>ERZ1089243.1-NODE-1-length-32557-cov-11.763122_pt1 | contig 32557 bp, 36 predicted proteins | sample MGYA00383549_ERZ1089243 | MGnify/ENA primary metagenome ERZ1089243 (study PRJEB34543, sample SAMEA5968660) | marine metagenome | biome: water | collected 2014-06-21 | depth 2 m | study: Ocean Sampling Day (OSD) data from North Adriatic Sea
ATTGGTTAACCTATCTGATCCAACTTGATTTTTTTTTGCTAAATTAATTTTAATATCCTTTAAAATATTTTTATCTTTAAATTCAAAAATTTTAATTTTTTTTTTAATAACTGTTCTTTTCAAAAAATTATATTTTTTTGGAACTACAGAAGTAGTCATAATTTTTGTTATCTTATTTTTTTTACATTCATTTATAATTTTAGGAATAAGATTTTTATCCTTCGTTAAATAAGAAGATATTTTTAGAATTTTATTTTTTTTTAAATTATAGCAAGCACTTTTTGTGCTTGTGTTTCCAATATCTAATAACAAAATCATTTTAAAAGTTTTTAATTTTTTTTTCTAAATATTTTATAAAATCTAGTTTTGTAATTTTTCTACTAATATATTTATTTAAATAGGTTGTTTTGTAATTTTTTATTTTTGGAGCTTTAACTAAGTTTAACCCAATACCAACTATTAAAAATATTTTATTTTTAAATTTAATACTCTCTACTAAAATACCACAGACTTTTTGCTTATCAATTAGAATATCATTAGGTTCTTTTATTTCTATAAGTTTTCTATTTACAGAAGCTTGAAGTAAGTAATTTTTTACAATTCTAAGGCTAGCAAACTGAGCAGATAAAATATCTTTTTGACTTTTAACTTGTTTGTAAATTGAGCAAAACATATTACCTTTTTTTGAAATCCATTTATTACCATATCTGCCTCTGCCATGAGTTTGATGTTCAGCAAAAACAATACCTTCTTTAGAAATTTTTTTTTTTATAAGATTAATAGCAAATGAACTTGTGCTTGGAACTTTATTTATAAAGGTAATTGTGACCAATTTTTATTTAAAAATTTTTGATGCTAAATCAGTTATGTTTATTAGCAAAGATGGATTTATAAAATAAAATAAAATTAACAATGATGAGGTGGTTAAGGAAAATTTCATACCAAATCCTGACATTTCATCAAATTTTTCTTTATTTTTATCAAAATAAATAATTTTAATAACTCTCAAGTAATAGAATGCCGAAATTACTGAACTTAATAATCCTATAATTGCAAGCATGTACATTTCAGATTCTATAACTGCTTTAAAAACATAAAATTTAGCAAAGAAACCGGCTAAGGGAGGTATGCCGGCTAATGAAAACAAAGTTAAACACAAACACGCCGAGACAATTGGATGATTTTTAGACATTCCACCCAATTCTCTAATATCTTCAAAATATTTTTTTTCACGACTTAAAAACAAAATACATGTGAATGCAGCAATATTCATAACTACATAAATTGAAATATATGAAACTGTTGATGATATACCCGCTATACTGCCAGCTGCAACACCAGCAAGCGCATAACCCATGTGCCCAATGCTGCTGTAAGCCATTAATCTTTTAATATTTGTTTGCCCAATTGCGGCTACTGAACCCAAAATCATAGATGCAATCGAAATAAATACAATTATTGATTTCCATTCTACATAAGCTCCTTTGAAAGCTACAAATAAAATTTGAATAAATGCTCCCATACCAGCAACCTTAGGTGCTAATGCAAAAAAAGCTGTCACAGATGTTGGTGAGCCCTGATAAACATCTGGTGTCCACATATGAAATGGAACCGCAGATATTTTAAACGCCAATCCAACTATAACAAAAACTAAACCAAAAATAATACCTAGGTTTTCAACGCTTAAATTTTCACTAATCATTAAATAATTTGTAGAACCTGTAAATCCATAAATAAGAGAACAGCCGTATAAAAATAAACCTGACGACAAGGCTCCAAGTACAAAATATTTTACGCCAGATTCAGATGAATTTAATGAATTTCGATCTAAAGAAGAAAGCACATACAATGATAAAGATTGAAGCTCTATCCCAAGATATAATCCAATTAAATCATTTGCACTAACCATCACAAACATTCCAATCGTAGAACTTAAAATTAAAATCATATATTCAAATTTTTCTATATTAATTCTTTTCAAATATTGACCTGTAAATATTAATGAGAATGCAGAGGAAATTAAAATGATAATTTTTAAAAGATTTGAAAAAGCATTTATACTGTAACTATTATTAAATACTAAAATTTGATTACCAAAATTAACGTATACTAAAGGAATACAAATTATTAATGAAAAAATAGTTATTTTTTTTACCAAAGCAAAAGCATTTTTAAAAAAAACACCAATCATTAATAACGACAAGGTTGACATGATTAAAAAAATTTCTGGATATATGTTCTGAAAATCAATCATATCAGTTTCCTAAATTTGCAAACTTTAAGTAGTTAACCATATTACTTGATATTTTTTCTACGCTCGGTGATATCAAGTCCAGAACTAATGCTGGATAAAAACCTAAAACAATCGTCATAATTAAAAGGGGTGTGAGAATTAAATATTCAGTTTTAGTTAAATCAACAAGATTTTGAACTTTATTATTTAAAATTTTTCCAAACACTACTCTTCTATATAACCACAAACTATAGCAAGCGGACAAAATAACTCCTGAAGCTGCAAAAAAAGCAATCCAATAATTATATTTAAAGGATCCAATCAAAACTAAAATTTCACCAACAAAACCACTTGTTCCAGGAAGACCTAAACTTCCAAGGGTAAAAACCATAAACATAATTGCGTATTTTGGCATGACATTAACTACTCCGCCATATTCAGAGATTTGTCTTGTGTGCATTCTGTCATAAATAACACCCACGCATAAAAACAATGCAGAAGATATAATGCCGTGACTGATCATCTGAAATATACTTCCCTCAATCCCCTCTTGATTAAAAACAAATATTCCAATGGTTACAAAGCCCATGTGGGCTACTGATGAATAAGCAATTAGTTTTTTCATATCTTTTTGAACCAATGCCACTAAGGAAGTGTAAATAATCGCAATAATACTCAAGGTAAATACTAATGGTCCAAAGTAAATCGAGGCATCTGGAAACAGGCCTAATGAAAATCTAATAAATCCATATCCAGCCATCTTTAATAAAATAGCTGCTAAAATTACTGAACCTGAGGTTGGTGCTTCCACATGCGCATCTGGTAACCAGGTGTGAACAGGCCACATCGGAGTTTTAACTGCAAAAGAAGCAAAAAACCCTAACCATAAATATTTTTGATAATCTTTGTTAATTTGGATATTTAATAATTTTTCAACATCTAAAGTTCCAGCATCAAAATATATGTAAATTATAGAAATCAACATAAAAACAGACCCAAAAAGTGTATATAAAAAGAATTTAAATGCGGAGTAAACTCTTCTCTCACCTCCCCAAATTCCAATAATTAAAAACATTGGAATTAAGCCAGCTTCAAAGAAAAGATAGAAGATAAAAAGATCTAAGGAGCAAAAAACTCCAATCATCATTGTTTCCATTAATAGAAGAGCTATTAGAAATTCTCTTAATCTAATTTTGATACTATTAATGGTAGCTAGAATACAAATTGGGGTAATGAAAGTGGTTAACAATATAAATGATAAAGATATGCCATCTACACCGACCTTGTAATTTACAAAATTAAAAATCCAATCCTGCTGCTCAACAAACTGAAAGTCTGGATTTGAATAATTAAAATTAGCTAAAATAAAAATTGACGATAAAAAAACAATTCCACTTGTTAATAACGCAACATAACCTGAGGTTTTGTTAACAAAACTTTCTTCTCCTTTTATAAACATTAAAAAAAATACGCCAATTAAAGGTAAAAAAGTAGTTAGCGTTAGGATGGGAATTTCGCTCATATAATTAAATAAGTTAATAAAACAGTTAGACCAATTAAAATAACAAAAGCATAATGATAAAGATAACCAGATTGGAACAATACAGCTTTGTCAGATATAATTTTTATTATTCTAGCAAATCCGTTTGGCCCATAACCATCAATAATTTTTTCATCTCCTTTTGACCATAAAAAATTACCAAACGTTTTAGCGGGCTTAACAAATAAAAATTCATAAAATTCATCAAAGTACCATTTGTTAAGTAAAAATTCGTAAACAGGTTTATGCGTTTCTTTTAACTGATTTAAAATATTTTCATTTTTTACATATAAATAATAAGCAATAAAAATAATTAAAAATCCTATAACTGGAGTGAAATATAAAAACCAATATGGAGGATGTTGTAATACAAATTTTTCTTTAAAAAATATTGAACCATTCCAAAAAACCTGATGATCAATCCCAATAAAGATATCTTTAAATAAAAAACCTGCAAATACAGCTCCTAAAGTTAAAAGAAATAATGGAGCCAAAATCACTAATGGTGACTCATGAACTTTTTCAAGTGCATAATTTTCATTACGATAATTTCCGTGAAAGGTTTTGTAAATTAATCTCCATGAATAAATTGAAGTTAAAATAGCAGTAATCACTCCTATTATAGTTGCGTATGAGCCCATGCTGTTGCTTGAAAAGAAAGCTGCCTCAAGAATTGCATCTTTTGAATAAAAACCTGATAAAAATGGGAACCCCGTAATAGCAAGAGTTCCAATGACCATAAACGCATATGTGTAAGGAATTTTTTTATAAATACCTCCCATTTTTCTAATATCTTGTTCTTCATGGAGACTATGGATCACAGATCCTGCGCACAAAAATAATAAAGCTTTGAAAAAAGCGTGAGTAAACAAATGAAAGATTGCAATATGGTATGCACCAATTCCAGCTGCAAAAAACATATATCCAAGCTGGCTACAAGTTGAATAGGCGATAATTTTTTTAATATCATTTTGAACTAGACCAATAGTGGCTGCAAAAAAAGCTGTAGAAGCGCCAACCGTTATAATTAAGCTTTGGGATATTGCCGAATACTCATAAATGGGTGAACACCTTACTACCAAAAAAACTCCAGCTGTAACCATAGTTGCCGCATGAATTAATGCTGAAACTGGAGTGGGTCCTTCCATGGCATCGGGCAACCAAGTGTGTAAAAAAAGTTGAGCAGATTTACCCATTGCCCCAATAAACAAAAAGACACAAATAAAAGTTATTATGTTTCCTTCTATTCCAATGAAATTAATTTTTTTATCAACTAAGCTGGGAATGGATTGAAAGACTTCTGAAAAGTTGAGTGAACCTGTATATTTATAAATTAAAAAAATACCTATTGCTAAACCAAAATCTCCAACTCTATTTACGACAAAAGCCTTTATGGCTGCAGCATTTGCGCTAGGTTTTTTAAACCAAAACCCTATTAGTAAATACGAGGCTAGACCAACACCTTCCCATCCAAAGAATAATTGTAAGAAATTATCTGACGTGATCAACATTAACATAGCAAAAGTAAATAAAGACAAATAACCCATGAACCTAGGTTTGTCTGGATCGTGACTCATGTAACCAATTGAATAGACGTGAACTAAAAAAGAAACGACTGTTACAACAACCAACATGACAGCTGTTAACGCATCAATATAAATCGACCAATTTAAATTTAAACTGCCTGATGAGATCCAATTAAATATAACAAAATTTAAAGCTTCGGACCCTGAGATAAACAAGTAAAGATAATAACAAGATATAATAGCTGATAGGCCTACAAGTGAGCTAGTAACAACTTGTGAAACCAAGTCTCCAATTTTTCTTCCAAATAAACCAGCAATTAAAAAACCCAGCAAGGGAGAAAATATTATTAAATAAGCCATTACCCTTTTAAAGTATTAATATCTTCGACATGAATACTTCCTTTGTTTCTAAAAAAGACTACTAAGATCGCTAAACCAATAGCTGCTTCGCCCGCGGCAACGGTTAAAACAAACATCGTGAATACCTGCCCAACAATATCTTGGAGGTAAACCGAGAATGCTACAAGGTTTATGTTGACTGCAATTAATATTAACTCAATGGACATTAATAAAACGATGACATTTTTTCTGTTTAAAAAAATTCCAACTATTCCAATTGTAAAAATAATCGCTGCTAGAAATAAATAATGACCTAGGGAAATATCAATCATTTAAATTTACTCCTTTAAAACTTGCAACCTCTTTAAGAGATACGCCCTCTTCTCTTTCTCTTGAAACTTGTTTTGTAATATCTTGACGTTTTAAATTATCTTTCTTTCTAAAAGTTAATAAAATCGCACCAACCATTGCTACAAGTAAAATTAAACCTGATATTTGAAAATAATGAACAAAATCTGTGTACAATACATTTCCAAGGGCTTCGGTATTACTAAGATTTTTAGAAACTTTTATCTCTGAAGTTTTAATAAAACTATCTTTATATTTCCAAGTACCAATCATTAACCCGATTTCGGTTAACATCACAACACCAATTAAAGTACCAAAAGGAAGATAGCTTAAAAAACCTGTTCTTAAATTTTTAAAATTAACATTAAGCATCATGACAACGAACAAAAATAATACAGCAACTGCTCCTACATAAACAATCAATGTAAGCATACCAAGATATTCGGCACCCATCATAATAAAGAGACATGAAATGCTAACAAAATCCAAAATTAAAAAGAATACTGCATGAACTGTATTTTTTGCTGAGATAACCATTAAAGAAGACGCAATAGTTATGAATGAGAAAAAATAAAAAACTAATGCGTGAGCTAACATTTAAAACTACCTGTATTGTTTATCTAATTTAATATTATTTGCGATTTCAGATTCCCATCTGTCACCATTCTCAAGCAGTTTTTCTTTTGTATAATAAAGTTCTTCTCGAGTTTCAGTCGTAAATTCAAAATTAGGTCCTTGCACAATAGCATCCACCGGACAAGCTTCTTGGCATAAACCACAATAAATACATTTAACCATATCAATATCGTATCTTGTTGTTTTTCTGGAACCGTCATCTTTTGGTTCAGACTCAATGGTTATTGCTTGAGCAGGACATGCAGCTTCACAAAGCTTACAAGCAATGCATCTCTCTTCACCATTTGGATATCTTCTTAAAGCGTGCTCACCTCTAAACCTTGGGCTAATTGGACCTTTTTCAAATGGATAATTAACTGTGGCTTTAGGTTTAAACATAAACTTAATCGCAAGATACAAACCTTTTACAAACTCACTTAAAAAAATTGTTTTTATTAATCTATTAAATTTCATTTTTATTTTACCGGTAACATTTCAAAATAAACTAAAAAACCTGATACGATAATTACCCAAACCAAAGAAATGGGTAAAAAAACCTTCCAACCTAATCTCATCAGTTGATCGTAACGATATCTTGGCACGATTGCTTTTATTAAAGCAAAAACAAAAAATAATAATAAGATTTTAAAAATTAACCATAACGCGGAAGGTATAGCGTTAAGTGGATAAATATCGATTGGTGGTAACCAGCCACCTAAAAATAATATGGAACCCATTGCACACATTAAAAGAATATTTGCATATTCACCCAACCAAAACAGTGCGTACATCATTCCTGAATACTCAGTTTGATACCCTGAAACCAATTCTGCTTCTGCTTCTGGTAAATCAAATGGAGGTCTGTTTGTTTCGGCTAAGGCTGAAATAAAAAAAATAACAAACATTGGAAATAAAGGGATGGCAAACCATAGTTTTTTTTGAGCTACAACAATATCGATTAAATTTAATGATCCCACGCAAAGTAAAACCGTGACTATCACAAAACCAATAGATACTTCATAAGAAACCATCTGTGCCGCTGATCTTAAAGCTCCTAAAAATGGATACTTAGAATTTGATGACCAGCCAGCCATGATAATTCCATAAACACCCAAAGATGATACGGCAAAAAGATACAAAATCCCTACATTGATATTTGTTACATATAAATTTTCTCCAAAAGGAATAACGGCCCAAGCCAATAGAGCTAATGACATGGTTACAACTGGGGCCAAAATAAATGTAATTTTATTAGCTCCAGCTGGAATAATAATTTCTTTAAAAATATATTTTAATGCATCTGCCCCTGTTTGAAGTAAACCAAAAGGACCAACAACATTGGGTCCTCTTCTTAATTGAACCAAACCCCAAACTCTTCGGTCAACCCAAACGATCATAGCAACAGAGATTAGAACTGGTATTAATAATGCCATTATTTTTAAAATATCAAAAAATACTAAATTAAAATATTCGCTCATCATTAATTTTCAGTACCTGTTTTTTTATTTAATGTTTTTGAATTTTTACACTCAGACATCGTCGTTGATGCTCTAGCGATAATATTAGATTGATAATAATCAATTAAATCAATATCAACTTTAAAATCTTTTTTAACATGACGATCAATTTTAATTGTATCTAAATCAGTTTCTGGCAGTTGATCGTAATTACCTAATCTGCTGTGCTCTTTTAGCATCAACTCTCTCAAACTTTCAAATGAGTCAAAGCCAAGATTAATATTTTTATGATTTGAAATTTCTAAAAATATCTCCCAATCTTCTTTGGCAAATCCTGGCGGATAACTGGCTTTAAATGATTTTTGAACCCTGCCTTCTAAATTAACAAAAGACCCGTTTTTTTCTGAGTAAGCCGCACCAGGTAAAACAACATCGGCAATTTGTGAACTTTCACCACCATGAGTCCCTTGATAAATGACAAATTTATTTTTTAGTTTCTTTGGATCAATCTCATCAGCATTGAGTAAATATAAAACTTCTGAAGAATAAATTTTTTCAATTTCATTTGATTGAAGACCTAAAATTAGATTTCCAACAGACGACGCGGATTGATGCAAAATATTAAACCCATCAAGTTTATTGATGTTTTTTAAAAGAGCTTTCACTGAATTGGTAACAGATAAAGATACCTCGGGTTTTAAAACGCTTTCGCCAATAATTATCGCTGGGTTTTTAGCTTCTTTTAAAATTTTAGATTCTGAAATATTTCCATTAATTAAATCATCTAAAATTGAAATATTATTTCCTATAACTTTATAATTATAATGAAGCTCTCCAGGGTCGCCAATTGAAAATACTTTACAACCGTTTTTAACTGCCTTTCTAATTCTTGTATTGATTATTGTTGCTTCATGTCTTGGGTTGGCTCCTATCAATAAAATAAAATCACATTCATCGATTTTTTGAATTGAAGTATTAAACCTAAAATTAAACTCATCAGATGTATCAAACAAAATATCCTTTTGTCTAAAGTCAATTAAATCTGAATTAAATGTATTTTTTAAAAAAGATTTAAATGCGTAAGCTGTATCTAAATCAACGAGTTGCCCAACAAGTCCGGCAAAGCTTTTTTTATCTGAAACATTTTCATAAATAAAATTTATAGCTTCCTTCCATGAAGCCTCAATAAGTTTTCCATTTTTTTTAATATAAGGGTTGTCAATTCTATTGTTTAATAATCCGTCACAAGCATATCTTGTTTTATCCGATATCCACTCTTCATTAATTTCATCATTAACTCTTGGTAAAACTCTTTTGACTTCCCAGCCTTTAGAATCCATTCTGATATTTGATCCAACGGCATCCATAACGTCTATAGTTTCAACTTTATTTAGTTCCCACGGTCTTGCTTCATAGGAATAAGGTTTTGAGGTTAAGGCTCCAACAGGACAAAGATCGATAACGTTGCCAGACATTTCAGAGTCAATTGTATTTTCCAAATAAGTTGTGATTTCCATGTTTTCACCACGATTAATTGCACCAATCTCAGCAATACCCGCGACTTCTTCTGAAAATCTTACACAACGTGTACAGTGAATACATCTGTTCATATGCGTTTTAATTAACGGTCCCATATGTTTTTGATCAACAGAACGTTTGTTAAGTTCATACCTAGATCTTCCGCCACCATAGTTAAACGCTTGATCTTGAAGATCGCACTCACCCCCCTGATCACAAATTGGACAATCTAATGGATGGTTAATTAACAGAAACTCCATCACACCCTCTCTAGCTTTCTTAACCATTGGCGTGTTTGTTTTGATCACCTGTCCGTCCATCACTGGCATTGCACAAGATGCTACAGGCTTAGGGGATCTTTCCATCTCAACTAAGCACATTCTACAATTTCCAGCTATAGATAATCTCTCATGATAACAAAATCTTGGAATCTCTTTTCCTGCAACTTCACAAGCTTGCAAAACTGTAGATCCTGCTTCTACTTCAACTTCAATTCCATCAACAGTAACTTTTGGCATTACGCAATTTTCCTATTAGCTAGATTTGAACACTTATCTTCTAGTTCAGCTCTAAAGTGTCTTAACAAACCTTGTACAGGCCATGATGATCCTTCTCCAAAAGCACAGATTGTATGACCTTCAATTTGTTTTGTAACTTCTAACAACATATCAATTTCATGAATTTCAGCTTCACCTTTATTAATTCTCTCTAACATTCTCCACATCCATCCGGATCCTTCTCTACACGGAGTGCACTGACCACAGCTTTCATGTTTATAAAATCTTGCAATTCTAGAAATACAAGAAACAATATCTTGAGACTTATCAATCACAACAATACCCGCTGTTCCCAAACCACTTTTCGCTTCTACAAGTGAGTCAAAATCCATTAGAATATTGTCACAAACTTTTTTAGGCAGTAATGGCATAGATGATCCTCCAGGAATCACAGCTTGTAAGTTATCCCATCCTCCAATAACGCCGCCAGCATGCGTTTCGATCAATTCTTTTAAAGGAATACTCATCTCTTCTTCAACATTACATGGATTAACTACATTTCCTGAAATACAAAAAATTTTGGTTCCTCTGTTTTTTGGTCTACCAAAAGAAGCAAACCATTCAGCTCCTCTTCTTAATATCGTAGGAATAACTGCAATCGTTTCAACGTTGTTTACAATCGTTGGACAACCATACAATCCAACAAGCGCTGGAAACGGCGGTTTCAATCTTGGTTGACCTTTGTTCCCCTCTAAGCTTTCAAGTAAAGCTGTTTCTTCACCGCAAATATAAGCGCCCGCTCCAAAGTGGATGTACATATCAAAATCCCAACCTGTACCAGCTGCATTTTTTCCAATTAATTTTTGCTCATAAGCTTGATCGATTGCTTGTTGTAATACTTTTCCTTCATTAACGTATTCACCTCTAATATAAACATAACAAACTTTAGCACCAACGGCGTAAGCTGCTATTAAAGCTCCCTCAATTAATTTTTGAGGCTCATATCTTAAAATGTCTCTATCTTTACAAGTACCCGGCTCAGACTCATCGGCATTAATAACAAGGTAGTGTGGTCGTTCTGGTGTTGGTTCTTTTGGTGCAAAAGACCATTTCATTCCTGTTGGAAAGCCAGCGCCCCCTCTTCCTCTTAATTCAGATTTTTTAACCTCGTCAATAATCCAATCTTTACCTTTTGAAATAATTGCCTTGGTATCTTTCCAATCACCTCTATTTTGGGCACTTGAAAGATCAAAACTTTCATCGCCATATAAATTTTTAAATATTCGATCTGTATCTTTAAGCATTTTTATTTAACAAAGCTGTTCTATTTTGAATAGGCTCTGACCCTCTTCGCCCAGATTGTGAACCTATTTTTGGCAATGTTCCTTCTTTAAAACTGTTAAAAATTTTCTCTGCCTTTTCAGCATTTAAATCTTCATAATAATCTTCATTAATTTGAACCATTGGAGCATTTACACAGGCGCCCAAACACTCAACTTCAATCCATGAGCTATCAAGCTCTTTGTTTACATGACCTTGTTTTTCAGAAATATGTTTTTTACACATTTCAACTACTTTTCCTGAACCTCTAATCATGCAAGGGGTTGTGGTACAAACTTGAACAAAATATTTTCCAACTGGCGCTAGATTGTACATTGTATAGAAAGTGGCCACTTCATATACTTTGATATAAGCCGTCTCTAACATGTCAGCAATTAATTGAATGGCTGCAAGCGGTATCCAGTTATTATTTTGTCTTTGCGCAATATATAATAACGGCATCACTGCACTCTTTTTTTTACTGTCAGGATATTTTTTTAAAATCTCATCAATTTTTATTTTATTTTCACTTGAAAACTCAAAACTACTTGGTTGATTTTTAGCTACATGTTTACCGCTCATCGATCAACCTCTCCAAAAACAATATCCATTGATCCTAATAATGCCGGAACGTCAGCCAACATGTGTCCTTTAATTAAATAATCCATTGCTTGCAGGTGGGTAAAACCTGGAGCTTTAATTTTGCAACGATAAGGTTTGTTGGTTCCATCTGCCACAAGATAAACTCCAAATTCTCCTTTAGGAGCTTCAACTGCCGCATAGGTTTCGCTCTTTGGAACACTATATCCTTCGGTATATAGTTTAAAGTGATTGATTAAAGCTTCCATAGAAGTTTTCATATCTGATCTTTTTGGAGGACCAACCCTGGTATCTAAAGTCATCACGGGACCATCTGGAATGGTAGTTAGGGCTTGAGTTATAATTTTTACACTCTCTCTCATTTCTTCAATTCGACAAAGGTACCTGTCATAACAATCACCATTTTTTCCAACTGGAACTTTAAAATCATAATTTTCATAACCATCATAAGGTTGAGATTTTCTTAAATCCCAAGCAACACCTGATCCTCTAATCATCACTCCTGAAAATCCATGATCTAAAGCTTCTTGAACTGAGACAACTCCAATATCAACATTTCGTTGTTTAAATATTCTGTTATCCGTTAACAAACTTTCAAGATCATCAATTACTTTTGGGAAAGTTTTACAAAAATCTAAAATATCTTCAGCAAGACCCGTTGGTAAATCAATATGAACTCCTCCTGGTCTAAAATAATTTGCATGTAACCTTGAACCTGAAACTCTTTCATAAAAAACCATAAGTTTTTCTCTTTCTTCAAATCCCCATAGCGAAGGAGTTAAAGCGCCAACATCAAGAGCTTGGGTTGTGATGTTTAAAATGTGACTTAAAATTCTTCCAATTTCACAAAAAGCAACTCTAATATGTTTTGCTCTTACTGGAACTTCAATGTTTAAAAGTTTTTCAATCGCAAGAGCAAATGCATGCTCTTGATTCATCGGCGCCACATAATCTAATCGATCAAAATAAGGTATAGCCTGAAGATAGGTTTTGTGTTCAATTAATTTTTCTGTTCCTCGGTGTAACAAACCAATATGTGGATCTGCCCTTTCAACAACCTCACCATCAAGCTCTAGAATAAGTCTTAAAACACCATGAGCCGCAGGATGTTGAGGACCAAAGTTAAGGTTCATCGTTTTAAACTCTTTAGGCATTATTTCTCACTCTTTTCTTGTGCTTTTTTTATATACTCTGGTCCTTGCCAAGGACTTCTAAAATCAAAATCTCTATAAGCTTGTTGAAGTTTAACAGGACCATAAACGACTTTTCTTTTTTCAGGATCGTATCGAACTTCTTTGTAACCTGTTAAAGGAAAATCTTTTCGTAGCGGATAACCTTCAAATTCATAATCTGTTAATATTCTTCTTAAATCAGGATGTCCTTCAAACTCGATACCATTCATATCAAACACTTCTCTCTCTAACCAATTTGCTGATGGATATATATTGGTTAAAGTTGGAAGCTTTTCATTTTCATCAACCTCAACTTTTACGGTTACTCTAAAATTGTTTTCATGACTTAATAATAAATAAACAACCTCAAACCTTTTTTCATTCGCCGGGTAATCAATGGCTAATATATCAATGAGTTGTTTAAATTTAAAATCAGGGTGTCTTTTAAACTGAGTAATATTTTCAATTAAATATTTTACTTCTGTTAAAAAAATTAAATTATCATTTTGTAGAATAGTTTTTGTAAACCTAAACTTAGAACTACCCTCAACTGCAATTTTAATATCTTCTAAAGTTTTCATTAACGACTTAAAGAACCTTCTCTTCTAATTTTCTTTTGAAGTTGTAAAATAGCATATAGCAATGCCTCTGCACTTGGAGGACATCCTGGTACATAAACATCTACAGGTACAATACGATCACACCCTCTCACCACTGAATAAGAGTAATGATAATATCCGCCACCATTTGCACAGCTACCCATCGAGATGACATAACGAGGTTCTGGCATTTGATCGTAAACTTTTCTAAGCGCTGGAGCCATCTTATTCGTTAAAGTTCCAGCAACAATCATAACATCAGATTGTCTTGGTGATGCTCTTGGAGCTGCACCAAATCGCTCAAGATCATATCTTGGCATTGAAGCTTGCATCATTTCAACGGCGCAACATGCAAGACCAAAAGTCATCCAGTGTAGTGATCCAGTTCTTGCCCAGTTAATTAATGTATTGCTTGCAATGGTTACAAAACCTTTTTCAGCAAATTCTTCTGCAACTTCTTTAAACTCATCTGGAATTTGATCTAACTTTGATACCGCGCTCATAATGTTATTCCCAATCTAAAGCTCCCTTTTTCCATTCATAAACAAAACCAACAGTTAAAATAAATAAGAAAAACATCATCGACCAAAAACCATAAAGACCAATGTTTCCCAGTGAGACTGCCCATGGAAATAAAAACGCAACTTCTAAATCAAAAATAATAAATAAAATAGCAACCAAATAAAACCTAACATCAAACTTCATTCTTGCATCATCAAAAGCTTCAAAACCACACTCATAAGCAGACAGTTTTTCAGGATCAGGGTTACTTGGAGAAAATAAAAAATTAACTACAATAAAAGCAAATCCCAAGCCAATTGAGATAAATAGAAATATTAAAATGGTTGCGTAATCTCTTAAAAAATCAAATAGCATCAGTAACGTATATATACTTTATTATATGCCATTAAATGTGCATTTTTGACTTAAACGCTTAAATTGTGAACTGTTTCCAGTCTATAATTAACTTTTTGTTACCATTAATTGCGTTTACCAAACATTTTAAAAGTGGAAGCTTTTTATCACCCACCAAACTTAAAATTTTCTTACCCGAAGACTTCACAACCTCTGCCCCTTCAACTGTAATTCCCTTCATTTGTTTTTTTATAATAGATTTATATAAAAAACCTTTTCCAAGAAACGAACCCAATTTTGCGTTACGTCCACCTAATACACTGACATATAAATCTCCAGCGCCAGCTAATCCATAAACCGTCGTTACATCTCCACCAAATCTTTGTGTAATTAATTTCATTTCTTTTAATGACTGTTCAAATAAACCCGATGAAGGATTGAAAAAATTATCTTGTTTTTTCTTAACCAAATCTCCAACTTGACCTATGGCTGAACCAATGATCGTTGCATAAATATTTTTAATGGCTGCACAAATTTCAGCGCCTTGAATATCCCTTGTGATTTCTGGATGATAATATTTGTTTTCTAAAATTATTTTAGCATAAGACGCATAAGATATGTTTCTTGACGCAAATAAAGTTCTTGTGTGAGATTTATTCATTAACTCTTTAGCTAAACAAGGTCCAGCCGACATAATAATTTTGTGATTAAAACACTTTGTAAAAAAATAATCACTAATCGGCACTAAATTACTTTTAAGATTAGCAATACCTTTGGTGATTAACAAAACAGGACAATCAATTTTAATTTTATTTAAAATATTAATCGCCCAATTAATTCCTTTTGTATTCGTTCCTACAATAATAAAATTAACGGTACCAAGATCTACTTTATTTAGTTCTTCAGCATTAAAAAACTGAATTTTTTTTGAATACTTTAAATTAAATCCTTTTTCTTTTCTTGTCTTTTTACAGGAATTAATTTTTTTCTTATCAAAAGGACTGCCTAGAACTGAAGTTTCAACTTTGTTAAAGTCTAATAAAGATGTGTATGCGCTACTTGCAACTCCAAAACCTAAAACTAAAGCATGTATTTTCATCTTAATTTAAAATATCTCTTACAAAACAATTGTATCAAAAAACTGATCAAGATAATAAAAAAAAACAAAGTATTTCCAAGTACACTAAATGCGGTTTTTCCTTTTAACACTTGGTAATTGGTAACAAATACATCTTGTTTTTGTGGTGTTGAAATTTTTATAGGTACTCCATAAGGATTAATACTTGCAGATAAGCCTTGGTTTGTTGACCTAAAAATATGCTTTCCCTCTTCTATGGATCTAAAAATTGAATGCGCGTAATGCTGATAGGTTCCAATAGATCTATTAAACCATCCATCTTCCGAAATATTAAAAATAACATCATACTGTTCTTGGCTGGGGTTAATCAAACCCGTATCAATCACTTCGTAACAAATTAAAGGTAAAATTTTGATATTATTTATGTTTAAAGCTTTCCTTTCATTACCGCGTGAAAAAGACTGGTAACCAAAAGTTACTTTTTTCAAACCAAACTTTAACAAAAAATTTTCAAATGGAATAAATTCACCAAAAGGAACAAGGTGAATTTTACGATAATAATCAAAAACCTCTCCTTTAGAATCAAATACAATGAAAGTGTTGTAAATATTGTCATTTTCTTTTGTATTGCCCCCTAAAATTATTTTTTGGTTATCTTTAAAGCTTCCTTTTATTATCTTTTTAAAGCTATTAGGTTCTAAAAAAGAATAAGCCCCCTCTGGCCATAAAAAAATTGCATTATCTGATTTTTCTTTTGGATTACTTATTTTAATTAAATTTTGAATATAATCATCTGGATAGGATGCAATTTCTATCAATCCCTCATTGGGTTGAACAATAACAATATTTTGTTCTTTATTTTCAAGTTCTATTTGAAGCCTTGCATAACCATAAAGGTAATTAACTCCGATAATGAGTGCAAAAATTAACATACGATTAACCGACTTTCTTTTATTTTCGTTAAAAAACAAAAACGGAAATGAAAAGAAAAAAATAGCTAAAAAATTTAACCCAAATGTGCCGATGTAATTTAAGATTTGAATACTTTGAATTTCATCGCTCAAAGCATAAACAAATAAATTCCATGAAAAACCAGTAATATAAGACCTAAAATATTCGGTAAGTGCTAATAGAATTGAAAAATTTAAAACATAAAAAAAACCAAAGTTAAAAAAACGTTTTAGTATGTAAAAACAAAATCCGTAAAAAATGGATAAAATGAAAGGTAAAACTAAAATGGCAAAGGGTTTTAATATTGTGACAGCTGGATCAAAGTTGAGCGAATAACTAATCCAATATAAGGAAGATGCAAAATATCCAAAAGCAAAACTTAAACCATATAAAAAGAAAGACTTGGCAGATTGGTCTTTATTGATTTTAAGTAAATATAAAAGAAACGGAAAAACTAAAAAACAAAAACTAATATAGTTATAAGGTGGAAGTGAAAAAGATAAAATAATCCCAGCAAATAAAAAAATTAAATAATTAAATTTACTTTTTATGATTTGTTCAAAGCTCATTTTTTTAATTAAATGAATAAACTACTTAATGGGTAATTTATCAGCTTTCCATGAAGATTTGTAAACGGTATCTGATCTTAAAAATCCATCAGAAATATTATACGTCTCAAAGCCTTTTTTTTCATAAATTTCAGCCGTAGCCTGAGATCTTACTCCGCTTCTACAAATGAAAAATACTTTTTTATTTTTATCTAAATTAAGCGCATCCATTTCTTTTTCAAAATCAGGATTTAACACTCTCCCATCACCATCTTGAAACTGGTAAGATACAAAATGAGTAACTAGGCCTAAAGCTTCACCATCTGGTCGCCCAACATTTTTCCACTCTTCAGGGGTTCTCACATCAATAAGATAACTTCCATCTTTACCTTCAAAGGCTTTAAGCTCGAGTGATGTAATTTGTTTGACCACACGACTTAATAACAAAAAACTATTTAAAGTGCATGTTTAAATTTTAAAAAGCTTTATTTTTCAAGCTTAATTTGGGTTCGTTTGTTCAATCATGCCTTTGAGAAAAAAAAGGAATTTTTTATAGCTTGTGGTGCCCAAAGACGGAATCGAACCGCCAACCTACTGATTACAAATCAGTTGCTCTACCAATTGAGCTATTTGGGCAGCGCCAAATACTTACTCTTTTTTAAAACTATTCTCAACTTAAAATTAATGCTTTAATTATGTATTTATAGGCTTAATAAAAGACTCATTATAAAAACATTAAATGAATTCGAAATTTTCTAATCAAGATCTTGTTGATGCAACACTAGAAATTTACAATCGCTTTGATGAAAAAATAACGACTCCAACTTCTCAAAAACCTGATTCAAAAATTCAAAAATCAACATTAGAAAAAATTGATTTAAAGCTAAAAACTAATGAAAATTCTCCTTTGGTTCTAACCAAAGAAGTAAAGGACAAAAAACAAAAAAACATATTAAAAAATATATTTAATGAAGAAAAATTAAATGATGAAAAAATTACTAATCAAAAGAGATTAGGGGTTTATGAACAAAAAAAATCACTTTCTAAATACGAAAAAAATAAACTTGCTAAAAAGATTGAACGTAAAGTTTGGCCTTTGCTGAGACTTAATAAAATTATCAAATTTGAAAACAATAAGTATTTATTATTGCACAAAATTAATAATAGTGATTTAAAAATTATTAAAATGAAAAGTCCGAATCTATGATTATTACTTGTAAATGTGGAAAATATGAATTTGAAGTGACTAAAAACGAAATACCCAAAGAAGGTCGTGATGTTCAATGCGGTGTTTGTAATGAAACGTGGTTTCAAACTCCATATGAAAGAAAAGTCAAATCAACATCATCAACAACAAGCTTTGGTTTTCTTCGTACATTATTCTATATTGTATTGATTGTTCTAACAGTAGCTGGAGTAATGGATATGTTAAAAGATTATTTTATTCCAAATTTTCCTGAAACAATAAATTATTATTTATTTTCTCAAAATATTATTGAACAAATAAAGAATGGTATTTCAAATTTATTCATTCTTCTCGGCATCAGATATTAGACTTTCAACATCTTTAGGTATTTTACTTGGGTATTTCTCTAATATCTCATCTAACCGATCTAAATCATAATCTTTGCCTTTATAGAACCATGAATAACCACAAGAACCACACTTAACATCTCTTCCAAGGTTAGGAATTAACTCCTTTTCAACTTCAAAAATTTTTTCACATTTAGGGCACGTGATATATAAAGAGTTCATATAAGTAATATGTATAAACAGAAGATTAAAGAAACAAGCCATGAATGAAAAAAAAATAATTCAAATTGCAGCAAATACAGATTGTTTTGGATTAAAAAGAAATATGCCCCTCAAAGTAAAAGTTAAGAATAAAGTATGTGGAGATGAGATTGAAATAGAAACAAATAAAGAATTGACTAAAATAAGGTTTGAAACACAATCTTGTATTTTTACCCAGGCATCAGCTGCAATTTTAGCTAATAATATAAATCTAATTGGAAAATACGATTTAAATGAGATTTTAAAAATTATGAAACAAAAATTAGAAGGTCAAAGAATTGAGTTACCTTTTAAAAATAAAGAATTAGATTTCTTACTTATGGAAGAACATAAGTCTAGAAAAGAATGTATTGTCCTTCCCTTTAACGCTGTCATAAAAGCTATTTCATGATTAAAGATTTAATAAAAGCAAAAGGCGAAGAGATTGCTGTTTTAGAAGGAACAGACAGACTTCAATATTTAATTGATCTTGCTAAAGAAGCAGAGGCTTTAGATAATCAGCATAAAGTAGATCAAAATAAAATATTTGGCTGCGCATCTAATCTTTGGGTTGTTGGAAAAAAAAGTAATGGAAAAATGGAATATCAATTTGACGCTGATGCTTTTATTACTAAAGGGACAACAAAATTTGTTATAGATATTTTAAATCACCAGCCAGTAGATGAAATTGCAAAGTTAACTAAAGACGATTTTAAACCTCTTGGAATTATGGAGCTCTTAACTGCTCAACGTCAAAGTGGTTTAAGTAATTTGCTTGATTTTGTCATTCGATTAGCAAAATGAAAAAAATCATTCTCTGTACCGGTGGTACCGGTGGACACATCTTTCCAATGATTGCTCTTTATGAAGAGCTTAAAAAAAATCATAATGTTAAAATTGTAACCGACCAAAGAGCCCTAAAATATCTGGATCTTAAACAGGATTTAACGATTATTCCTGCAGAAAGCCCCTATCGCAAAAAAGGGATGTTTCATTTTATCAAATCTATATTCATTATCGGTTTGTCCGTGATTAAAAGTTTTTTTATTCTAATTTCCTATAGACCTAATGTTGTTGTTGGATCAGGTGGCTATGTTTCTTACCCTATTCTTGTTGTTGCAAAATTATTGAAAATTAAATTTTTTATTTATGAAACCAACTCTGTTTTAGGTAGAGTGAATCAAATATTTTTACCTCACTGCCATAAATTATTAACGGGTTACGAACGTATTCATTCGGTGCCCGAAAAATTTAAAGACAAGATGAACTATGTTGGGCAACTTGTAAGATCACAATTTATGAGGTTGAGCGAAGATGGAAAAATGTTTGGAAAAACTGTTCAAAATGGAGATTCTTTAAATATTTTAATTCTAGGTGGAAGTCAGGGTGCGAAAATATTTGGTGACAAGCTTCCAGAAAAATTTGTATCACTTTCCAAAAAAAAGGTGAATTTGACGATCAATCAACAAGTTCAGGAAGATCAATTGACAAGTATTGGAAAGTATTATGAAAAAAACATTATCGCTTCAAACATTAATGATAAAGAAATTTTGTTAACCTTTATGCTATTTACTTTTTCAAATCAGATCGAGCAATTTGTTAAAAAAGCTGATCTCGTCATTTGTAGGTCTGGCTCTTCAACCTTATCGGAGCTTGCAAGCGCTAATAAACCTTTTATTGCTGTACCTTTAAAAAATTCTTTAGATAATCATCAGTATCAGAATGCCAAATATTATGCTGACCAAGATTGTTGTTGGTTAGTTGAGGAAAATGATGAAATGAGTTTCAAGATTGAAAAAATCATTGAAAATGTTTTTAAAACAAGATCTTTTCTTAACAATAAAGTTGAAAATTTAATTAAATTAAAAAAGGGTAACCCCATTCAAAATTTTATTAACCAAATTACAAATTAAATCACGTCACCATCGGTGAAGTGAGTTCATACAGTCTGCTTTTCGTTCTTTTAAAGACAAATTCTAATGCACTCGCTGAAGTAATATCTTCTAAAGAAGCTTTTGAGCTTACCATTAATTTAATACGGTTTTCATAAAACACATCGATTAAAGTGATAAATCGTTGTTGCTGATTGGCGATCCCCTCGTGAAAGGTCGGGATGTTTTCGATAATGATAAATTTACAAAACTTTGCAATTTCGATGTAATCTTCCGCTCCTAAATTTTGATCGCATAGCTCTTTAAAATCAAATCTGGCGACTCCATCATAAAATTGTTCAAGAGGAAATTTTCTTCCTCGAATAATAATTTCTTTTTGCAGTTTTTTTCTATCTTTAGTTAATTTTCTAAATAATTGATTAATACTGGAGAGTGCCTTCTTATCATTTGGATAAAAGAATCTGTTAATTTTAGTGACATCCTGTTTTCTAAAATCAACGTCTCCCTTAAGTTCATATTCAACCATTTTATTTTTAATAATTTTCAAAAAAGGTAAAAATTGCTCTCTTTGCAATCCCTCTTTGTAAAGATCATTAATCTTAATATTTGAAGTAATGAGTATGAATATTTTTTCATCAAATAAACTTTCAAATAATTTACCTAAAATCATAGCATCAACAATATTGGTGACTTGAAACTCATCAAAATACAAAAGGTTAATTTTTTCCTTTAAAGATCTTGCAAACTGAACCAGGAGGTTATCTGATTTATCATTACCTTGATTTTGTTGTAAAAAATCATGAACCTCAATCATAAATTTATTAAAGTGTGTTTTCTTCTTTTTGACATCTGCAAATTGATAAAACTCATTACAAACCATCGTTTTACCCACGCCAACATCACCATGAATATAGTAACCAAGTTTATCAGGAGATTTAGAAAAGAGTTTTTTAATTAATGTTTTATCATTTTGAATAAGGGCATTGAATTCTTCAAATTTTTCAACAAGATCTAACTGTTCACTATTCTTCTTAATGCTATTTTTTTTACAAAAACTTTCAAAGGCTTGTTTAAATGATTTCATGTTTTTTATTATATTCGTATGTTATAACAAAATTTGATGCCAATAATGAAGAGGATAAATTTACATATAATCGCCGATAAAACTAAGAAAGCTGAGAAAGTTAAGCAATCGCTCGTAAAATTACATTCTCACCATAGCCCGAAGGCCTGTGACTATATTGTCGTCATTGGTGGAGATGGTTTTATGCTCCATTCATTAAAAAAATATCAAAAATTTAACAAGCCCTTTTACGGTATTAATACTGGCAATCGAGGCTTTTTGTTAAATAAAAATACCAGCGGAAACCTTTTAGCAAAAATTAAAAAAACCAATCCAATTAATTTGTTTCCTCTTGAGGCTAGAATCAGAACTAAAGATAAAATTAAAAAAATTATTGCAATTAATGAAGTATCCATTTTTAGAAGTACAAGACAAACCACTAAATTAGAAATTCATCTTGATAAAAAGAAAAGAATTAAAGAGCTTGTCGGTGATGGGGTCTTGGTTGCAACACCTGCTGGAAGTACAGCTTATAACTTATCTGCAAAAGGTCCTATTTTAAATTTAGACAGTCATTATTTAGCGGTAACTCCGATTAGTCCATTTAATCCAAGAGGTTGGAGGGGTGCAATTGTGTCTAACCAATCTAAAATTATTATAAAAAATTTAGATCCCAAAAAACGTCCTGTCAATGCAGTGGCAGATAATATTGAGATTAAAAATGTTAAATATGTTGAGATCAAACTTAATAAAAATAAAAAATTTGTTTTACTTTATAATAAAAAATTTGGACTTAAAGAGAGAAACTTAGCAGAACAATTTAAATTTTAAAAGATTCTCCACATCCACATCGTTCTGTTTCATTTGGATTATTAAAAACAAAAGACGAAGTAAATTTGTCTGTTTTATAATCCATTTCGGTTCCAAGAAGATACATAATCGCTTTAGGATCAATAAACACATTAACACCATCAACTTCAATTTTTTCATCTCCATCAATGGATTGGTCGACATAATTCATTTCATAAGTCATCCCAGCACATCCACCAGATTTAACTGAAATTCTAACACCTGAAGCATTTTGATATTCTTTAGAACTCATAATTTCTTTTAATCTTAACTTTGCTTGATCAGAAAAAGTTATAATTTGGCTCATAATCCTAACTCCAATCTTGCCGCTTCAGACATCTTTGATTTATCCCAAGGTGGTTCCCAAACGATTTTAACTTCAACCTCTTCTAATTCTGGAATTTCCTCAACTGTTCTTCTCACTTGCATAGGCAGTGTTTCGGCAACAGGACAATGAGGACTGGTTAATGTCATATCAAGAGATGCTTTTTTTCCATCAAGCTTTACATCATAAATTAAACCAAGTTCATAAATATCAACGGGTATTTCTGGATCATAAACGGTTTTAAGTTTCTCAACAATTTGATCCATTAATTTTGTATCTTGTTCATTCATAATTTTGACTCTGTATTATAATTACCATTTTTTAAGGCCGCTTGAAAGGTTGACCAGCTCATGGATACACATTTTGAACGCATAGGAAATTTTTTTATCTCAGAAAATGCCATTAACAGCTCTTTTTCATCATGATTTAAATAGCTAAAATCACAATCTTTATTCTCAATCATTAAAACAAGGTTTTTAATAATTTGATTTGCGCTCTCAATTTTTTTTTTATTTAATACCTTAGTTAAAATTGAAGCAGAGGCTATTGAAATAGCGCATCCGGCTCCTTGAAAACAAATTTCATCCGTTAAGTTGTCTTTAACATTTATAAACAATTCAACCTGATCTCCACACAAAGGGTTATTACCTTTTGAATGATGGGTACATGGGTTAAGGGTTTTAAAGTTAAGAGGATTTTTGCTGTGTTCTAAAATAACTTTTTGATAAATGCCAAGATCTTCCATCTACCCAAAAATCTTTTGACATTTTTTAATGGCGGAGTCCAAAGCAACAATATCATCTTTATTATTATAAACCCCAAAAGAAACTCTAACTGATGAATTAATATTTAATCGGTCATGTAAAATTTGGCAACAATGATGCCCTCCTCTGACCGCAATCCCTTCTTGATCAAAAATAGTTGAAACATCGTGAGAGTGAATGTTTTTGATATTAAATGAAAAAACACTACCTTGATTTTTGGGCTGACCCACAAATTCAACTGCATTATTTTTTCTTAATGTTTCCATAGCATGATCTTTAAGACCATCTTCATAGTTAGAAATTTTTTCTTTACCAATTTTATTAATAAAATTTATAGATTCTTTTAAGGCAACCACTTCAGCTGTTGGCATAGTTCCTGCTTCAAATTTCCAAACCCCTTTTGCATAAGCAATGTCATCTTTAGAGACAAAATCAATCATTCCTCCGCCACCAATAAATGGATCAAAAGCCTCTAACCATTTATACTTAACATAAAGAAGTCCAATACCTGTGGGCCCATACATTTTATGACCTGAAAACGCATAAAAATCACATCCCATTTCTTGAACATCTGTTTTTAAGTGAGCAGCACCTTGAGTCCCATCAACACAAACTGGAATGTTGTGCTGGTCGGCAATTTCTTTAATTTTTTTTAAGTCAACAATGGTTCCTGTCACATTTGACATATGAGTGACTGAGATAATTTTGGTTTTATTGGTAATGAGCTTAGGAAGTTCATCAATTAATAAATTTCCATCATCATCGATTGGAATAAATTTAATGACAGCCTTTTTCTTTTTTCTTAAAAAATGCCAAGGTACATAATTAGCATGGTGCTCGAGTTCTGTTGAAATAATCTCATCACCTTCATTGATAAACTTTTCACCAAAGCAATGAGCGATTAAATTTAAAGATTCTGTAGAATTTTTTGTAAAAACGATCTCACCATCTTCTTTGCAATTAATAAATTTTTTTAACTCTTCTCGCGTTTGTTCATATTTTTCGGATGCATTCGATGCGAGTTGGTAAATGCCTCGTCCAACATTTGCAAATTCATTAGAGTAGAACTGACTGACACTATCAATGACAGACTGAGGTTTTTGTGAAGAATTAGCGCTATCTAAATAAACAAGATCTTTGCCCTTAATTTTTTGTTTAAAAATAGGAAATTGATCTTTAACGTCTATTGTCATGATGATTTGTTAATTTCATTTAATTTTGAATAAAAAATGTTTTTGATATTTTCATTTTTTATTTTGTTAATCACTTCAGCTAAAAAGCCTTCAATCATCATTTTTTTAGCTTCTTGTTCACTAATCCCACGAGACCTTAAATAAAAAATAGACTCTTGATCAATACTTCCAGATGAAGAACCATGACTACATTTTACGTCATCGGCATAAATTTCAAGTTCAGGTTTTGCTAAAAACTTAGATTGATCGGATAACAATAACGCTCTTGATAATTGGTAACCGTCTGTTTTTTGAGCTTTTGAATTGACATAAATTTTACCTTGAAAGGCTGCAACAGACTCATCGTGTAGAGCAGATTTTACAAATTGAGAACTTCTTGTGTTTTCTTCGTTATGATTGATTTCCCATTTGATTTCATGAAAACATTTTTGGCTTAAGTGTTGAATATTGTTTAAAGACACAAAAGCATCTCTTCCGTTTAGGTCTGAGATAATTTCGTCTCGACATGAACTCACATTGTGTGAAAAATTAAATTTTTCAAATACCGAACTTTTTTGTAGTTTTGATCTTATAAAATTGTAAATCGTTGTATTTTTATTTGTACTATTTAGATAATATTTTACCAAATGAGCGTTTTCTTCTAGTTCAATTTCTAAATTTTTTGTGAAAAACAAAAACTGCTCACCTTCAAAAATATTTTTTTCATAAATCTCGGCTTTTGAATTTTTATCTAAATAAATAAAGCTTTTATTATTAATGTTATTACCTTCAAATTTTTTAGAAAAGAAATTGTAAATAACAATTGGTTTTTTTACCTTATAATCTTCTGCAATTTTAATTTCAAAACCAGGCATAAAGAATGCGTTATTAAAATCTAAAATTTGATTTTTTTGAATTTCATAAAAATATTCTTTATTATAATTTGTAATTTCAAGACCTTCATCAGAAACTTGTTCACTAATTAAAAAACCATCTTTAACTAAAACAGGATAGTGATCAAAAGCTTCCAAGTAAGTTGAGTCAAAAGATTTATCTTCATTTTTTGAAAATTTTAAATCTTCAAAATGAATTAAGTCCTTTGATAAGGGTGAGTATTTCCAATGTTCTTGTTTTAAATTTGGAATACCTTTTTTACAAAACCTGTCAAAAGCATCCGTTCTTGATTGTAAGCTTTCATTTGAAATGAAGTCAAAATTTTTAAAGCCTTTAAAATGATCTTTGAGTTTATCTAAATCGTTCATCTAACTTACAAATTTAGCGTATCCATCATTTTCCAATTCAAGAGCTAGTTTCCAGTCTCCACTTTCAACTATTTTTCCATCTGAGAAAACGTGAACAAAATCAGGTTTGATGTAATTTAATAACCTTTGATAGTGAGTAATAATTAAAAATGATCTTTCGGGTGACCTCATAGCGTTCACACCATTGGATACAATTTTGAGTGCATCGATATCTAAACCAGAGTCAGTTTCATCCATAATAACAAAGTTAGGTTCTAATAAAGACATTTGTAAAATTTCATTTCTCTTCTTTTCTCCACCAGAAAATCCTACATTTAAGGGTCGGGATAACATCTCTTTATCAATTTTAAGTTTTTCTGATTTTTCTTTAACAAGATTTAAAAACTCAACCGCATTTAATTCTTTTTCACCTTTTGCTTTTTTAACTGAGTTTAAAGAGGTTCTTAAAAAATTGTTGGTGAATACTCCTGGTATTTCAATTGGATATTGAAAAGCTAAAAATATTCCTTTTTGAGCTCTTTCTTCAGTATTAAGCTCTAAAATATTTTCACCATTATAATTAATCTCACCAACTGTCTCATAACCTTCTTTTCCAGATAAAGCATAAGATAATGTACTTTTTCCAGATCCATTTGGACCCATGATCGCGTGAACCTCGCCTTTATTAATTTTTAAGTTTAGTCCTTTGATGATGTCTTTATCTTCAATGCTTACTTTTAAATTTTTGATATCAATCATTAACCGACACTTCCCTCTAAACTAATTCCAACTAATTTTTGGGCCTCTACTGCAAATTCCATTGGGAGCTGTTGTAATACTTCTTTACAAAAACCATTTACAATTAAACTTACCGCTTCTTCTTGGTTTAATCCTCTTTGTCTACAATAGAATAATTGGTCATCGCTAATTTTTGATGTTGTTGCTTCGTGTTCAACTTCTGAGGAAGAGTTTTTGTTTTCAATATAAGGTACCGTGTGTGCTCCACATTTATTTCCAACTAATAATGAATCACACTGAGTAAAGTTTTTTGATCCTGATGCTTTTGGATGAATAGAAACTAGTCCTCTGTACATATTATCGGCTCTTCCAGCAGAAATACCTTTTGAAATAATTTTACTTTTAGTATTTTTTCCAAGATGAATCATTTTAGTTCCAGTGTCTGCCATCTGACAATTATTTGTAATAGCAACTGAATAAAATTCACCTTGAGAATTATCTCCTCTTAATATGCAACTTGGATATTTCCATGTTATAGCCGAGCCCGTTTCAACTTGTGTCCAAGAAATTTTAGAATTTTTTCCTCTACAATCTCCTCTTTTAGTTACGAAATTATAAATCCCCCCCTTGCCTTCTTTGTCACCCGGGTACCAATTTTGAACGGTTGAATATTTTATTTCCGCATCATCTAAAGCAATCAATTCTACATTTGCTGCGTGAAGTTGATTTTCATCTCTCATCGGTGCCGTACATCCCTCAAGATAAGAAACGTAACTTCCTTTATCAGCAATAATTAAAGTTCGTTCAAACTGACCGGTGTTTTCAGCATTGATCCTAAAGTAAGTTGATAGCTCCATAGGACATCTAACTCCTGGTGGAATATAAACAAATGATCCATCAGTAAACACAGCTGAATTTAGGGTTGCAAAATAATGGTCGGTTACTGGAATTACGGATCCTAAATATTTTTGTACAAGCTCAGGGTGTTCTCTGGTCGCTTCAGAAATAGAACAAAAGATCACTCCAATTTCTTTTAACTTATCTTTAAAAGTTGTTGCAACCGATACAGAGTCAAAAACAGCATCGACAGCAACACCTGCTAATCTTTTTTGCTCTTCTAGAGGTATACCTAATTTGTCATAAGTTTTTTTTATTTCTGGATCAATTTCATCTAAAGACTTTGGTCCATCCTTAAAATTTTTTGGAGCTGAATAGTAATATAAATCTTGGTAATTAATTTTTGGATATTTAGGTTTTTGCCAATCTGGCTCTTTCATTTTTTGGAGTCTGTTAAATGCATTTAATCTCCAATCTAACATCCATTGAGGTTCTTTTTTTTGGTTTGAAATAAATTTAATAGTCTCTTCAGATAAACCCTTAGGAACATCAATCGTCTCAATATCGGTGACAAAACCATGATCGTATTCTGTTCGATCCTGATACTGCTGTATTAATTCATCGCTTGCGCTCATTTAATCCCTAAATGTTGTTATTTATCCTTTAAAAAAACTTTATTTTTAAAGCACTATTGTGATATAAGCCACTTTCTTAATTTTACAACTAGCCCATGAAACTTAACAATTCTGAAATATTTATCAATGGCCCTGACGGGAAATTAGAAGCAAAATATGTTCAAAGCAAAAGAGAAAATGCTCCGCTAGCTGTAGTTTTGCATCCGCATCCTGAATATGGCGGAACTATGAACAATAAAGTTATCTATCATGCCTATCATACCTTTTTAAAAAACGGTTTTTCAGTTTGTCGTTTTAATTTTAGAGGCGTTGGAAAAAGTGAAGGCAAATTTGATAATGGTTTAGGTGAACTTTCAGATGCAGCAGCAGCATTAGATTTTATTCAAAGAAACAATGCTAACTCAAATGAAAGTTGGGTTGTAGGATTTTCTTTTGGTGCATTAATTTCAATGCAACTTTTAATGCGAAGACCTGAAATTTTTAGATTTATTTCAATCTCACCTCAACCTAATATTTTTGATTTTAATTTTTTAGCACCATGTCCTACTTCAGGTTTAGTTGTTCACGGAGATCAGGATCAACTTGTTCCAAAAGATACAATGCTCATTTTAAAAGAAAAGTTAGTCAGTCAAAAAAATATTACAGTTGATTTTAATGAAATCAAAGGAGCCAATCATTTCTTTACTCATAAAGAAAAAGATTTAGTCGATTGCATCGATGCTTACATTAAAAAAGAATCTAGACTTTTTTAATCACTCCACCCGTTACAGGTTTTTCAACACCAGTTGTTTCAGGAAAAGTTAAAGGCAAATTATTTTGAGACCTTGCGGCTAAATATGCAAAGGCTTGGGACTCTGTAAAGTCTCCATCAAAATCAACTTCATCAATATTAATAGCTCTATCACCTAAATAATTCATAATACTTTTATTTTTTCTTCCCCCTCCAGAAACTAGAACTTTATTTAATTTTTTTTCATTTAAAAAACTTATGATTAAATTAGCGGTAATAAAAGATAACGTTGCAATACCCATATCTTTTTCTAAATTTCTAAATTCAGAAATAGAAAAATCATTAAAATCATAAGATATATTTTTGTTAAAAGTAAATCGATCAATAAAATTATTAGCAGTAATTAAATCTGGTTTAGAAGAAGCTGATAACAATCCGTCCTGGTCAAAATCAACTTTGAAATATTCATTACACCAACTATCAATTAAACAATTTCCAGGTCCAATATCCGTTGCATAAAGTTTTTTATTTTGGAAATAAGATATATTTGAAATTCCACCAATATTTACAACTCCATCAAAATGAGTTTGTTTGTTTTTTAACTGGTTTAAAATAAATTGATGAAAGATAGGAGTTAGAGGCGCTCCTTGCCCACCGTGATCTAAATCATTTTGTCTAAAATTGTAGACTAAAGAAATTTTAAGCTCATTATAAATTTTATCTATATCGCCAATTTGAAACGTGAATTTATCTTTAGCATTGTGATAAAGGGTTATTCCATGAAAACCTATTAAGTTAATTTGATCTTTGCTTTTAAGAATGGCTTGCTTAATAAGCTTTATATGAAAATTGGTAACTTGTTCATTTACCGTTGAATATAGAGACGTCTTTTTTAAATCTTCAATATCATTAGTTTTGTTAATTTTAGACTTTAATAGTTTTAAATTATCTTGAGTGTCCTTATTAAAAGGTTCGTATAAATTGTATAAAATTTCAAAGTGATCATCACCATTTGTTTTGGCTAATGATATATCAACACCGTCAAATGAGGTTCCAGACATGGTGCCTATAACATTAAAAAATTGGTTCATAATTATAACTTTTAAATGTTGACTAAATACTGTATTCAAAAAAAAATGACAGTTAATGCTCTTAATTTATTTAAAAATAGAGGCTATTTCTTTCAGTGCACAAATGAAGAAGCGCTAAATAATTTATTAAGTAAAAAAAAAATAAAATTCTATATTGGTTTTGATTGTACCGCCCCTTCACTTCATGTTGGGAGTCTTTTGCAAATTATGTGCCTTCGACAATTGCAAAAAATGGGTCATACTCCAGTGGTTTTACTTGGTGGAGGAACCACTCTCATTGGGGACCCTTCTGGGAAAGAAGAAAGTAGAAAAATTTTAGATGAAAATGAAATAGAAAAGAATGTCATAAGTATAAAAAAAGTTTTCTCTCAATTTTTATCCGATCAAGGTGATAATAAAGTTGTTTATGTAAATAATAAAGATTGGTTAAAAGATTTAAATTATATTGAGTTTTTAAGAGATTTTGGAAAACATTTTACCATTAACAAAATGTTAACCTTTGATAGCGTGAAATTAAGATTAGACCGCGAACAATCGCTGAGCTTTTTAGAATTTAATTATATGATTTTTCAAGCCTATGATTTTATGAAACTTCATGAAAGCCACGATTGTCTTTTGCAAATCGGTGGTTCTGATCAGTGGGGAAATATTATCAATGGTGTTGAGCTTATTAGACGAACCAAATCAAAAGAGGCTTATGGGCTCACAACTCCTTTGATAACAACTTCTTCCGGTCAAAAAATGGGTAAAACTGAAAAAGGCGCCATTTGGTTAGATGGAGATTTACTTTCACCTTTTGATTATTGGCAATTTTGGAGAAATACAGATGACAAAGACGTTATTAAATATTTAAGATTATTCACAGAATTAAACGATGATGAAATAGAAAAGTATTCAAAGTTATCGGGATCAGAAATTAATGAAGCTAAAATTTTACTCGCTAATGAAACGACAAAAATGCTTCATGGAAAAGAAGAATCTGAAAAATCTCTAGAAATGTCAAAAAAGACATTTGATGAAAAAGGTTTTGATGAAAACCTTCCAACATATGAAATTAAACAAAGTGAATTTGATAAAGGCGTTTCAATTAGAGAGGTCTTTATTGAAATTGGGTTTGCAAGTTCAAAGGGAGATTTTAAAAGAAATTTAGATAATTCTGCCTATAAAATTAATAATATCGCTTTAACTGAAAAAGATGAGGTTTTTTTAAAAGATCAAATGAAAAAAAATATAATTAAAGTTTCATTCGGTAAGAAAAAACATTATTTAATTAAAATTATTTAATCAATTTTTAAAAACTCCTATAAACCGTTGAATAAATCTTGGTGTTATAGTTCTAATAGGATTAACTTCAGTTTTCAATTCATCAGTTCCTTTGATTTTAAAGCTAGCTCCAAAAATACCATCTCCTTTTTTTCCTGTTAAAATTTTTCCAACAAGCGGAATACCTCTTACAATATTATTAATTGTATTTGCTGGTGCAATAGATCCGCTTAAACTTGTAAAATCATCTGCGCCCACTCGTCCTTCAATGATAAAGCCAAGGGACGGTCCTGTACCATAACATTCAATAATCTTTAACTCGTTATTTAAAAGTTCATACTTTAAATACGCTTCTTTAAAAAAAACTCCTTTACCTTCTAAAGTATCTAAAATTCCAGTTAATGAAGCAACCGATAATATTTGAGTAAGGATTGGCATTTCTTTTAAATAAAAATTATTTAATTTAATTTCGGTTACTGAAAAATCTTTACTTAAAGTTTCTCTCTTAATATCTAATGTTCCGCCTTGAAGACCATTCAAAAACTTATAATTTGATACAAAGGGTTTTGCCTTTTCACTTCTTAAAATAAGTTCTTTGTTACCAGATTGATTAGTTTTTATTTCGTGGACGAATGTTGTTAAGTCTTCAAAATTTGCAAATGAGTTAAGTTTAACAAACTCGCCTTTCTTTATTGTGCTTGTATTTTTGTAATTAATTAAGATTGCGTCAGGTAAATGAATTTTTTTTAAATCAACTTTTAAAATACCATCGATTAAAGTGTTGAGTTCTAAATCTTTATTCCTACCTCTTTCTTTTAAAATCTTTGTAAGATCTAAAGAGTTGCCTTTAATATTGTAATTTTTTTTATCTTTTTTAATTTCTAACTTATTTTTATCACCCAACTTAATTTTAATATTATTAAAATCTTTTAACTTTAAATCTTTATCTAAAGAAATAGTTCCAACAAATATTTGGTTTTTTAGAGAG
>ERZ1089243.2-NODE-2-length-32322-cov-13.344067_pt1 | contig 32322 bp, 29 predicted proteins | sample MGYA00383549_ERZ1089243 | MGnify/ENA primary metagenome ERZ1089243 (study PRJEB34543, sample SAMEA5968660) | marine metagenome | biome: water | collected 2014-06-21 | depth 2 m | study: Ocean Sampling Day (OSD) data from North Adriatic Sea
CGGGAGAGTCTGTTTAATCAGCACCGAAGGAGCAACGCCCAGGAAACTCTCAGGTAAAAGGACCGTATGTAAAATAAACTCTGGAAAGCGGACATGTGTCCCACCGAAGGAGCTAAAATCTCTCAGGTACAATCGACAGACGGGCAAAAAAACAGAGTTTATATGAATGAAGCTGCAATAAATATTACAGAATTGAAAACTGCCCTTTACAGTTTTCACGTAGAGCATGGTGGTAAGATGGTTCCTTTTGCGGGTTATCAAATGCCGGTTCAATATCCAGAGGGTATTGTTAAAGAACATCAGCATGTAAGAAATGCAGCTGGAATTTTTGATGTTTCTCACATGGGTCAGTTCTCGATTTATGGAACAGAGTCAGATTATTTACCGTTAGAGAAAATTGTTCCAATCGATTTAAAATCATTAAAAATTAATCAATCGAAATATTCAGTTCTCATGAATAAAGAAGGTGGCATTGATGATGATTTGATTGTTACTAAAGTTGAAGGTGGATTAAATATTGTTTTAAATGCAGCTTGTAAACATCATGATGTTTCAAGAATTCATGAAGTGATAGATGCAGAGAAAACAAAATTACATGATGATCTGTCTTTGATAGCACTACAAGGACCAAAGGCAGTAGAGATTTTAAATGGTTTAATGCCAGGTGTTCAAGATCTAGTGTTTATGAATGGAGCTAGTTTTAAATTTAAAGGCACTGATATTTATGTCACAAGATCAGGTTATACAGGAGAAGATGGATTTGAAGTATCTATTAATAATTCATTAGCTGAAGAGTTTTGTAAAACGTTATTAAATAATAATAATGTTAAGATGATTGGGCTTGGCGCTAGAGACTCTTTAAGATTGGAAGCGGGTCTTTGTTTATATGGTCATGATCTTGATAACAAAACCTCACCTATTGAAGCAAGTTTAAGTTGGGCTTTATCTAAAAAAAATAAAGAAGAGGGAAATTTTTTAGGATCAGAGGTTGTGGGTGAGCAGATTAAAAACGGTGCTTCAAAAAAAAGAGTAGGGATTAAACCTGAGAAGATTATTGCAAGGGAAGGATCTAAAATTTTTAAAGATAATAAAGAAATTGGTGTTGTGACCAGTGGTGGTTTTGGACCAAGTGTTGGTGGTCCAGTTGCTATGGGTTATGTGTTAAAAGAATTTTCTAATGAAGGAGAAAGTTTAGAGTTAGAAGTAAGGGGCAAAAGGCATGAAGCGGTCGTTTACAAGATGCCTTTTTATAAAAAAAGTTACGTAAAATAGGAAAGGAAAATATGTCAGATAAAAAATATTCAAAAAAACATGAGTGGGTAGAACTTGATGGAGATATTGCAACTATTGGAATTACAAAGCATGCGACTGAACAATTAGGAGACATTGTCTTTACCGAAGTTCCAGATGCTGGAAAAGCATTTGAAGCAGGAGGAGAAGCGGCAGTTGTTGAATCTGTAAAGGCTGCAAGTGATGTTTATTCACCGATCTCAGGAGAAGTGACGGAAAACAACCAAGCCATTGTAAGTGATCCTTCTTTAGTCAACCAAGATCCTGAAGGAAACGGCTGGTTTTTTAAGGTTAAAGTGACCAATGCAGATCAGATCAATGAATTGATGACTAAAGATGAATACGACAAATTTTTAACGGAGAGTGCTTAATGACAGATAACAGGAACAGAGAATTTATAAGAAGGCATATTGGACCATCTATTAATGAACAGAAACAAATGCTTTCATACCTTGGCTTTAATTCGCTTGATGAATTTATAAAAAAAATTGTTCCTGAAAAAATCATTGAAAACAATCCTCTTGATATTGATGAGCCTGTTTCAGAGCACGAAGCGCTTAATCAACTCAAACAAATTGCCAGTCAAAATAAAATTTTTAAAAGCTTTATTGGAATGGGTTATTACGGAACCTATACGCCAAATGTCATCTTAAGAAATATTTTAGAAAACCCAGGTTGGTATACTTCTTATACACCTTACCAACCAGAGGTGGCTCAAGGGCGATTAGAGATGCTGTTAAATTTCCAACAAATGGTCATGGATTTAACAGGCATGGATATTGCGAATGCCTCTTTATTAGATGAAGCAACGGCAGCAGCTGAGGCTGTAGCACTTTGTCAAAGGGTAGATAAAAGTAAATTAAATAAAATTTTTATTTCTAAAAATTGTAATCCTCAAACCATTGATGTGGTTAAAACAAGAGCAGAGCCTTTTAATTTAGAGGTCATTATTGGAAATGATGAAGATATTTCATCTGTTGAAGGAGATGTTTTATGTGCCCTTTATCAATATCCAAATACCTATGGTGAGATCAGCGGAGTTGAAAATTTTATTAAAAATACTCAAAGCAAAAACGGAAAAGCGATTTTAATTTCAGATTTATTAGCCTTAACCGTTTTAAAACCACCGGGTGAGATGGGTGCTGATATTGTAGTTGGAAACTCACAACGATTTGGAATTCCAATGGGATATGGCGGACCGCATGCTGCTTTTTTTGCAACTAAAGATGAATTTAAACGTGCCATGCCTGGCAGGTTAATTGGTGTTTCAAAAGACAGAAATGATGACCAAGCTTTGAGAATGGCGCTTCAAACGAGAGAGCAACATATCAGACGTGAGAAAGCGACAAGTAATATTTGTACGGCTCAAGCTTTATTATCCATTATGGCTGCAGCTTACGGAATTTATCATGGACCTGATGGCATTAAACATATTGGAGAGCGAACCTTAAAGTTTGCTAATGCTTTTGCCTCGAAGATTAAAACAAAATATGAAATTTTATCTGATCAGTTTTTTGACACTGTTACCATTAATACTAAAGATAAAACGAAGGAAATTTATGCAAAAGCTTTAGAGTTTAAAGTTAATTTAAGGTTAATTGAAAACCACGGATTATCCGTTTCATTTGATGAAACCACTAGAATTGAAGATATAAATCATCTGTTTCAAATTTTTGGATTACAAGATCAAATTAAAAATTTAGATGACGTCACCATTTCATCCATTGATGATACTTTAAAAAGAACATCGAAATATCTAACACATCAAGTGTTTAATTCTTATCAATCCGAAACCGAAATGCTTCGTTACTTAAAATCTTTGGAAGATAAAGATATTGCACTGAATAGATCAATGATTGCACTTGGATCTTGTACAATGAAGCTTAATGCGGTGGCTGAAATGATCCCTGTGACATGGCCAGAGTTTGGAAACATTCATCCTTTTGCACCACTTGATCAAGCCAAAGGTTATTTAAAAATGTTTTCAGATCTTGAGAGGATGTTATCTGAAATTACAGGTTTTACAGGAATCTCTCTTCAACCTAACGCTGGAGCACAAGGCGAGTATGCAGGTTTGATGGTGATTAGAAAATTTCATATTGAAAATGGAGATCACAATAGAAATATTTGTTTAATTCCAAGTTCTGCGCACGGAACCAATCCAGCAAGCGCTCAGATGGCTGGAATGAAAGTGGTTGTGGTTGATTGTGATAAAGACGGAAACGTTGATTTAGAAGATTTAACAAAAAAAGCTGAATTGCATTCCAAGTCACTTGCAGCTTTAATGGTCACTTATCCATCAACACACGGTGTATTTGAAGAACATATTAAAGATATATGTGAAGTGATTCACCAACATGGTGGACAAGTTTATATGGATGGTGCAAATTTAAATGCACTTGTAGGTCTTGCAAAGCCTGGAAAGTTTGGACCTGATGTTTGTCATATGAATTTACATAAAACGTTCTGTATTCCACATGGTGGCGGTGGTCCTGGCATGGGTCCTATTGGTGTTGGAAAACATTTAGAACCCTTTTTACCAAACCATGTTTTAATTGAATCGGGTCCTAAAACTGGAATGGGTTCAGTCTCAGCAGCCCCTTGGGGAAGCGCAAGTATTTTACCGATCTCTTGGATGTACATTAAAATGATGGGTGCCGAAGGTTTAAGGTTAGCTACTGAAGTTGCTATTTTAAATGCAAATTATGTTTCTAAAAAATTAGAAGGGTCCTACAAAACACTTTACAAAGGTAAGAATGATTTAGTTGCACATGAGTGTATTATTGATTTTAGACCGATTAAAGCAGAGTCGGGTGTATCTGAAGAAGATATTGCAAAACGATTAATTGATTATGGTTTTCATGCACCGACCATGTCTTGGCCTGTTGCAGGAACGTTGATGATTGAGCCTACCGAGAGTGAAAATTTAGCTGAACTGGATAAGTTCTGTGATGCATTTATCAGTATTCGAAAAGAGGTTAAAATGGTTCAAAATGGTGTTTTTGACAAAGAAGATAACCCTTTGAAAAATGCACCTCATACCAATTTAGAGCTATCCTCGGATTCTTGGACGCATAACTATACAAGAGAGCAAGCGGCATTTCCTCTTGCTTATTTAAAAACAAACAAATTTTGGGCACCTGTGGCAAGAGTAGACAACGTTCATGGCGATAGAAACTTGATTTGTTCGTGCCCTTCAGTAGATAGTTACCGCGAAGAAGAAGCGGCTTAGTGAAACTTGAAGTATTATATAATCCAGGAAATGTTGTTTGTGATTATCTAGAAATTAAAGATGATCATAAATTTATTTTCAGAGTTTTTGTCAATCTAACTTATTACGGAAAGATCTTAGGGATTTTAGCATTTTACTATGCAAGACATTTTAACTTTTAATGTTAAAAAAATATAAAAGTTTATTTCTTATTTTACTCATCACTTTTTCTTCTTCAGCTATTGCAGGTTGGATTACTAGGTTAAATATTGATCCTTGGTATAGCTCACTTAATAAACTTTCTTTTTCACCACCGAATTGGATCTTTGGACCTGTTTGGACCGTCCTTTATATTTTTATGAGTGTTGCGATATGGATCGTTTATGAAAAAACAAAAGCAACAGATAATATTTTTTCAAAAAAGATTTTAAGAATTTATTTTTATCACCTTGTGATTAATTTGACTTGGAGCTTTGTCTTTTTTTATTACCACTTAATTTTTACAGCTTTTATGAATATTTTATTTTTAATTGTCGCTATTATTATTTTAATGATTTTATATTACCCAAGATCAAAAACGGCTTTTTTATTGATGACCCCATATTTAATATGGGTTTTATTTGCAAGCGTTTTAAATTTTGGATTATATTTGATTAATTAATTCGATTAACAATATAAAACGCAAGTTCTTGAAGCTTTTCAACAACAAAGTTTTTTTCAAAAATAGATAAAGAGTCTGATGCAACATTAGCAAAGTAATCTGCTCTTTTTTTACAAGCTTCTATGATTTGATATTTTTGAATGAGTTTTAATGTTTCTTTAAACTCATTTTCAGATCTTTCATTATGAGTATAAAACTTTTGAAGCTGTTCTCTTTCGGCAGGAGATGATTTTTGAAATAATAAAATGATGGGAAGGGTTATTTTTCCTTCAATAAAATCATTTCCAATTTTTTTTCCAAAGACTTCTTCTTTTGAATTATAATCTAAGATGTCATCAGAAATTTGAAAACAAATTCCAAGATTTCTTCCGTAAGATTCTAAAGCTTCCTTTTCTTTTTTTGAGCGCTCATTGATACACCCGCCCACTCTCATTGCAGCACCAAATAATGATGCTGTTTTTGCTGAGATAATATCAAGATAATTTTTCTCAACCATATCAATTTGTTTTTCAAATTGGAGCTGCATAATTTCACCTTGAGCAATTTCCGAAGATACGGAAGATAATATTTTTAAAACTTCAGGTGATCCATCATCAACCATCATTTCAAAACAACGACTTAACAAATAATCACCTGCTAAAATTGAACTTTTGTTTCCCCAAATGGCATTAGTTGTTTTAAACCCTCTTCGAGATTCACTTTTATCAATCACATCATCATGAAGGAGCGTTGCATTATGAATAAGCTCCACGCACGCAGCTAAGTTGATATGACGATTTCCTTGGTAGTTAAAAATTTCAGATGAACAGATAGTTAGCAAAGGCCTTAATCTTTTGCCTCCAGTATTCATTAAATGAGTTGCCATTTCACCCACCAACTCAACATGGCTTGATAGCTTGAGTTTAATATGATCATCAACCTGCTTGAGTTGATTCTCAAAGGTGGTTCTAATTTCTTCAAATGGATTTTTTTTAGACTTCTTAAATGGAACGACGTTTAAAAGCATAGGTGTTTTTAGCGTATTTGGTGCCTACTTGTTAACAATGAAATGACGCACGTATAATAAGAACTTTTCTTTAAATTACTAATAAATATAAGTATTTTTTAATACATTATGTTTTTTTCAAAAAAACCACAAGTTGCACATATCAGGTTAAGCGGAGTGATTGGAAATGTTGGACGTTTCCAGCAAGGGATGAGTTTAAGTAGTCACGAACAAATTATTAAAAAAGCTTTTAGTCATAAAAAACTTTCAGCTGTTGCAATTTCAATAAATTCTCCAGGAGGTTCTCCCGTTCAATCTCATTTAATTTATTCATTAATTCGAAAATTAGCTGAGGAAAAAAAAGTAAAAGTATATACCTTCGCTGAAGATGTAGCGGCATCGGGAGGCTATATGCTTTTATGTGCTGGCGATGAGGTTTATGCAAATCCAAGTTCAATTGTTGGATCCATTGGAGTTATCTATTCTTCTTTTGGATTAAAGGAACTTATTAAAAAAATTGGTATAGAAAGACGAGTACACACCGCAGGTAAAAATAAAAGTACACTAGATCCTTTTATGGATGAAAAACCAGAAGATATTGAGAGATTAAAAAAAATTCAGTTAGACCTTCATGATCAATTTATCAGTTTAGTGAAAAATAGTAGAAAACAAAAATTACCAACGGATAAGGATGACAGTTTATTTAGTGGTGAATTTTGGTCTGGAGTTCAATCTAAAGAATTAGGTTTAGTTGATGGACTTGGAAATATGGAAGATGTGATTCAAGAAAAATTTGGAAAAAAAGTTGTTATTAAAAAATATGATAAACCTGAAAGCTGGCTAAAAAGAAAATTATCAAGCCAAGTTACTAATCCCTTGGGATCTATTACGGATGAAATTGAAACACGGTCTTTGTGGAATAAATTTGGTCTATGAGTAAAAAAAAGAAGGTTGTGAAAAAGCAGGTTAAAAAAACTAAAAAAGCTGCTGTAAAAAAAGAAGCAAAAAAACCAAAAATTAAAAAAAAAGTTCCTTATCTAACTTTTCAAGAAATTATATTTAAACTACAAAAGTTCTGGTCAGATCAAGGATGTGTTATTTTACAACCCTATGATATCGAAGTTGGAGCAGGAACTTTTCATCCAGCAACAACATTAAGGTCACTTGGCCCAAAACCTTGGAAAGCTGCATATGTTCAACCATCAAGAAGACCAACGGATGGAAGGTATGGTGAAAATCCAAACCGACTACAACATTATTACCAATTTCAAGTGATCATTAAACCTTCGCCAGAAGATATTCAAAAATTATATTTGAAAAGTTTAACGGCCCTTGGAATTGTTTACAAAGATCATGACATTCGATTTGTTGAGGATGATTGGGAAAGTCCAACCTTAGGAGCGTCAGGGCTTGGTTGGGAAGTTTGGTGTGATGGAATGGAAATTACACAGTTTACTTATTTTCAGCAAATGGCAGGCTTTGAGTGTAAACCTGTCTCTGCAGAAATTACTTATGGGTTAGAGAGAATTTGTATGTACATACAAAATAAAAATAATGTTTATGACCTTGATTGGAATCACGAAGGCGTAAAATATGGTGATGTTTTTTTAGAAGCTGAAAAAGAGTTTTCTGCATATAATTTTGAACACGCAAATACGAACAGTTTATTTGATCAATTTGCTAAAGCTGAACAAGAGTCCAAAGACCTTGCAGAAAAAAAATTATGCTTACCTGCATATGACCAATGTTTAAAAGCTAGTCATTTATTTAATTTATTAGATGCCAGGGGTGTTATCAGTGTTACAGAAAGAGCAAATTATATTAATCGAATAAGAACACTTACCAAGGCCTGCGGGGAGCTTTGGATTGAAAAACAATAATGTCAGATTTTTTTTTAGAATTGTATTCAGAGGAAATACCTCATGGATTACAAATTAGCGCCAGAAATCAGTTAAAAGATTTAATTTTAAAAGAGTTAACGGATCATAATATTAAATTTAAACAATTTAATATTTATTCTACTCCTAAACGATTAGTTGCTTATGTTGATCAAGTTGCATTAGAGCAAAAAATTCCAGCTCAAGAAGTTAAAGGGCCAAAAGTGGGGTGCAATGATCAGGCACTTGAAGGTTTCTTAAGATCAAGATCAGCAGAGAAAAAAGACTTAATAAAAAAAGATACTGATAAAGGTGAGTTTTATTTTGTAAAATTACCTGCAAAAAGTTTGTTTACTAAGGATATTTTAAGTCAAAAATTACCATCCATTTTACAATCTATAAATTGGAAAAAATCTATGAGATGGTCCAATCATGATTGCTTTTGGGGAAGACCCTTAAAATCTATTTTGTGTTTATTGGATAATAAAGTTTTAGATTTTAAATATCATCATTTCACCACTTCAAATTTGACTTACATCAATGGACCTTTTGAGGATAAAGAACAAAAAATTAAAAATTTCAAAGATTATAATAAGATTTTAGAAAAAAATAAGATTGAATTAGATCATAAAAAACGAGAGATAAAAATTAAAAATGAATTAGAAAAAATATTAAAAAAAAACAAATGTTCAATTGAGATTAACACTTCTTTAGTGGAAGAGGTAACAAATTTAGTTGAAACACCTGTGGTTTTAAAAGGAAAATTTAATGAGGAATACCTAGTACTTCCTGATGAATTATTAAATCTTACTATGGTTAATCACCAAAGATATTTTCCTATGAAATTAGAACATGAAAACAAATTAACTAACAACTTTTTATTTGTTGCAAACAATTTTGATCAAAAAAATTTAATCACAAAAGGTAATGAAAAAGTTATTGATGCCAGATTGTCCGACGCCAAGTTTTTTTGGGATAAAAATAAAAGACAAAATTTAGTCAAACAAGTCACTAAACTTAATTCAATAGTATTTTATCAAAAGCTTGGAACCATTTATGATAAGACGCAAAGAACAAGACAACTTGCATCTTTGATAGCCGATACCATTGGTGCGAATAAAGAAGATACTGAAATTGCAGCTTCAATTTCAAAATCAGATTTAGTTTCCGATTTGGTAGGGGAGTATCCTGAGCTTCAAGGTGTGATTGGAAAATATTTTGCAGTTGAACAAGGGTTCAGTAAAGAAATAGCAAATGCTATCCAAGATCATTATTTACCTTTAGGGCCCAGTGGAAAAGTTCCAAAAGAAAAAATTTCTATAAGCGTTGCGATTGCTGATAAAATTGACACGTTAGTTGGTTTCTTTGGAATTGATGAAAAGCCCAGCAGTTCAAAAGACCCGTTTGCATTAAGACGAGCTTGTCTTGGTGTCTTAAGGTTAATTACAGAAAACAAGCTAAGCTTATCTTTAAAAGAAATATTAAATAATTCAAAAAATTTGTATTTAACTCAAAAACATAAAATCACGAATGATAAGGTTATAGAGGATTTGTTTTTATTTTTTATTGAGAGATTTAAAGTTAATTTAAAAGATAAAGGTTTAAGACTAGATATTACAAATTCCGTATTAGATAATAATCTTTCTGATGATTTTTATGGGATATTTAAAAGCATAAATGATTTAACAAAATGTTTTAAAAAACAAGAAGGCAATGACGCAATATCAATTTACAAAAGATCAAAAAATATCCTTGAACAATCCGTTGATGATAATGAGGAGCTTTTTGGTAATCCTAATAATGTTTTGTTTCAACATCCATGTGAAGATGAAATCATGATTAAGCTTAACGAAGTAAGAGATTATTTTACAACTCCAAGTCGACTAAGGGACAATGAAAAAAGTATCGTATTGTTATCAGAGCTAAAACCTATGATGGACAATTTCTTTGAAAATGTAAAAGTTAATGATGATAATCAACAGGTAAAGAAAAATAGGCTAGAATTATTAACCTTGTTATGTAAAACCTTTGAAAAATTTACGGATTTTTCAAAACTAGACGGATCTTAATTTATGGCAACTTGGGTTTATAATTTTAGCAAGCCACCAAAAAAGAATAAAGTTGGTTTAAAGAACCTGCTGGGTGGAAAAGGTGCCAACTTATCAGAAATGATAAAAATTGGTCTTCCCGTTCCTCCAGGGTTCACGATAAGCACAGAGGCTTGTAACGAATTTTATAAACGAAATAGAAAAAACCCAAAGGGTTTGGATAAACAGGTTAAGGCTGCAATCAAACAAGTTGAAAAAAAAATTGGAAAAAAGTTTGGAGACAAAAAAAATCCTTTATTAGTCTCAGTGAGATCAGGCGCAAGAGTTTCTATGCCTGGCATGATGGATACAGTTTTGAATCTAGGTTTAAATGATGAGACAGTACTAGGTTTAGCGTCCAAAACGAAAAATGATACTTTTGCTTATGACAGCTACCGACGTTTTATTCAAATGTATAGTAACGTTGTCCTTGGCGTTGATCATCATAATTTTGAAGACTTAATTGAAAATTACAAACTTACCAAAGGGGTTACACTGGACACAGATCTAGATGCCGAGGATTGGAAAAAATTAATTAAGGATTTTAGAGATGTTATTAAAAGAGAAATTAAAAAAGATTTTCCTCAAGATGTTCACGAGCAATTATGGGGAGCGGTAGGTGCTGTTTTTCAATCATGGAGAAATCAAAGAGCAAAAACATACAGAAGGTTAAATAACATCCCAGAAGAATGGGGGACTGCTGTTAATGTTCAGTCTATGGTTTTTGGTAATATGGGAGATGATTGTGCAACGGGAGTTGCTTTTACAAGAAATCCTTCTACGGGTGAAAAAAGTTTTTATGGTGAATATTTAATTAATGCTCAAGGTGAAGATGTAGTTGCTGGAATTCGTACTCCACAAAACATCACAAAAAAAGCTCGCTTGGAAGCAAAATCAGATGAGCTGTCTATGGAAGAGACGATGCCAAAAGTTTATGGCCAGCTTGTTAAAATTTATAAAAAATTAGAAAAGCATTACAAAGATATGCAAGATATTGAGTTTACCGTAGAGAACAAAAAGCTTTGGATGCTCCAAACTCGATCAGGTAAAAGAACTGCAAAAGCCGCTATTAAAATTGCCGTTGATATGGTTAAAGAAAAATTGATTGATAAAGATGAAGCTATTTTAAGAATTGATCCTAAAATTTTAGATACGTTATTACACCCAACTTTAGATCCTAAAGCGAGTAAAGATATTATTGCAAAAGGCTTACCCGCATCCCCAGGCGCGGCTTGTGGGAAAATTACTTTTACGGCTGATGATGCTGAAAAATTAAAATCACAAAATCAAAAAACAATATTAGTAAGATTAGAAACTTCACCTGAAGATATTCATGGAATGAATGCCGCTGAAGGGATTTTAACTTGCAGAGGGGGTATGACCAGTCATGCTGCAGTGGTTGCAAGAGGCATGGGCAAACCCTGCGTTTCAGGATCTGGAAATATACAGATTGATTATGCAAATAAACAATTCAGGGTAGGTGAGCGCGTATTTAAAGAAGGCGATATCATTACTATTGATGGTTCAAGCGGAGAGGTGATGTCCGGTGAGGTCAAAACAATCAAACCTGATATATCAGGTGATTTTTCAACCATCATGTCTTGGGCAGATAAAACCAGAAAAATGCAAGTTAGAACTAATGCAGAAACACCATTAGACACTAAAGTTGCAAGAGAATTTGGTGCAGAAGGAATTGGCTTATGTAGAACGGAGCACATGTTCTTTGATGAGGAGAGAATTTTATATGTCCGTCAAATGATTTTATCCAAGAACAAAGAAGACCGAAGTGAAGCTTTAAATAAAATTTTACCGTTTCAGAAAAAAGATTTTAAAGACATTTTTAATATTATGAAAGGTCTTCCAGTAACCATTAGACTTTTAGACCCGCCGCTTCATGAATTTTTACCTAAAAGTGAAAAAGAAATTTCATCCGTTGCAAATTCTTTAAATATTTCAGAAAAAGAAATTAAAGATAGAATTTCAGACCTCCACGAAGAAAATCCTATGTTGGGTCACAGAGGTTGTCGATTAGCTATTTCGTATCCTGAGATTTATGAAATGCAGTGTGAAGCTATTTTTGAAGCAGTCATAGAGAGTAAAAAAGAAAAAATAAAAATATTACCTGAAATTATGATTCCGCTTGTAGCAACAGGCCAAGAGTTACAAATTTTAAGAGAATTAGTTGATAACAAAGCAAAAGAAATCTCAAAAAAATATGACCAAAAAATTGATTATTTAGTTGGTACTATGATTGAGCTTCCAAGAGCTGCGCTGAATGCAAAAGAAATTTCAAAACACGCTGATTTTTTTAGTTTTGGAACTAATGACTTAACTCAAACAACGCTTGGGATCAGCCGTGATGATGCGGGTAAGTTTTTAGATGATTATGTGGAAAATAATATTTTTAAAATTGATCCATTTGTAAGTATTGATGTTGATGGCGTTGGCCAACTGGTTGAACTTGCATCTGAGAAAGCTAAGAAAAATAAACCTAAAATTAAATTAGGTATATGTGGAGAGCATGGGGGAGATCCAGATTCAATTATGTTTTGTCAAAAAGCTGGACTTCATTATGTATCATGTTCACCTTATAGAGTGCCAATTGCAAGATTATCTGCTGCACAAGCTAGGATTTTATCTAAAAGAAATTAGTTAGAACTCTAAAGAAAAATCTAAATTTTTAACTGAATGGGTTAGATAACCCATAGATATTCTGTTCACACCTGTTTTTGCATAATCAATAATATTTTTTGAATTTATGTTTCCTGATGCCTCAGTTTCAATTCTTTTTGGAATAATTTTTAAAGCTTTTTTAAGGGCCTGAGGTGAAAAGTTATCAAGTAATATTCTATTAATTTTTAAATCAATAATTTGTTTTAATTGATTAATGTTATCAACTTCAACATTTGTAACTTTTTTATTTTTATTCATTTTTATTATTGAGGCTATTTTAGCTCTAAAATTTTTTGAATTAACATGATGATTATCTTTAACAAAAATTTCCTGTTCTAAATCAAAGCGATTATTTTTACCGCCTCCACACCTGACAGCTTCTTTTTGTAGATAACGTAATCCTGGTATTGTTTTTCTGGTACAGCATATTTTAGTTTTATATTTTTTTGTCAAATGAACTAAACGATTAGTTTCGCTTGAAATCCCAGTGAGGTGACCTAGAAAATTTAAAACGGTTCGTTCAGCTTTTAGGATAGATTTAAGATTGCCGTCTAAAACGATAATTGCTTTATTTTTTTTTATTTTTTGACCATCTTTTTTCAAGATTTTAATTTTAATTTTAGAATCTATTTTTTTTAAAATCATTTTAACAATGTTTACTCCAAATAGAATACCGTCAGCTTTGGGTACAATTTTAACTTTTGATTTTAGATTTTTTTGAATTGCTAGACTTGATGTAATATCAGCGTTTATTTTATCTTCTTGTAAAGCGAAGTTAATGATTTTATTGATTTGATTTTTGTAATTGTTCACTAAGAATTACCTGCCAACGGCAATCATTTTCTCTATAGAGCCTCTAGCTTTTGAAATGATTTCTTTATCAATTTCAATTATATTTTTTTCTTCTTTTAGTGAATTTAGAATTTTTTGAAGTGTAATTTTCTTCATGTGTGGACAAAGGTTGCAAGGTTTGACAAAGTTAATATGCGGATTTTCAACTTGAACGTTGTCACTCATTGAACATTCAGTAACTAAAAAAATATCTTTATCTTTGCTTTTTTTAACATAGTCAATCATCGATCCAGTTGATCCTGTAAAGTCAGATGCTTTAATTACATCTGGTGGACATTCAGGATGTGATACAACTTTTAAATTCGGATATCTTTCTCTTAATTCTGTGATTTCATTTTCTGTAAATTGCTCATGTACTTCACACTTTCCCTTCCATGAAATAATTTTTACTTTAGTTTTGGTTGAAACATATTTTGCTAAATATTCATCTGGAAGGAATATCACCTCATCCACATTAAGAGACTCGACTATCTTAACTGCGTTTGCTGAAGTGCAACAAATATCAGTTTCTGCTTTTACATCAGCAGAAGTATTTACATAGGTTACTACAGGAACGCCTGGATGTTTTTTTTTCAATTTTCTAACGTCTTCAGCTGTAATAGATTCTGCTAATGAGCAACCTGCAGAAAGATCAGGCAAAAGAATTTTTTTCTCAGGAGACATAATTTTTGCAGTCTCAGCCATGAAATGAACACCACACATTAAAATGGTATCTGTTTTTACTTTTGAACCGTCAATTGCCAGCCCCAAAGAATCTCCTACAATATCAGCTACACCATAAAAGATTTCGGGAGCTTGGTAATTATGTGCAAGGATTGTAATTCCTTTTTCTTTTTTTAATTTATTTATCTCGTAAATGTAGGGTGCAATGGTCGGCCATTCAATTTTTGGAATTGAACCTTCAATTTTTTTATAAAGGTCATTTGTATAACCTTGAACTTCTGAACTAAATTTTAATTCACTGGACATAATTAAACATAGTATTTATTTGAATAAAAATATTTAACATTAATGTCACATTTTATATTGTGACTAAAGAAAAAAAGCGGTTATGCTGGAATTGGTAGACAGGCACGGTTGAGGGCCGTGTGGGTTTTCCCGTGAGAGTTCAAGTCTCTCTAACCGCACCAACTTAGATCCAATTAGGTTTTATTATATTTATATTTTTTGAGCTTTTTGTTTCAATTTTTTGATTAATAAAATCATTAAATTTTGCCATTTTTATCATAGCAAAGTTTGGGTTTGTCGAGATTACCTTCCCAATAATTTCATTATTAAAAATAACATCTTCTTCAATTTCTAAATTATCTTCAGATTTTAATAAAAAAACTCTTTTTGATATTTTTTCTTTTAAATTCATTCGCGCTGTATTTTCTTGACCGACATAACACCCTTTAGAAAAATCAATGGCATTTAATTCCTTCATATTTAATTCTAAAGAAAAATAATTTCCTTTTATGTTTTGAAAAATATTATCAACCAAACCATTTGTATTAATAAGATTATTATAATCTTCAGTTTGATTTAGAGTAGTTGAAAAATTATCATCTTGCGAACGTAAAATATGATAGTACCCAAAATTTTCATTTCTAGGATCTATAAAATTATATTCTGATTTTTCAATTTTATTTTTAGAATAAATAATCTTATACTTTTGATTCAACTCTATTGTTAATTTTGATCTTAATTTATAAAAATTTAATTTTTGAATTAGCTCTTCTTTTAAAAAATCATCAATCACAATCTGATAACCTTGACCAAAGATAAAAATAAAAAAATGACTGATCACTTTTCCTTGCGGAGAGAGAAGACAAGAATAGATAGATTTATCTTTATCTAATTTATTGACGTCATTAGTAATAATATTGTTTAAAAAATCCTTTGAATTATCACCCGTGACAGAAATTAGACTTTTGTTTTTAAGATGAGTTGTGTAGTTATTATCCATCAGATTTATTTATTATGTCTTTATTATTAAAAAACGGTCAAGTCTATTACAACGATGATTTTCAAAATCTTGATATTTTAATCGAAGGTAACAAAATTAAAAAGGTTGGAAAAAACCTTGATGATAATGCTGATGAAATCCAAGATTGTTCAGGTCTTTCAATTTTTCCTGGTTTTATAGACACCCATGTTCATTTCAGAGAACCTGGAGATGAAAAAAAAGAAACATTAGAAAGCGGAAGTAGGGCGGCTGTTTTGGGTGGAATGACAGGTGTATTTGAAATGCCAAATACAAATCCGATTGTCGATAATCTTGAGCGATTAAATGACAAATTATCTCGCGCTAAAAATAGAATGCATTGTAATTACGCTTTTTATTTTGGAGCAACAAATGAGAATTCAGACAACTTAGATATTTTAAAAGGGTTAGATGGTTGCTGTGGAGTTAAAATGTTTGTTGGCTCTTCAACAGGAGATCTTTTAGTCAAAGATAGTTTTTATATTGAGCAAGTTATTAAAAACTCTCCAAGAATAGTTTCAATCCATTCGGAAGACGAAGATATGTTACTTGCAAGAAAACATGTCATTGAAGAGGGTAATGTTAAATCACATTATATTTGGAGAAGCGTAGAGTGTGCAGTGTCATCAACCAAAAAGCTTATAGATTTTGCCAATAAGCATAAGAAGAAAATACATATTCTTCATATTACAACCAAAGATGAAGTTAATTATTTAAAAGACAATCAATCGGACTATGTAACTTTTGAAACAACGCCTAATCACATTTCATTATATGGTCCAGACATTTATGATCAAATAGGAACATTTGCACAAATCAATCCACCTATTAGAACCAAGGAACATTTAGAAGGGATATGGAAAGGTATAGATGAAAATATAATTAGTATTATTGGATCTGACCATTCACCACATACTAAAGAACAAAAAAATCAACCTTATCCCAAAAGCCCTTCAGGAATGCCTGGAACGCAAACCATAGGACTGATTATGACTGACTATTATTTGAAAAATAAAATTAGCTTAAAAAAATTAGTCGATCTACTTTGCGTCAATCCATGCAAACTTTTTGGAATTAAAGATAGAGGTGAAATTAAAGAAGGAAATATTGCTGATTTAACAATTTATAATCTAAATAAATCATTTACGATAAAAGATGAATGGATTGCTAGTAATTGTGGATGGACTCCATTTAATGGAAAAGAATTAAAGGTTTCACCGTTCGGAACTTTTGTTCAAGGAAATAAAGTTGTTTGGAATCAGAAACTAGTCAACGAGGCAAAGGGCCAAGCCTATGCTTTTAATTAATTTTTTCTTTATTTAGTTTGCTTATTTGAGATTTTAATTCGTCTATTTGAGAAGCTAATTTATTGATTTCTTCATTTTTAGCTTCAGTTTTTACTGCACTATCTTTTTCTGAAGGCTCATTATTTTGAGTTTGAGTATTAGATGTTGCGCTATTATTAAAATAATTCTGAAAATCAAATGGATTAAACTTCATTATATTTTGAAAACCATTTGTAAAAAATTTATTTGCATCAGCAAAATTCATAACATTATTTAAAAAACCAAACATTTCAGATGAACGATCATTTTCATAAAATAAAATAATTTGTTTAAGAAATTCTTCTGGGATTAGGTTTGTGCCTGTGGTTTCTCTTTCAAGAACAATTTGAGTTAAAATGCTTGAGGTAATATCTTTTTTAGTTTCAACATCTTTAATTTTAAATTGCCTTCCTTCTTTGATTAAAGAAACAATATCTTCTTGCGTAATGTAAGAACTAGTCTCTGTATTATATAATCTTCGATTAGAGTATTTTTTAATTTCAATCATTTATTTTTCTAAAACGTATTTACCTGGAGCTTTGTATATCTCTTTAAATTTATTAAGATTAATTTCATTGACTTTTTTAACCTCACCAGAATGATCTTTTAACCAATCCATCCATTTAGGCCACCAAGAACCTTCAACTTTTTCAGCATTTTCTAACCATTTGTCAGAGTCTTTTTCCATTTTTTTGTTTTCAAAGTAGTATTGTTTTCCTGGCTTCGCACCTTTGCCTTGAATGATACCTGCAATATGTCCCGAATTTGCAAGGGTAAATTCAATATTACTATTAAACTGCGCAAGTCCCATAAATACTGATTTCCAAGGAGCAATATGATCTTCTGTGGTTGCAACATGGAACATTGGGGTCTTGATTTTAGACATATCTAAAATTTGCCCATCAAATTTATATTCTTTTTTTGCAAGAAGATTGTTGAGATACATTGATCTTAAGTAATCACTGTGCAGGACTTCAGGGATTCTGGTTGAGTCACTGTTCCAATAAAGCATATCAAAAGCACTTGGCTGGTTTCCTTTTAAATAATTGTTGATTACATAATTCCAATAAAGGTCACCAGGTCTTAAAAAGTTAAAGCAAGCGGCCATATCTTTTCCATCAAAGTAACCTTTGTTTTGCATTTGTTTTTCAATCATTGAAATTTGTTCTTCGCTTATAAACACTCCAAGATCACCAGGCTCTGCAAAATCAACCAAACTCGTAAAAAATGTAGATGATAAAATTTTATTTTTAATATTTTTTTGGTTAGCCAAATGAGCTAAAACCATTGCTGTCAGTGTTCCACCAACGCAATAAGATGCTGTGTTTGCTCCATCTGATCCTGTTTCATCGCAAACAACGTCCAGAGCTTTAAGTACGCCGTCATTAATATATTCATTGAAACCAAAATCTTTACTATCTGATTTCGGATTTTTCCAAGATATTAAGAAAGTGTTTTGTTTTTTTTCTACTAAATACTTAATCATAGATTTTTTCTCATTTAAATCCATGATGTAGAATTTGTTTATAAAAGGAGGAATGACAAGCATCGGCTTTTCAAATTGCTCATCAGTTTCAGGTGCGTAATGTATTAATTCGAACACATCATTTTTAAATATAACGGAGCCTTTTGTGTTACCGATATTTTCGCCCACTTTAAATTCATCAGCAGTTTGTGAAATAAACATTTTATTTGGATGCTTTAAGTAATCTTTTTTAAAGTTTTCAAATCCTCTAACTAAATTTTGAGCACCTTCTTGAATGGTCTGGTTGATTAGTTCTGGGTTAGTGGCTACAAAATTTGTTGGTGAGAAAGCTGCATTGATTTGATTGGTATAAAATTTTACTAATTGTTTTTGTTGTGGATCAATGTGTTCTATTGAATCAACTAGCTGGTCCATCATTCTTGAAGTAAGAAGATAAAACTGTTTTATAAAATCAAAAAATATATTTTCAGACCATTCAGGGGATGCGAACCTCTTATCAGTTTTACCAGGTTCGATAACAGGATTGGCAGGCTGGTTTGATAGTTTTGAAATAAAATAAAAATTTAAAGAAGCAATTTGCTGTATCCATTTGCCAATATGCTCATAATATAATTTGGGGTTATTTGTAATTTTGCTTGATACATCAAACAGAGTATTTGTAATTTTTGTTGTTGTTGGATTAATTAAATTTAAAAGATCGGTTGCTGTAAAGTTTTGTCCATTTGTATTTTTTGCCCCATTTGTTGTTTGGGTATCTTTATTTGACGACGTGTTGTTTGTTGAGATGTTTTTAACAAAATCGTTATAAATTTTTAAATTGTTTTCAAAAATATCATTTATTTGACTAAAATCTGGTGTTTTAATTTCTTCAAAATTTATTGTTTTTTCATCTTTTTTCATTTTTACGCTATTCTTTAAAATTTATATTTTTTATTAAATTATAATTTTGAGCTAATGCAACATATTATTTTGTTATGCAATAATATATTTTGCGTAGCACATAAAAATAATACAATAAATTCAATAATTTATAAATATTAATAGTTAATACTATTGATATATTGCGCAGTGCAATATATATGCTTATCAACTATGAACGATAACAATAAAAAAAAGGAGAACAATATGTTCAACGCTAATAACCCTTTTGAAATGTTTGATTTTCAAAAAGTATTATCTGCAACTAAATTTCCAAATTTAGATGTTAATTCTGCAGGTTACATTGATGCACAAAAGAAAACTTTAGAAGCTATGGCTGGTGCGTCAAAAGCTGTATTTGAAGGTGTTAACGCTTTTGCTGGAAAACAAGTAGAAATCTTAAACGCTGCAATCTCAGGTGTTAAAGAAGCTACTGCAGAAGTTGCTAAAGGCAATACTCAAGAATCAGCAGCAAAATCAATTGAATTAGTTAAAAAAGCAATCGTTGAAGCACAAAAAAACGTAGCTGAATTATCTAAAATCAATGAAAAAACTGCTAACGAAGCATATCAAATTCTAAATACTAGATTTTTAGATGGTTTAACTGAGCTTAAAAAAGTTGTTTCTGAGCAAACAGCTAAAGCTTCAGTAAAAGCTGAAACTAAAAATTAATTTAGTAGATTTTTTGCAAGGCTAGGTTTCTCCCCCAAGTTATAACTTGGCCTTGTAGAACTTTTTTTAAGGAATATAACGCATTTTATTATGACAAAAAAGTTGGCGCTAGTTACAGGTGGTACACGAGGAATTGGAGCTGCAATAGCAAAAAAACTTCAGAGCGATGGACACGAAGTTGTCTCAACTTACATAGGTCATCCAGATTCTGCTGAGCAATTTTCAAAAGAAACAGGAATTAAAGTTTATAAATTTGACGTTGCATATTTTGAAAGCTGTCAAACTGCAATTCAACAAATTGTAAAAGACTTAGGTCAAACAATCGATATTGTTATAAATAATGCCGGGATCACGAAAGACAGATTTTTACATAAAATGGCAGTTGAAGAGTGGAATGCCGTTATCAATACAAATTTAAACTCAGCTTTTAATATTACTAGAAACGTTATTGAAGGTATGAGAAAAAATGGATGGGGAAGGATTGTAAGTTTAAGTTCAATTAATGGTGTTAAAGGACAAATTGGACAAGCAAATTACTCAGCTGCAAAAGCTGGATTGATTGGTTTTACAAAAGCGATTGCCCAAGAAAATGCAAACAAAGGTATTACCGTTAATATCATTGCTCCAGGTTATGTGGGAACTGATATGGTAAAAAAAATAGATCCAAAAATACTTCAAGGTATTGTTGGTCAAATTCCAGTTGGAAGGTTAGCTGAACCTACAGAAATTGCTGCTCTTGCAAGTTACCTTTGCAGTGATGAAGCTGGATTTATAACAGGTGCGACCATGAATATTAATGGTGGACAGTACATGCAATAATTTTTTTAAATCAAGGAGAAATATAAAATGTCAAATAAAGAAATAGTAATCACAAGCGCTTTTAGAACTGCAATCGGTTCATTTGGAGGAGGCCTATCTTCAAAAACTGCACCGGAATTAGGAGCGGAAGTAATAAAAAAATGTTTAGAGCATTCTGAAGTTAAAGGTAATGAAGTTGATACTGTATTTATGGGTCAAGTTTTACAGGCTGGTGCTAAACAAAATCCAGCAAGACAAGCTGCAATTGCTGCTGGCATTCCACATGAAACAATTTCTTGCACAGTAAATCAACTTTGTGCTTCAGGTCTAACTTCAGTGGGTTACGGTTATAATTCAATCCTATTAGGTGAAGCTAAAATTGCTGTATGCGGTGGTCAAGAAAGTATGAGCAATACACCTCACATCATTAATCTTAGAAATGGTATTAAAATGGGACCAGGGACAATGGAAGACTCTATGATTAAAGACGGTTTAAGCTGTGCTATGAATGATTATCATATGGGTGTAACTGCAGAAAATGTTGCAGAAAAATATCAAATTACAAAAGCTGACCAAGATGCTTTTGCTGCAGCTTCTCAAAGAAAAGCAATTGAAGCTATAAAGGCTAAAAAATTTAAAGATGAAATTGTTCCAGTAAAAGTAAAAGTTAAGAAAGATGAAATAACTTTTGATACAGATGAATATCCAAAAGATGGAGTAACTGTAGAGAAATTAGCTGGACTTAAACCTGCATTTAAAAAAGATGGAACTGTAACCGCAGGTAACGCATCTGGAATTAATGATGGTGCTGCTGCAGTTTTATTAATGACAGCTGAAGAAGCTAAAAATAGAGAAATTGAACCTATTGCTAAGATTGTATCTTGGGCAGTATGCGGTGTTGATCCTGCGATTATGGGAACAGGACCAATTCCAGCTTCAAAGAAAGCACTAGAAAAGGCTGGCTGGGGTGAAGATCAATTAGATTTAGTAGAAGCAAATGAAGCATTTGCTGCACAAGCTATCGCAGTTAACAAAGAATTAGGATTTACGCCTGACCGTGTTAACGTTAACGGTGGTGCGATTGCCTTAGGTCATCCAATTGGAGCATCCGGAGCAAGAGTTCTTGTAACTTTATTGCACGAGATGCAAAAAAGAAAAGCAAAAAGAGGTTTAGCAACTCTTTGTGTTGGTGGCGGCATGGGGATTGCAATGTGTGTTGAAAGAAATTTCTTAAATCATAAGTAATATCTTACCAGTGTCATATAAAAATATTACCATCGAAAAAGATGGATCATTAGGCCTTTTAACTTTGGCTAGAGAAAAAGAAAAAAATTCTCTAGATATTGAGACCTCAAAAGAAATTTATGAAGGCTTAAAAGAACTAGAGTCAGATAACAATATTACTTGTATCGCAATCAAAGGAAATGAAAAATTATTTTCTCCAGGCGCTGATATTAAAGAATTAGGTTCTCTTGACAGCAAATCTGCACAGTCAAAAGGTTTGTTCAATTATTTTGATAAAATTGAAGAAATAAAAATTCCAATTATTGCACTCGTTGAAGGTTATGCTTTGGGTGGTGGAATGGAATTATCTTTAATCTGCGATTTAATAGTAGCTTCTTCAGAAGCAAAATTTGGACAACCGGAAATAAATTTAGGTCTTGTTCCAGGTATTGGCGGAACTCAAAGATTAAAAAAATATGTTGGAAAATATCATGCTAATTATCTATGCATGAGCGGAGATATTATTTCAGCTCAGCAAGGTTTTGAACTTGGTTTCGTGAGCAAAGTTATTGATAAAAATGTTTTTAAAGATGAGTCTATTAAGTTTCTTAAAAATTTATCTGAAAAACCTAAATCAAGTTTAGTTGAAATTAAAAGATTAACTAAAATTGATGACAAGATTACAAGCGATTTAGCTGATGAAAGAGAAACGTTTTATAGATTGCTTGATAGTGAAAATAAAAAAATTGGAGTATCCGCTTTTTTTGAAAAGAAAAAGCCTGAGTGGAAAAAATAGATGTGTAACTATTTATATTTAGTTACTGCAATTCTTTTATTCGTCTTTATAGCTCTTTCTATTAATGCCGCTTTTACAAGACGAAAGTCTGGTCTGGCTGTAGGTGAAGCAGATAATGAAAACTTGTTAAGAGCAGTAAGAGCACACGGAAATTTTGTAGAATATACCCCTATGTTTTTGATCAGTTTATTTTTAATTGATCATGTATCAAAAAACTGTGAATATATTCTTGTTATTGGATCGGGATTTATCTTAGGTCGTATTTCTCATGCAACAAGCATGTTTTTAAAAAAAGGAATATTACGTATTACAGGAATGTTTTTAACATTAACTTCTTTGTTAAGTAATTTTGTATATTTAATTATTAATCTTATTAAATAATTCCTGCGGATTTAAGGGAGTCTGTTATTTCAGTTAAGATTGCCGGATCATCAATTGTAGCTGGCATTTTATAATCTTCTTTATCAGCAATTTTTCTCATTGTTCCTCGCAGAACTTTTCCTGATCTAGTTTTTGGAAGCCTTTTAATGACAATCGCAGTTTTAAATGCTGCAACGGGTCCAATTTTTTCTCTAATCATTTTCACACATTCTTTTTGAACATCCTCTTCAGATTTTGATACACCGGCCTTTAAGACAACCATACCAATTGGCATTTGACCTTTTAATTTATCCGCAATACCAACGACTGCACATTCCGCGACATCAGGGTGCTCTGACAAAACCTCTTCCATTGAACCCGTAGACAATCTATGTCCCGCTACATTTATAATATCATCTGTTCTAGACATAATCCAAACGTAACCATCCTCATCAATATGACCCGCATCATAGGTTTGATAGTAACCAGGATAAGTGCTCATATAATTTTCTTTATATCTTTGATCGGCATTCCACAGAGTAGGGAACGTACTTGGAGGTAAAGGAAGTTTAACACAAATGTCACCCATTTCACCTCGCTTAGCCTCACTTCCATCTTCTTTTAAAACTTTTACATCATAACCAGGTGCAGGTTTTCCAGCTGAACCATACTTTGTTTCAAAAAGACCAAGGCCTTTAAAGTTACCTGTAATTGACCAACTTGTTTCTGTTTGCCACCAGTGATCAATAACTGGTTTTTGTAATAATTTTTCTGCCCAGTGAATAGTGTCAGGGTCCGCTCTTTCACCCGCTAAATACAAAGCTTCAAAGTGCGATAGATCATATTTTTTAAAATACTCTCCATTCGGATCCTCTTTTTTAATGGCTCTAAAGGCGGTCGGGGCAGTGAACAAAGTTTTAACTTTATATTCAGATATAACTCTCCAAAAAGCTCCAGGATCAGGTGTTCCAACTGGCTTTCCTTCAAACACTACCGTTGTGCAACCATGAAACAAAGGTCCATAAACAATATACGAGTGGCCAACAATCCAACCAATATCACTGGCTGACCACCAAACATCACCAGGGTTGATGTCATAAACATTTTGCATCGTCCATTTTAAAGCAACGATATGACCCCCAATATCTCTGAGTATCCCTTTGGGAACTCCAGTTGTTCCAGAGGTATAAAGAATGTAAGCAGGATCATTTGCATCGCACTCAACACATTCGGCCTCAGGAGCACCTTCTATAAATTCATTCCAATCAACAAATCCATCTGACAAATCCATTGTTTGAACATCTCTTTGATAGACAACAACCTTTTCAACTTTGTGCTTAGCTAATTTTATCGCACCTTCTAGTAGTGGTTTATAATCAACAGTTCGACCAGGTTCTAATCCACATGATGCAGACAAAATAACTTTTGCGCCACTATCATCAATTCGACTTGCAAGTTCATTTGATGCGAAACCTCCAAAAACAACACTATGAACCGCACCAATTCTTGCACATGCCATCATTGCCTGAATCGCTTCAGGTATCATTGGCATATAAATAATTACTCGGTCACCTTTTTTAACACCTTGTCTTAATAAACCTCCAGCAAGTTTAGCGGTCTTATCTCGAAGTTCTTTGTAACTGTATTTTTTTTTTGTATTGGTCATTGCGCTATCAAAGATTAGCGCTGTTCTTTCTCCATTGCCCTCATCAACATGTCGATCGAGTGCATTATAACAGGTGTTTATTTTTCCACCTTTAAACCATCTATAAAATGGAGGCTCATCACAATGAACTACCTTGTCATATTTTTTTATCCACTTAACTTGATCGGCAGCATTACCCCAAAATTTTTCAGGATCAGATAATGATAGATTAAAAGCTTCTTGATACTTGCTCAATGTATTCTCCCCATTAATATTTTAATCAAAACTTTTTTTTAAATCAAAAAAAAAATAAGTCATTTTTTACAGCGCAACATTATAAATAGCCGTAATCAAAGCGTTTATTATAAATTAATACATTTCCTTTATACCGAAGACCATTTTTATAATCTTTTAATAAAAAAAGAGGACCATCTAAGTCTAAGAGATTACAGAATTTAGCAAATCTTAACATTGGAATGATAGATAAAGATGAGCTCACCATGCATCCAAAAAAAATTTTTAATTTATTTTTTTTTGCAAAATTAATTGCTTTTAAAATTTCTTGTTCACTTCCAAACTTATCAGCTTTGATATTTACCCATTTATATTTTTTGATATTTTTCAATTTACTTTTTTTATGAAAACTTTCATCTGCACAAAGAGGTATTTTTGTATTTAGCAAATGGTCTTGATTTGATTTAACAGGCTGTTCAATAAATAATATATTGTATTGTTTCAAACTATTTTCATGTTTGTGAAAAAATTTAATAGCCCATCCTTCGTTAGCATCAATTATAATCTTACTATTTGGTGAATATTTTTTTATAATATTTAAATATTCAAAAACATTTTTTTGATTAACCTTTATCTTTAAATGTTTAATATTTTTATATTTTTTAACTTCTTTGGTGAACTTTACTTTGCTAAAAATAGGTATTGTAACTGCAGATATAAAATTAATTTTTTTAATAATTTTTATAAATTTTATTTTTGTTTCTTTTAATTTTAAATCATAAAATGCATTTGATATTGCATTTTGCAAAGGAAGAGATTTGATCTGATGAATATTTTTGTAATTTTTGTTTGATTTTAGAATTTTTAAAATCTGACTTAAACTATCTCCATATCTTTTATAGGGAATACATTCTCCAATTCCTCTATTTTTTTTATTCGTAACAGAGACTTTTATTGTGCTGATATTAGATTTTGAAGATCTTGATATTTTAAAGACATCTTTTAATCTAAAGCTTTTAATTTCGTAATCAATTCTCAAGTTTTTGTATTTCACAGTTGTTTTATATACATCCATGAATATAAAGTTCACATGCCAAAAGTTACTTACATTGAATTCAACGGAAAACAGCATGAAGTTAATGTTGAAAATGGCCTATCTATTATGGAGGGTGCGGTTCAAAATGGTGTACCAGGAATTGATGCCGATTGTGGTGGAGCTTGTGCTTGCGCAACGTGCCATGTTTACGTTAAAGAAGAGTGGTTAGATAAGTTACCCGAACAGGGTGATAGTGAAAAAGATATGTTAGATTTTGCATTTGAAACAAAAAAAAATAGCAGGTTAAGTTGTCAACTTATTCTTGAAGATAAGCACGATGGAATAATTGTTAACCTTCCAGAAAAACAAGGGTGAATGAAAAAAACAGATGCAGTTATTATAGGTGCGGGTCCAGTCGGTTTATTTGCTGTTTTTGAATTAGGAATAATGGGTTTAAACGCTCATGTTATCGACAATTTAGATAAGGTAGGAGGCCAGTGCATCGAGCTTTATCCAGACAAACCTATTTATGATATTCCAGCTTTGCCAGAGTGCACTGGTGAAAGTTTAACAAAAAATTTATTAAAACAAATTAAACCATTCAATACCGAATTTCATTTAAATCAAAGAGTTGAAAGTTTAGAAAAAAAAGATCACAATTGGATTGTCACAACAAGTGATCAAGAAAAATTCGAAACTCCAAATGTAATTATCGCTGCTGGTGTCGGGTCATTTGAACCAAGAAAACCTCCTATAAAAAATATAGAAAAATTTGAAAAGACGAACTTATATTATGCGGTTAAAGATAAAAATAAATTCAAAGACCAAATCGTTTGTATATTTGGAGGCGGAGACTCAGCGTTAGATTGGACTGTTGAGTTATCTAAAATTGCAAAAAAAGTTATTTTGATTCACAGAAGAGATGATTTTAGAGCTGCCCAACATACAGTGGGTTTAGCCAGAGATCTTGAAAAAGAAGGAAAAGTTGAAATTTTAACTTGTTATCAGCCTTTAGATTTTAAAGGAGATGAAAGTATTAAGACTGTAGAGGTCAAGCACGATGATGGTCAACAAAAGAATATTGAAGTTGACAGTGTACTTGCTTTTTTTGGTTTAAAAATGGAATTAGGACCCATTGCTCATTGGGGGCTTGATCTTGAGGCAAAATCTTTAAAAGTTAATACAGAAAATTTTGAAACCAATGAGAAAGGCATTTTTGCCATTGGAGATATTTGTGCTTATCCTGGCAAATTAAAACTTATTTTAAGCGGTTTTCATGAAGGGGCTTTATGCGCTCAGGAATGCTTTAAAAGAGCAAAGCCTGATGAAAAATATGTCTTTAGATTTACAACTTCATCAAGTGATATTCAAAAAAGACTTGGAGTTAAGTAAAAATGTTTAATTTTTTTAGAACACTTTTTTATTCAAAAGAAACAAAAGAGGTAAATGTTATCTTTCCTCAAAAATCTAATATATTTAATTGTAATTCAGAAGTTGAGTATGATGGAACTTTGTTTTTTAATGGTACTGTTAACGGAAATTTAACGTGTAAATATCTTAAAATTGGATCTAGTTCTTTGGTCACTGGAAATGTTAATGCAGATTGGGTTTTTGTCTTAGGTGAGGTTAAAGGTGATATTATTGCAAATAGAGTGGCTATTGCGCCGTCTGCAAAAATTCATGGAAAAATATCTTACAACTCTATTAGCATTGAACCGGGCGCTACTATTTTAGGAAACTATTTTAAGAGAAAATCCTCTTAAATTTTATTCACAGTTATAAATCTAAAACTCAATGATGTTCATGTTTTGATTCCAATGTGATTCAACTTTGGACTCAAAATACAACCTATAATTTAGTTGAAATGTTTTAAAAAAAAGAACAAAATAAGAACATGAAAATTAATGAAAAGTTACCCATTATCCTTCAAAAAGTTTGTGCTGGATTTCCTTCTCCAGCAACAGATTATTTAGAAGATGAAATCAATTTAAATGAAGAGCTTATTAGCAATAAGGCCTCAACTTTTTTAATAAGAGTTTCAGGCCATTCAATGGTGCAAGAGAATATCTATGACGGCGACGTTTTAATTGTTGATAGGAGCCTTAATATTCAAAATAGATCTGTTGCTGTACTTAATTACCAAGGTCAGCTTGTTGTTAAAAAAATTCTTAAAAGAAATAATAGTTTTTTTTTAATCTCTAATTTGGGCGATCAAAGTAATTTTATTGAAATTACCGAAGATAATGAAACCGAAGTTTGGGGTATTGTTACCTATGTCATACATAAAGTTAAAAAATAAAAGTAATAAAAAAATAGCTTTAGTCGATTGTAATTCTTTCTATGTTTCTTGTGAAAGACTTTTTAATCCAAAGATTAATTTCTTACCGGTTGTTGTTTTATCTAATAATGATGGATGTGTTATTTCAAGATCTTCCGAGGCAAAAAAAATAGGCATTAAAATGGGTGAGCCTTATTTTAAAGTTAAAAGCTTAGTTAAAGAATATAATGTTCAAGTCTACTCTTCCAATTACGCGCTTTACGGAGATATTTCGAGAAGAGTTATGAGTGTACTAAAAAGATTTTGCCCTTTAATTGAAATTTACTCAATTGATGAAGCGTTTTTAGATTTGAGCTTAGTTAAAGATGACGAAGTAATAGATTTTATTAGTCAGTTAAGAGAGATTATTTTAAAATGGACAGGAATTCCAGTTAGTATTGGAGTTGCTAAAACAAAAACTTTAGCAAAAGTTGCAAATCATCTTGCAAAAAAAGAAAAAGTTGGAATTAAAAGTTTTATTTTAGAAAATGATGATAGTATTGATATTGTATTAAAACAGTTTCCAATCGAAGATATCTGGGGAGTGGGAAGAAAAATATCAAAGTTATATAAAAATAATAATATTCATACAGCTTATGATTTGAAAAACGCAAGTAACTCATGGATAAAAAAAAATACAAATATTCTGGGATTAAAAACTGTTATGGAGCTTCGAGATATCAGCTGTATCGAGCTTGATAGTACTGGAGGAGCGCCAAGAAAAAATTGTTGTGTTTCAAGGTCATTTGGTAAGAAAGTTAAAGATTTTAATACACTAAAAGAATCTATCGTATCTCACTGTTTGAATGCAGCAGAGAAAATTAGATTTGATCAACAAACAGTTAAATCAGTTACTATTTTTATAAGGAATAGCCCGTTTGACCAAAATGAAAAGTTTTTTTCTAGATCTAAAAAAATAGATTTACCGCTAGCAACAGATGATAGTATTTTATTAACCAAGGTTTGTGTGAATGCTTTAGAAGAAATTTTTATTCAAGGACCTCGTTATCAGAAGGCAGGTGTTATTTTTTCAGGATTAAAATCAAAATTAGATCGTGAAGATAGCTTTTTCTCATATGAGCAAAAAGAGAAATCTCAAAATTTAATGAAAGCTATTGATAAAACTAATTATAGGTTCGGTAGAAACATGGTCACAGTTGCGGATACTGGATTTTCAAATAACTGGAGAATGAGGAGGGGTCACTCTTCAAAAATTGATACTTCTAGTTATGAGTTTTTACCTACTGTAAATATTTGTTAAATCTTTAATATTTTTAAGAGAATTATTTAGCTTATTCATGTCATTATCGATGGCAAGATAAACTATGAAAAATAAAAAAACCCATCCTGACAAGGCTAGAATTAAAAAATACGCAGAAATATAATAAGCCAACAAACCTAAGATTAAAATTAAAGCAACAATTCTAACGAAAACAACTTCTTTAAAGACAGCGGAGATTCGCTGTGAATGTAAAATAAGTTTAAACAAACTCATTTTAGAAGGACCAAAGTATCTAGATCCTCGATAAGAATTGATAGTATCATGGGAAGAAAAGTGTTTTGTAACCGCACCTGAAAAACTTAACCAGATTGATCCATCTGATAGGAGGGTTGTTACAGCTTGTTTAGAAAGGCATGTAAAATTTCCAAATCGAATATCTTTACCGGTAATAAATTTTGTAATGCATTTATGAATGAAGTATAAAGATTTAAAAAGTAAACCTTCACTTCTTTTTACTCTCATGCCTGTGATCACATTAGCATCCTGTTTTTCAGATGCTAAAAAGAAATTTTTTAATTCTTCAGGACGATCTTCTCCATCTCCATCCATTGGAATGATAAAATCGTAAGAAAGATTTTGTTCACAATATTTTAGACCAGTGGCAATCGCTTTTCTATGACCTCCATTTTCTTTAAGATTAAGTATTTTGACAGAATTAATTTTGCTAAATTGTTTGCGGCTAGTTTCAAAATTTTCAGTCGATGCATCATTTACAATAATAATATCTACAGATTGGTCAGAAATTTGAAGATCGATATTATCAATGAGTTTAAAAACTGAAATCCAGTCATTAAAAACTGGAATTAGAATAATATATTTCTTCATAAATTTTTAAGCGATACTATAAAATTTGTGATTAAAAATAGCAAAATAGTACTTTTATCTAATATTTAATAACCTTTTACATACATCATTATAATTGACACTAAAAAATACGAACCTATATTCACTTTTTACTTAATTAGTATGCCAACAAAAATATCAAAGACCTATAAACCTTCATCAAAAGAAAAGTATATGTGCGCTAAGCATAAAACTTTTTTTAGAAAGATGTTAGCAGATTGGAAAAATGATTTAATTGACCAAAATAATAGAATTATTTTTGGCAATGATGATGATAATGCTGCATCAGCAGATATTGTTGATCAGGCAACATCTTACTCAAGCAAAACTGTAGAAATGAGAACTGTAAACAGAAATAAAAAATTAATTAAAAAAATTGATTCAGCAGTGCAAAAAATTGAGGAAGGGGTGTACGGTTATTGTGAAGTTACTGGCGAAGAAATTGGTTTAAAGAGATTAATGGCGAGACCTATTGCAACTATGACAGTTGAGGCTCAAGAGCAACATGAAAAACAAGAAAAAGTTTTTGCAGAAGATTAAACTTTTGGAACTGTTTCTCCTCTATTCATAAAATCATATCCTTTTATAACAGCTTTTCTTTTAGCTATTTCTTTGTACCATCTTGTTAAATGTTTATGTTTTTTTAAACCAATATCGTGCCATTCATGTCTGGCAATCCATGGAAAGGTAGCAATATCTGCTATTGAATATTTACTGCCCGCTAAAAATTTAGATTTTGATAGTCTTCTATCTAAATCTTTATAAATGACTCTTGAAATTCTAAAGTATCTTTCTTCACCAAATTTACTTTTACCAGAATTATAATGATGAAATTGATGATGCTGCCCAAGCATTGGTCCAATGTAAGCCATTTGAGCCATTAACCATTGTAAAATTTTTAACTTATCTTTTTTATCATAAAATTTTTTATATTTTTCTCCAAGGTAAATTAAGATTGCACCAGACTCAAAAATAGTTTTTTTATTTTTATGATCCTTTAAAACAGGTATTTTATTAAAAGGACTTATTTTTGAAAAGGCAGGTTTAAATTGATCTCCTTTTAAAATATTTATTTTTTCAACTTTATAAGTTGCCCCAATCTCTTCAAGCATAATTGAAACCTTTTTTCCATTTGGAGTGTCAGCGCTATATAATGTAAACATAATTTCCTATCTAAAATATTTTGAATGTGTATATAGCAAAACTAATCTATGAAAATAAAATATTATTACAGTGTTGCATCACCCTTTGCTTATCTTGCAGTAGATAGGTTTGTTCAATTAGTTGAAAAATATAAAATTGAAGTAGAGGAAAAACCTTTTGATTTAGTTGGCAAAGTATTCCCTAGTACCGGAGGAACTCCAGTTCCCAAAAGACATCCTTCAAGGTTAAAATACCGGTTAATTGAAATTAACAGAATTGCAAAAAAATATAACGTTGCTATCAATGCGCAGCCTAAATTTTTTCCACCATCAGATCCTCATACGCCAGCAAAGTTTGCGATAGCAACCATTAAAACTGGTCACAGCTTAAGCTTTGGTAAAGAATGTTTGAGGTATTTATGGTCTTTGGAAAAAGATATTGCAGATTTAAATGTTCTAAAGGAAATATGTGAAAATTTGAAAATAGACTTTGATAAAATTAAAACCTTGTCAGAAAGTGATGAAGTGTCAGCAGATTATAACAAAAATTCTGAGGATTCTATAAAAGAAGACGTGTTCGGAGCCCCTTCATACGTTTTAAATAATGAAATTTACTGGGGTCAAGATAGATTGGAGTATTTA
>ERZ1089243.5-NODE-5-length-21723-cov-16.616162_pt1 | contig 21723 bp, 30 predicted proteins | sample MGYA00383549_ERZ1089243 | MGnify/ENA primary metagenome ERZ1089243 (study PRJEB34543, sample SAMEA5968660) | marine metagenome | biome: water | collected 2014-06-21 | depth 2 m | study: Ocean Sampling Day (OSD) data from North Adriatic Sea
CTTTTAAAATTGATTTTGTAACCAAGATCTTCAGCACATTCTGCTACTGTTTCTCTCGTTATTCCTTTTAAAATTAAATTATCTGCAGGTCGCGTAAAAATAACTGAGCCTTTAATAATCCATGCATTATTTGAAGTGCCTTCAGTCACATACCCATTTCTTATCATCCAAGTATCATCAAAACCTTCTTTGACTGCTTTCGCTTTTGCAAAAGATGGATAAAGCAATTGGACAGTTTTGATATCACATCTGTGCCATCTCAAATCATCCATGGTCATAACTGAAATTCCATGTGTTGCAGCTTTGTTATTCACTAAATCTTTTTTTTGAGTAAATGCAGTCACAGTAAGTTCAGTCATTTTATCAGGAAAATTAAAATCTCTTTCCGCAACACCTCTTGATACTTGAAGATAGATTATTCCTTCATCTAAATTGTTTTTTTCAATTAAAGCCTTATGAAAATCATGTATTTCTTTATGATCTAATAACTTGGGATAATCAAGTTCAGTCATTGAACGATCTAAACGTTTCATATGATTATCAAAATCTATAAGCTTGCCATCAATAATGGAGGTAACTTCATATAACGCATCACTAAACAATAAGGCTCTGTCAAAAACAGAAACCTTTGCATCATGCTCTGGTATAAATTCTCCGTTTAAATAAACAATCCGACTCATATTTAATTTGCTATTTTAAATTCTTCATTAAGATAGTCATTCAAATTTTTTAATTTAAAAATGTTTCTTTTTTGTGTTGCATCATTTTTATTTGGGTAATCTGACCTATAATGTGTGCCTCGGCTCTCTTTTCTTTGTAAAGCGGCATAAGTAATAAGTTTTGAGACTATTAACATATCTTTAAGTTTGGCTGATAAGTTTTCAGCTTCTCTTTCAATTCTAAGAAATTCTACAAAAGCCTGTTCTAATGTCTTTTGGTTTCTTTCTACACCTACCAATTTATTCATTGCTGAACGAAGTTGCCAAATATATTTCTTAGCTCGAATTTTGCTAATTGTTTTTTCTTTAGGAATATAATTTTCAATATTTATAAGTTTATGACTTTGTTTTAAGGGTTCGCTATTGATTTTATTTGCAATTCTTTTTGCATAAACAAATGCTTCTAATAATGAATTACTTGCTAGTCGGTTAGCACCATGCGCTCCAGTTGAACTACATTCCCCGCATGCCCACAAACCCTCAACACTTGTTTTTCCATCAATATCCACCTTAATTCCTCCCATATGATAATGAGCTGCAGGAATAATAGGGATTAAATCTTGATCAGGGTTTATCGAAGACTTTTCTAAATAATAGGATGCGGTTGGAAACATTTTTTTAAAATTAATTTTAAAATGTCGACAATCTAAAAAAGTCGAATGACCATTTAACTTGTGTTGGTGAATTGCTCTTGAAACCACATCTCTTGGAGCTAATTCCCCTAGTTTATCGCTGTCAAAAACAAATCTTTTATTATTTTCATCTACAATAAAAGCACCTTCTCCTCTAATCGCTTCGGTTAAAAGTGGAGCTGGGTCAAGGCCCACATCAAGTGCAGTTGGATGAAATTGAACAAACTCTAAATCAACAAGTTCAGCACCAGCTTGTGCAGCCATAGCAACAGCTTCGCCGTAAACATCTCTAGGGTTAGTCGTGTGAGCATAAATGCTCCCTATTCCTCCGGTTGCCAAGATGACATTTGGAGATTGAAAAAATACAAAATTATCTACAACTTCACTTTTATGAATATGTCCCATAATACCGTGACACACATTTTCTTTATGAATAATGTGATCAACTGAAACATCTTCAACAATTGTTGCATGACCTTGTTTTTTTAAATGCTTCATTAAAAATTCAACCAAGTATTTACCCGATTGATCACCATTAATTTTCAAAACCCTGCGATGAGAATGAGCTGCTTCTTTTGATAAACTAAATTCCCCATTAAATTTATCAAATTGAACACCAATGCTCTCTAAAAAATCTACAATATCTTTTGCATCATTTGTTATGGTTTTAACTGCTAACTCATCACTTAAACCTGAACTTGCTTTTAAGGTATCTTTAAAATGTAACTCTGGACTATCTTCTTTCGTAACAGCTGCAGCAATTCCACCTTGCGCCCAAGCACTTGAGGACATTTCGCCTAACTTTCTTTTTGTAACTAAAGTTACTTTTCTTGGATAAAGAGAGATTGCGGTCATTAAACCAGAAATACCTGATCCAACAATAACAACATCTGATTTGTAAATGCTTTCCATAATAATTTTGTAATATATATTAAATTTTATGAAAACTTTATTAATAATAATTTTGTCGCTATTTTTGTCACTACAAGCATATGCGGCAGGAATGGATGAAGATAACACAATAGTAAAACCAAGAGATTACAAAAAAGCAGTTAAGCTTATTAAAAAAGAAGACTACACCGGCGCAATTAAGTTATTAGAAGAAGTTTTAGAAAAGTCTAAGTATCAAAAAGATCCTGATATTTTAAATGAATATGCATTTGCTCTAAGAAAAAGTGGAAACTTAGAAAAAGCTGAAAATTATTATAATAAAGCTTTAGACATTGATCCAGCTCATCGCGGAGCATTAGAATATTTAGGTGAGCTATTTGTAGATACGAAAAGAATTGATGAAGCAAAAAAAGTTTTAGCTAAATTAAATGGCTGTTTATGTGAAGAATATTCTGAACTTAAAAGTTATATTGAACAATCTAATTAGAAGCTTCTAATAATCTTAAAACACACTCTCCAAATTTTTCTGTTTTTGGTTTAAAGCCTAAATCTTCACATTGTTTTTTAAACTTTTCTAAATCTGCTGTTTGATTTGATTTTTGCTTTTTAGGTTTATCAATATCTTTGCCTACTTCTTTTAAAACTTTAGCAAATTCATATTTAGAAAAATTAATATATTTGATACTGCATTTTTCTGTATCCGTCACTTTTAATTCTTTACCATCTTCTGTTTTAAGATTTTTGACTTTTGTTTCATTGCAATGATCAAGAGCCATGTTTACGAATGTGTCTTTAGTTAACTCATCATCATTAACAACTTTTGGTTTTAAATATTCGCACTTTGCAAGATTAAGCGGTCCAAGTATTAGACCTTTTTTTCCAACACACTTTGATTTCTTGTCACCAAAAAAATGATGCTTACTATTATAAATATGCTGGTTCACTGTTGCTTTTCCATCAACTTTCATTTTTTGAGATAACAAGGCAAGGTATTTTGGCTTGACCTCTAGATGCTCTTCCAAAGTAAACCAATATGCTTTTGTTTTAGAATAGTCATCTGCGTATGCATCCTTCTTATTATAACCAAGGTCGACTAAAGCTTTTAAGTCATTTGGACCTAATCTTTTTTCCGCAAAAGATTGGGTTGAAAATAATATGAAGAAAATAAGCAAAAATCTGATCATTGATGATTTTTTGTATCAATTGACTTTCTTTAGTCAACATAGTTAAATTATTTCATGTATCAAAATATCAAAGTTACTCCGAATAAAAATAATGTTGGAGCTATCATCGAGGCAAATTTATCAAATTTTAATCAAGAAATTATTGAAGAAATTAAAGATGCATTAGCAGAATATGGTGTTGTATTTTTTAGAAATCAGCAACTAGATTCACAAACTTACATTGATTTTGCAAAAGCATTTGGAAATCTTGCAGAATATCCAATGTTAAAAGGATTGGATGGATTTCCAGAAATTACCGTAGTTGAAAAAAAACCTGATGAGCAAATTATGTTTGGAGAGGGTTGGCATACTGACTCGACTTATACTAATGAGCCTCCAAGGTTCACAATGCTCTATTCAATTAAAACTCCAGAAAAAGGAAAAGGAAATACATTATTTGCATCACAGTACAGAAGTTATGAAACTCTAGATAATGAGATGAAAGAAAAATTAAAAAGTTTAAAGGCTGTATTTAGTGCTGACGGACCTATTTCCAAAACAAGAAAAAATAGAGTTGATGAAAAAGGAACGGGCATTGATCCAAAATCGTTAAGTGCGATTCATCCTATTATAAAAGAGAATGAGAGAAATAAAAAAAAATCTCTTTATCTATCACCTGGACATGCCATTAAAATTTGTGATCTTGATGAACAGGAAAGTAAAAATTTAATGCAACAATTAATTGATCATCAAACCAAAGATGAATTTATTTATGGTTTTGAATGGGAACCTAATTGTTTAGCTCTTTGGTCAAACTATGCAGTATTACACAACCCAGTAAATGATTTTAATGCACACCGTGTAATGCATCGTATCACAATTCAATAGCTACCAAGGAATTTCTTTTTGATTAAAAAAGAATTTACCCGTAGGTCCGTCTTGATCTAAAGTTGCAGCCCAAACCAAACCTGGTACAGCTTCATCAATAGTTAATGATGCCTCGGACCCACCCATATCTGTTTGAACCCATCCTGGATGAATAGAATTAACTTTAATATTAAAATCTCTCAACTCTTCACTCACTACTTTTGTAACTGCATTAATTGCACATTTTGAAATTCTATAACTCGGCATACCCGTTGCCATACTTTCAAGTTGGCCTAAAACTGAACTTATATTTACAATAACTCCATTTGAACTTTTCTTAATTAAATCCTGAAACTGCTGGATCATATAAAGTGGATTAAATAAATTGGTATTCATAGTTTGGTGGAGCAATTGATGATCTAGATTTAAAATGCTGTCATTTCTATCATTTAAAATACCAGCGTTATTAATTAAGGTGTCAATATGATCATACTTTTTTTGAATTTCTTTTTTTAAATTAATAATCGAATCTAAATTACAGACATCTAATTCAAAAAAACTAGCATTATATTTTTTTGCTTGAACCTCTTGTTCAATGGCTTTTAAATTATTTAAATTTCTTGATGTAAAAATAACTTCATGACCATACTCACAAAGTTTTAGTCCTGTTGCTTTTCCTAAGCCCCGATTTGATCCAGTAATTAAAATAATTCTCTTCATTCTTTTTCTTTATAAATTTTTTTAAATAATATATCTTCTCTTAAATGTTAGACATTGAAAGCTCAATAGAAGCTCGAAAAATTATTAGACAAAATAAATATACCAAGCAAACTGCCGGAACTGCGGCTCGATATGTTCAGGGTAATGTTTGTGTTTTACCGAGTAAATATGCGCTCGATTTTGCAGCATTTTGTCAAAAAAATCCTAAACCATGTCCTTTAATTGGATTTGGAACTAAAGGCGATCCTATTTTACAAGATTTAGGAGATGTCGATATTAGAACTGATGTTCCGCAATACCGTGTTTGGAAAAATGGAGAATGTATTGATGAACCATTAGACGTAAAATCGTATTGGAACGATGACCTTGTTACATTTATCTTAGGGTGCTCGATGTCATTTGAACTTCCTCTTATTGAAGCGGGAATTCAAATGCCACATATAAAAAATGATACCACTGTTCCAATGTATCGAACTAACATTGATTGTGAACCAGCTGGACAGTTTTCAGGAAAACTTGTTGTATCCATGAGACCTTTAAATGCTAAAGATGCAATTCGTTCTATTCAAATTAGCTCAAGGTTTCCTGCGGTTCATGGTGCTCCCATTCATATGGGCAATCCAGATGAAATTGGTATTCAAAATATAATGAAGCCTGAATATGGTGACCCGCCATCAGCACCAATAAAAAATAATGAACTTCCTGTTTTTTGGGCATGCGGTGTAACTCCTCAATCCGTCTTAATGGACTCCAAGCCAGACTTTTGTATTACTCATAAACCTGGGTGCATGCTTATTACAGATAAGTTAAATATAGATCTTGCTGCCTTATAATTAATTTCCTAAGAAAACCCTTCTCACTTCACCACTATCAATAAGATCTTTAGAATCTCCACTAATCACAAGCCTTCCACTTTCTAAAACAAAACCACGAGTCGCCATAGACAATGCCAATCTTACATTCTGTTCTACAAATAAAATTGAAATTCCATTTTCAACAATATTTTTAAAAATGTTAATTAAATCTTTAGTCACCATAGGTGAAAGTCCTAAAAAAGGTTCATCTACCATAAGCAGTTTGGGCATACCCATTAAACCTCTAGCAATCGCTAACATTTGTTGTTCACCACCTGACATTGTACTTGCTAGTTGATCTTCTCTTTGACTTAATTTTGGAAAAATTTTGTAAATCTTTTCTAAAGAGTCCTGTTTCATTTCTTTAGCTTTCGGGTGATAAGCTCCTAAATGTAAATTTTGCAAAACTGTTAAATGTGGGAAAACTCTCCTTCTCTCCAACACGTGAGAGATACCAATTTCAGTCCTTTTAAACGTTGGCAGATTTGAAATTTCTTCTCCATTAAATTTTATTGAACCTTTTTTTGGCGTAATTAAATTACTTGTTGTATTTAAAATTGTACTTTTGCCTGATCCATTTGGACCCAGTAAAGCAACCATTTCTCCTTCTTTTACATTTAAAGATACATCCCATATCACCTGGAAGTCATCATACAGAACATCAATGTTTTGGATATCAAGCAGCATCAACAGTTCCTAGATATGCATCAATTACTTTTTGATTATTCTGAATTTCTTTAGGTTGTCCAAAGGCAATTTTTTTTCCCTGATCTAAAGCTAATACATGATTAGAAATATCCATGATAATATTAATGTTATGTTCAATGGTAATAACTGTGACACCTCGATCTCTTAATTTTTTAACAAGCTCAACAAGCCCTGGAATTGTTTTTTGATCAACACCTCCTGTTACCTCATCCATTAATAATAATTTTGGATCTGTAGCTAACGCTCTTGCAAGCTCTAATCTTTTTCTTTGTCCTGTTGAAAGTTCTTTTGCATAATGATGTCTTTTTTCTAAGAGCTGAACAAATTCAATAATTTCTAAGGCTTTATCTCTTGCAACTTTTTGATTGTTCTCTTTTGAAAAAGCTCCAATCATTACATTTTCTAAGAGAGTTTGATCAGCAAAAGGTTTGAGCTTTTGAAAAGTTCTACCAACTCCAAGGTTACTTATTTTATCTGGACGTAATCCAAAAATATTTTGATCTTGAAATATAACCGAACCTTTGTCCGGTTTAGTAAAGCCAGTTATTAAATCAAACAATGTTGATTTTCCTGCTCCATTGGGTCCAATAACACCAAGAATTTCTCCCGCTTGAACTTCAAATGAAATATCTTGATTGGCATGAATACCTCCAAAAGATTTGCTTAGATTTTCTACCTTTAAAATACTCATCTCTTTTTTTCCCTATGCAAAATATGATTTGGCAAAAGTGAAATGATGCCTGAGGGTTTAAAGACACAAATGATCATTAAAACAATCCCGTAAACCATTAAATCAACTGCACCACCAGTACCGCCAAAAAATATTCGAGCATACTCAGCTAAAGGTATTAAAATTATCGTTCCCACCAAAGGCCCCCAAACATAACCAATGCCTCCCAAAACACTGATTAAAAGTGCAATAATGGATATTTCAAAATTAAACATTCTGTCCGGATCCACGATTAAAATATATTGAGCAAATAAACTTCCCATGGGAGCCATCATCATTGCTGAAATTGCAAAAGCTATGATCTTATGTTTTGCAACGTCAATACCTAGACTTTGTGCTGCTTGAGCATCATCTCTTACCGCTCTTAAACGATAACCTAATTTTGATCGACTGATTAACCAAGTAATAAAAAAAATAATGACAAAGAAAATTAAAAATAAATAATAGTAAGGAGTCTTGCTGCTATGAAACTGCATAGCATAGTAAGAGTCTTCGCTGGTTAAAGGTATCCATAACCCTGAAGCTGCTCCAACTAAATCCCATCGTTGAAAAATGATTTGAAAACTTATTCCAACTAATAGAGTTGCAATCGCAAAATAATGACCGCTCAGCCTTAACATTGGAATCCCTACAAGTATTGCAATTACCGCACATATTAAAATTCCAATAATAATTCCAATCCAAGGCGTTAGACCAAACTCAACATAAAAAAAGGAGCTTGCATAAGCTCCTATTCCAAAAAAAGCTCCATGACCTAAACTGATTTGTCCCGAAAATCCTCCAATAATATTCCATGATTGAGATATTACCGCATGCATAAAGATCATAATCATCAAGTGTAATAAAAATTGACCAGGACTTAAAACAGGAAATAAAATTAAAAAACCTAAAAAGCCAAATAAAACATAAACCATACTTTTATTAGTATTAAAAACCGGCTCTTGTTTTGCTAAATTTAAATCTGACATTAGTATCTTCCAAACATTCCTTGCGGCTTAAACACCACAACCAATAAATAAATTGCAAAAACGTAAAGTAATTTAAACGAAGGATCGATTAGTAAACCACCAAGAGACTCGACTAAACCTATTATAATGCCGGCATATAGACATCCTAAAATACTTCCAAATCCTCCAAGCGCTACGGCAACAAAAGCAAATAGAGAAAAATTAATTCCAACATCAGGAAAAATATAAAAATAACTCGACATCATACTTCCAGCAATTGCAACACAACCCAGACCTAGCCCCCATCCTAATGCAAACATTTTATTAGACGGTACACCTAAAACTTCTGCGGCTTGTCTATCTTGAGATGTAGCTTGAAGCGCTAACCCAGTTTCTGTTTTGGTTACAAACCAATAAAGACCTATAAATGCAAAAAGACAGACAATTGCTGCAGTAAACTGCGGTTGTCCAATAAATATTCCAGCAAATTCTATTCGACCACTGAGCATCGGATCTGCAACATTTCTAAAATCAGGAGTCCATAAAAACTGAGCAAAAGATCTTATAAAAATTGCCAAACCAAACGTTGCACAAATTTGAACTAACATTTTTGCTTTTAAGATATAACGAATTAAAAAGTAATGAGTTGCTATTCCACAAACAGCTAAAATTAAAATTGTAATGGGTATGGAAACGATGGGGTCAAGACCAAGTAATGCCCATAGCCAAAAAGATGAAAACATTGCTAACATGAGATGCTCACCGTGAGCAAAATTAACAATTTCCATTAATCCAAAAATTAAACTTAAACCTGATGCAATTAATGCATAAATGAGCCCCATTAAAAGCCCAGAAATTACGGCTTGCATGATTATTGTAGTGGTCAATTTAAATACTCTTTTTGTATCGACATTTATATTCGATCTTTATAGGATAAGACAACTTTAATAGGGGGATAAATGAAAAAAATAAAAACGTTATTAGCTTCAGTTTCTCTTGCGGCAATGGTGAGTACATCATCTTTTGCTGAAGATGTAAAAATTGGAGTAATTTATCCATTAACTGGTCCTGTTGCTCAAGTTGGTAAAGATGCAGTTGCAGCTTTAAAAACTGCTGTCGATATTATTAACAATAGTCACAATATTGATATGCCACTTGCAAGAAACAAAGGGTTATCTAATGGAAGAAAAGTCAAAATCATAGTAGCTGACCATGCTGGAAAGCCAGATATTGGTGTCGGTGAAACTGAAAGATTAATCAATAAAGAAAAGGTACATGCCATGTTTGGTGCTTACTACTCATCTGTTACAGGTGCTGCGAGTCAGGTTGCTGAGCGAGCTAAAATTCCTTGGGTTAATGGTGCATCGACTTCACCAAAGCTAACTACAAGAGGATTTAAATACTTCTTTAGAGCAACACCGCACGATGGTGAGTTTACATCTTTAATGTTTGAATTCATGAATGACTTCAACAAAAAAGGTGGTTCACTTAAGACTGTAGGTATTCTTCATGAAGATTCTTTATGGGGAAGTGATAGTGGTGGAACACAAAACAAAATGGCAAAAAAACAAGGTTACAAGGTTGTTGAAAAAATTAGCTATAAAGCTAAAACAACAACTTTAGACTCTGAAGTTCAAAGATTAAAAGCTAAGAACCCAGATGTTTTATTGCCTTCGTCTTACACGTCTGATGCTTATCTATTTTTAGATACAGCTAAAAAATTGGACTACAATCCAAAATTACTTGTAGCTCAAAATGCTGGTTATACTGACCCTAAGTTTATATCTACAATGGGAAGTAAAGCTGAAGGTGTGATTACACGTTCACCATTTAATACGGATCTTGCAAAAAGAATTCCGTTAATTGGTCAAGTAAACGATCTGTTTAAAAAATACTCTGGAGGAAGAGATTTATCTGACGTTCCTGCAAGAGCATTTACAGGTTTCATGGCTTTAGCTAATGCAATAAATAATGCTAATTCAAATGATCCTGAGGAAATTAGAAAAGCGCTTACTGAATTAAATATGGAAGCGAATGTTTTAATTGTTCCTTATAGAGGGGTTAATTTTGGAAAAGATGGTCAAAATTCTAAAACTCGAGGAATTTTGATGCAAGTTCAAAACGGAAAATATTGTACAGTATATCCGTTTGAATTAGCAGCTTGTGAGCTAAAGTATCCAATGCCAACTTGGGCTCAAAGATAATTAATTAAAATTATTAAACTAAAAGGGCGGTCTTTAGGGCCGCCTTTTTTTTTATTTTATTTTTGAAAGTTGATCTAATTTTTTTAGATCAATACCTTCTTTAATGAGACCTTCTCTTAATCTAGATGCAAGTGAAACTGCTGTTTTTCCATCTCCATGCAAACAAATTGTATCAACTTGGCATGGTATTATTTTTCCAGATTTACAATTAATTGCCTGCTCCTCAATCATCTTAATTGTATGTTTTAAAGCCTCCTCGGGATCAGTAATTAAAGCATCACTTTTAGTTCTAGAAAATAATAAACCATTATCCTCATAATTCCTGTCCGCAAAGACTTCACAAGCAATTTTCAATTTTAAATCTAAACCCGCTTTTTCCATTTCAGTTTTTGCTCCCACCATATAAATCAGTTCAGGATTATATTCTTTAATTGCTTCTCCAATTGTTTTTGACATTTCATAACTTTCACATGCCATATTATTCATAGCTCCATGCGGCTTAACATGAGTCATGGGATAACCTTCTTCTGAACAAATTTTATCAAATAATTCAATTTGTTCTGTAACAAGATATTTAAGCTCTTTAGGTTCTAAACTTACTCTTTTACGACCAAAGTTTTCTTTATCATTAAAAGATGGATGAACGCCAATGCTTACATTGTTTTTCATTGCAATTTGAATTGTACGTCTCATTGTAGGTTCATCACCTGCGTGATACCCGCAAGCTACATTAGCCGTATTAATGATAGTTAATAATTTTGGATCATTCTCAGATGAACAATGAGGACTAGTTTCTCCAAGATCACAGTTTATATTGGCTTCCATATCAATTTATTTAATTATATCTTAATAGATTGCAAGCAATGATTAAAAATGTATTTGAGTATGGTGACCAAGCAATCCTTATTGATTTTGGTGATGAGATAAAAAAAGAAATTAACCAAAATGTAATTTTTGTTTTTAAAAAATTAAAACAAATCATAAGTGAAAACAATATCGTAGGTATTGAAAATATAACTCCTTCATACAATAAACTTGCCATCCAGTTTGATTTAAGCAAAACCGATACTACAAATATTTTTAAATTGATTGATCAAGTTAAAAACGAAAAAGTTGAAATTAACTTTAATCCTAATAAAATTGAAATACCCATTAATTATGATTTAGATTTTGGAATAGATTTAGAGCGCTTATCTAAAATTACAAAACTTGAAACTAATGAAATAATTGAATCTCATCTTAGAACTAATTTCTATGTTTATATGTTAGGGTTTATGCCAGGATTTCCCTATATGGGAGACTTAGATCCAAAGCTATATTCGAAGAGATTAGAAACACCTCGAGTAGAAATCGCAGAAGGATCTGTAATTATTGTTGAACAATTCTGTGCAATTTATCCTTACAAAAGTCCAGGAGGCTGGAATATTATTGGCAAAACACCGTTGAAACTTTTTAATCAAAGTCAAAAAAATCCAAGTTTAATTAATCCTGGTGATGAAATTGTTTTTAAAAATATATCTAAAGCTGAATTTCAAAAAATTTGGAAAAAAAATTATGAAAACCAAAATTAAATTTATTAACCCAGGTATACTCACAACTCTTCAAGATTATGGGCGAGTATCACTTCAAGATATTGGAATTTCAAAAGGTGGTGCAGCCAATCCATCTCTGATGGAAATTGGAAATGCGTTAGTTGAAAATAAAGATGTGTGGTCTTTTGAGTTTATTTTAAGTGGACCTACAATAGAAATATTATCAAGCAGTACATCAATTTCTATTACTGGTAATGTTGATTTTCATTTAATCCGATCCGGTAAAAAAGAAATAGGAAGTTGCTATAGAACTTATATTTTAAAAGAAAAAGACCAAATAATTATTAATAGAACAATCGATAGCGTCTATGGGTACATCAGTTTTTCTGGGAACATTGATCTTGATAAAGTCTTTGAAAGTTTATCCTGTAACCCACGGTCGAAAATAGGTCCTAGAGATGGTCAAAAAATTAGGGAAAATGAAATTTTTGAAATGAGTTCAAGTATGACTGATCAAGAATTTAAGCTTGATAGAATACCAGAAAATAAAAATAAAAATAAAGTTAGATTGCTCGAAGGTCCTCAGTTTCATTTTTTTGAAAACAAAAGTGTTAAAAGATTTTTTAATACCCCATATGAAATAACAACCACATCAGATAAAATGGGAATGCGATTAATGGGTTGTAAAATTGAAAATCAACTTACAGCAAATATTAAATCTGAAGCAATTATTAAAGGAGCTATTCAAGTTCCTGCTGATGGACAACCTATTATACTATTAACAGACCATCAAACCATTGGTGGCTACCCAAAGATTGCGGTGGTTGCATCAGCTGATTTTGAAAATTTAATACAATTACCACCAAAATCAAAAATTGAATTTAAAAAAATTAATTTAAGAGAAGCCAAAATATCTTATATGTTAAAACAAGAAACAATTAAAAATATTATAAAATCAAAAGTTAAAATATGAATATAAAAAAAATAAACGCTCTAAGAAAAAAACTAACCAAATATATAAATAAAATTAATGCTGCAAAAAAAAGGAAATTAAAATGAGTGAACAAATTATTTTGAACATTGTGTCACTCGTGATTGGTATTATGCTTTTTTTTAGCTTTGTTGTGGCACCACTTACGTTTAAAGTTCTGGCACCTGATAATGCCGGAGTTTATATAAGAGCAATCTTTCCTTACTACTATCTAGTTAATTTAATTATTTGCTCTATCGTTTCTGGTTTTTATATTTATACGCAAACTTTTACTTTAGATTTTTATTTAATAACTTCTGTAGCTTTATTATTTGCTTTTTCATTGTTCATTTTGATGCCAATGATTAATAAATTTAAAGATGAGAAAAATGAAAGTAAATTTAAATACTCACATTTGTTGTCAGTGATTATAAATTTTTTTCAATTAATTAGTTTAGGAATTATCCTAATCTAATTAGCGGCCATGTCAGCACCACAGCACTGCGGTGATTTAATTTTTCCTTCACATTTTGGACATTTTGAAATTTGAACTTGATTTCCGCTCACATCCAAATGATCATTGATCAGTGGTTCATTGCATTTTGCACATGAAGCATTGACTGACATTCCACATTTATTACATGCATAAGTTGACATAAGTTAAAGAGTAGTCTTTTTTAAAACTAATTGCAATGATTTAGGCAATTCTTCTTTTAAATTTATCTAGAATGGTCTCGACTTTTTTGTAATTTTCAGAAAGCGCTTGTTTTGGATCAAAATAAAATTTATCTAACTTTTTAAGATCATAATTAATTTCTTCAAAAATTTTAATTGCTTCATCATGATTACGTTTTAATTCAAATGCTAAACCTTTTAGTTTTGCATCGTTAGTTTCTTCAGCAATTTTTTTTGATATTGCACTTGCTTTTCTTAAAAGGTCAAAAGCTTGTTCTTCTTTTTTTGAATTCTTTTTTTTAAAGATATTTAAAAATGAAAACATCCAGAAGTTGTATTATGATTTGTTTTAAATTTAAATAGATTTTGTCGAAATCTTGCTAGCCCAAACTCTATCTAAAACGTAATACCAAACACCATTTATCATAGGTTCAATAAGCGCATCTAGTGCTGCTAATTTCAAAGGTGCACCTGTAATTAAATTATTACAAGTCATCGCAATAACAATATGACCTAGCGTATATATAACGGCTCGACCAATGCTGGTACCAATGATTTGATCTTTAATTGTTTTATATATTCCTGATCTAAATTCTGTCATAAAGTTTAGCCTAGGCTAAACATATTACTTGCTTGAAAATATTCAAGTGTTAATAGGGTAAAAAAAAATTAAGTTTTTATGAAACATACTAGATCTAGTAGCCCCCTTTACTTCAAAACTACTCAGAGTAGAAAAAGTGCCGAGTTACTAGAAGACTACGTTGAAGCTATAGATGAAATTTTAAATAAAAAAGGATCGGTAAAAAATGTAGATCTTTGTCAATTTTTTGGAGTATCCAATGCGACGGTAAGCAAAAATATAAAAAGATTAATTAAAGCTGAACTAGTTGAAAGCGAAAAATATAAAAATATTTTTTTAACCAAAAATGGAAAAAAATTAGCAGACCAATCTAACACTAGGCATCAAATTTTATTTAATTTTTTAATTAAACTTGGAATATCAAGAAAAACAGCCGAAACAGATTCGGAAGGTATGGAGCATCATATCAGTGATGAAACTTTAAAAGTAATGAAAAAATTTATTCAATCTAATTGATCACACTATACTGATAACCAAACCATTTAATTAATTTTTCTTTAGTTGGCATCGTACAATTTAATCGTCCTCTTCTTTTTTGGAAAGGCTCATTAAAAACAAGTTCTATAGTTTGATTGTTAAGATAATTGATTTTTGTATTTTTCCATTTTCCACCTGAATTATCAAAACAATTAATTTGCTTCACATCTTCTTCGAAAGTTATTTTTAAATTAGTTGGATTATTTTCTTTGCTTAATAAAATCGTTTTAGGAGTATACTCTTTAATATTAAAGGCTCTTGATTTTAAAATATTTTTCAATCTTTCTAATTTTCCATAATTTTCATTTAAACTAAATCGTGGAAAATAATTAATACTTTCATTTTGACTAATCACTCCTGAGTGTTGTCCAAAAATAATTTTATAATTAAATGCTCTTAAAACATTAATGATAGCCTCACTAGTTTCTCCAAATGTATGAGCATAAAGATCTGGAACCAATCCTAGTTCTTTTGAATAATCTTTGTGAGATTTTTCGATATCATTTTTTACATCCTCAATTTTCATGTTCACAAAGTAGTCATGGCTCCATGAATGTCCTCCAATGGTAACTAAGCCACTATCACGAAGTTCCCTTACCTGATTCCAGTTCATATAATTAGGATGATTTTGAGAAACCTCTCTTGTGTTAACAAACAAAATAAAAGGAATTTTTTTTTCTTTAAGAACTGGCCATGCATTTTGATAAAAGCTTTGAAATGCATCATCAACGGTAAGAAGTATTTTTCTCTGATTTAAAGGTTTTCCATTTAAAATCATTTCTTTAAATTCATTAGCATCAATAAATGGTAATTTAGATTCTTCTATGAGCTGCAAGTGCTGATTGAACATTTCAACAGAAACATTTGTACTCGGATACTTTCCTTCACCTACCCTATGGTACATTAATGACAAAATGCCAGGCTCATCAGCGGCTAAAAAGGACGGGTACAAAAATAAAAATAAAGCTAAAAATATTTTCTTCATTAGTTCAAATTATATTCTTGCAGTTTATATTCCCATTTTCCTTTTTTGTTGAGAACTTGATGCACAATCATTCTAGTCTTTTGATCAAACCAAATTTGAGTATCTAATTTTTCTCCCTTGATATCAAAAACTTTTGTTTCAAATATTTTACCAGCAACTTCAAAGTTTTCTTCTTTTAAAAAATTAACTTTTTGATCTGTTTTTTTACATGTAATTCCGGAAATTTGCGTTGGAACCGTTACAATATCGTGGTTCCAGTAGGACGATATTAAAAATGGTTTGTTGAATATTCCATCAAACTTAGTTCCTTTAATATAATACCCTTTGTCTCTCAAAGTAATGTTACAAAACTTTTCTCTCCCATTGTCATCTGTTTTGGAAGAGAATGATGTCATCTTTCCTTTTGCATCATATTTTTCCGTTCCTTTTGAAGTATATTTGTAAAACGTGATACCAAATTTCTTAACACCAAAATCTATAATATTTTCAACCTCTAAACTCTCATCTGTTTTCCAATTAAAATTAATATGATGGAATCCGGCATATTGACCGTTCCTATAAATATCAAATTTTAAGTTTTTTAAATTTTTGTGATGCCCAACATGGGCGTGACTTGAAAATGTGACAAAAAATAAAAATATAAATGATATTAATCTTTTCATTAAAGTCTGTTTAACTTGTAAACCAATAACATAAAAGTAAAAGGATACCGCATGTCACTTGGTATATTTTTTCAACTTTTTGAAGTTATTTTTCCTGTATTTTTTATTATTGGAATTGGTTACTGGTTTGGAAAAAAAAGCCCTGGTTTTAACACTGATGTCATAACAACATTTTCAGGAAAGATTGGTGTTCCCGCTCTATTATTTTATTCTTTGGCAGCATCTACGACTTTAGATTTTAATACCTTTGTAAAATTTGGGTCATTTACTTTTTTATTTGTAGGATCTTTTGCAATTATTGGGATTATTATTTTAAAAATTTTAAAAAGAAATATTGTAACCGAACTTAGTCCACTCATATTACCCAACACTGGTAACCTAGGTTTGCCTATTTGTTTATTTGCTTATGGCGACCAGGGATTTTCTATAGCCAGTTCTATAGCTGCTGTCATTATGCTGCTTCACTTCACGGTTGGTATATTTATTGCAAGTAATAAATTAAGTTTAAAACCTCTTCTAACTTCAATACCAATGTATACAATCTTGCTTTCAGGTTTCATGCTTTACTTTGAAATCAGGTCTCCACAATTTCTTGTGAATACTACAATGCTTCTAGGATATTCAACTATCTTTCTAGTATTAACTTCTCTTGGAATTGCGCTTAGCACATTAAAAACAAAAAATGTAAAATCTAATATTTTTATTGCTGCATCAAGACTAGTAACAGGACCTGCCATTGCTTTTTTAATAATAAAATATTTTGGTCTTAAAGGTTATCAAGCAGGAGTTTTATTTATTCAAGCCTCAATGCCATCAGCCGTTTTAAATTTTTTACTTGCAAAAATGTATTCGAAAAAAATTCATGCAAATAATATTGCCTCGGTAATTGTAATCTCAACAACATTATCCTTTATAACAATTCCAATTGTCGTATTTATTGCTTTAAGATTTTTTAATTAAAAAACTATTTAGGCTGAGCTGGTTGCTGACCTTGTGGAGCTGCACCTTGGTTATTTTGTTGTAAATATTTTCCAACCATTCCTCTGTTGTAAGTAAACAAATAAGGATCTTGTCTGATTAAACCAGCACAATATGCCGTTGCATCATCAGTTTGAATTCCATTTGCTTTAATATCTTTTTTACAATTATTTAAATACCTGACATCCCTATACTGTTCTTCAATTTGAAGACCAAAAAATAATGCTAAAATTACTGCAATGATACCAAGTAAAATGTTAGTCGCTCTCATCTTGAATTTGTTGGTAGATGGAATTGTAAGTGAAGTCAATTTATTTGGGGCAGCTTAACTGCCCCAAAAATAAATCTGTAACTAAATGCCCTTTTGATTTGGGTTAATTACGTTTTCTTTTGCTCTAGGACGACTTTGTCTTTCCCTAAAAGTCTTACGAATTAGACGTAAAGCATTAGCGCCAGTTGTGCTGGCTTTACGCAACAATTGAAAATCCTTATAGAACATAGAACCTCCTTATTTATATTGTTACGCCTTTTCACTCATGGCTATGAGCCGCTTTTTATCCATGCGAAATGGACTACACACTTGCATAGCAGGTATGCATATAATGCATATATAGCTTTTCTGTCTTTTTTTCAAGATCAAAAAAAGGTAATCTAATTTAAATTTTGGGGGAATAATTTATGAGTCATTGCGAACAAGTTGATGGAATTCAGCAGCCAGATAAGGAAACAGAGGGCTACGTCTTTAACCACATGATGTTAAGAATCAAAGATCCAAAAAGATCTTTGGATTTCTATTCGAAAGTTATGGGGATGAGGATGGTTAAAAAGTTAGATTTTCCCTCAATGAAATTCTCTTTATATTTTTTAGGAAACCTTACTGATGCAGAAGTAAAGACTGCCCCTTCAGATAGCTATGAAAGAACAGTATGGGCTTTTAGGCAAAAAGGCCTTTTAGAACTCACGCATAATTGGGGAGCAGAAAACGACGATAGTGTAAAATTTCATGATGGAAACGCTGAACCAAAAGGCTTTGGTCATATTTGTTTTTCAGTTCCAGACGTTTATGAGGCTTGCAAAAGATTTGAAAAATATAAAATGGAATTTATAAAAAAACCAGATGACGGATCAATGAAGCCATTAGCTTTTGTTAAAGATCCAGACGGTTATTGGATTGAAATTATTGAAGCAAAAGCTACAGCAAATATCGCAAAAGAATTAGGAAAAATTTAGATTCAACTTCTGATAGTTTTTAAGATTTATTCTCAACGCTTGTTGCAGGGCATTATAATTCGATCAATTCGCACTACCTAAAAAATTAATTTTTTGTTACAATTTTGTAATTAAAGTTCGGGGGGGAGCTTGAAGTTTTTTTTGGTTTGTTTGATAATCTTAATATCAACTCAGATTTCAGAAGCTGAGATTAATCAACTATTCATCAAAAATTGCGCAACTTGTCATTCAGTTCAAAAAGGAGATACTATCTTAAGAGCTGGTCCGAACCTATGGGGTGTTGTTGGTAGAAAAGCAGCAACAGATCAATCTTACACGATGTATTCAGATGCAATTAAAAAATCTGGAATTGTTTGGAACGAAGAAAATCTAAACAAGTGGTTAACCAATGCCGGTGCGTTTATTCCAGGCACCTACATGTATTACATGCAAGCTGACGAAAGTGTGAGACTAACAATAATTGATTACTTAAAAACACTTAAGTGATCAAAACTATAAAGGGGGAGAAATGCGTGTATTGAATAAAAAAGCAATATCACGAAGATCGTTTCTAAAAACAGGAACGGTAACTGCCCTAGGTTTAACAATAATGGGTCCGATGGTTATTGGAAAAAATAATGCTTGGGCTGCAACATTTAAAACCTTAGGTGCAGATGACGCTGCAACTCTTATCCAAATGGCCAGAGACTGTTATCCTCATGATTTCTTAGCAGATAAATATTATGCTAAGGTCATTGAAGGTATTGAGGCTCAAGCCGGAAAAGATAAAGCGTTTAAGTCAATGGTAAGCAAAGAATTAAAAAAAATTAATTCTTCTGCAAAAAAACACTACAAAGTAAACTACAAAGATATCAATCGTGAGCTCGAAAGAACTGATATCCTTAAGAAGAACTCAAAGTCACCATTATTCAAAAAGGTCCAAGGTGATCTTGTTGTTGGTCTCTACAACAATCAAGAAGTTTGGCCTAAATTTGGATATGAAGGTGAGTCAGCTTCTAAGGGTGGATATATGAATCGTGGCTTCAATGATATCGACTGGTTATAGGAGGAACGCACATGGCTAAATTTTCAAAAAATGATGACAGCTTAGTTGTTATCATCGGTTCAGGTGCAGGTGGCGGTGTCCTTGGTATGGAACTTGCAATGAAAGGTGTTAAAACGGTAATCCTTGAAGCAGGTGGACGTCACGGACCTCAAGACTTTGTGAATGATGAATGGGGATCATTCGGTCAAATCAGTTGGTTAGATAAACGTACGACTTCTGGAGACTGGAGAGTTTCAAGAGACTTTTCAGGATTACCTTCTTGGATCGTTAAAGCTGTTGGAGGAAGTACTATTCACTGGGCTGGAGCAAGTTTACGTTTTCAAGATCATGAGTGGAAAGCAAGAACGACTTATGGAGATGTAAAAGGCGCTAGCCTTTTAGACTGGCCAATTGACGGGAAAGAAATGGCTCCGTGGTACGCAAGAGCTGAAGACCATATGGGAACGACTGGGACCAATGGTATTCCGCGACTTCCTGGTAACAATAACTATAAAGTATTTGCAGCAGGTGCAAAGAAGATGGGCTATAAACAGTTTCATACTGGAAATATGTCTATCAACTCTCAACCACGTGATGGTCGAGGTGCATGTCAGCAAATAGGGTTTTGTTTCCAAGGATGTAAATCTGGAGCAAAATGGTCCTCAGGTTATGTTTCAATTCCTAAAGGAGAAGCAACTGGTAAATTAGAATGTAGGTCTAATAGCCAAGTTCTAAAGATTGAGCATGACAAAAACGGAAAAGTGAATGGTGTCGTTTATGCTGACAAAGATGGTAAAGTTCACAAACAAAAAGCTAGAATTGTTTGTGTTGCAGGAAACTCAATTGAGTCTCCTAGGCTTTTACTAAACTCTGAGTCAAGTATGTTCAAAAATGGTTTAGCAAACTCATCTGGTCAGGTGGGTCGAAACTATATGAGACACATGACAGCGAGTACTTATGCTATCTTCGAAAAACCTGTGTACATGTACAGAGGAACAACGATGGCAGGTATTATTCAAGATGAGTCGATCAATGATACTCGAAGAGGATTTGTTGGTGGTTACGAACTTGAAACGTTGGCACTAGGCTTACCGTTTATGGCTGCATTCTTAGATCCGGGTCAGTGGGGAAGAGAATTTGCTGCATCAATGGAAGGTTATGATCGTATGGCAGGGTTATGGATTGTTGGGGAAGATATGCCTCAATCAAATAATCGTGTAACGCTTCATAAGAAAATTAAAGATCAACATGGAATGCCGATTCCAAATGTTAATTTCTCAGATCATGAAAATGATATTAAAATGAGGAATCATGCTTGGAAGCAATCTATTGCTCTTTATGAATCTGTAGGAGCAAATAAAACGATTAAAACTCCTCCATATCCATCTACTCACAACTTAGGTACAAACAGAATGAGTGCCAAAGCAAGTGATGGTGTTGTAAATAAATATGGTCAAACGTGGGATGTGAAAAATTTATTCGTATCTGATGGAAGCCAATTTACAACGGGAGCAGCTGAAAATCCTACATTGACTATTGTTGCACTAGCAATGAGACAAGCTGAATATATAGCTAAACAAATGTCATCTAAGGCAATTTAGTTGTTAAGAAACCTTACTAAAAAAGGCCCTGTTTACAGGGCCTTTTTTTTTTGTTCTCTACTCATTTTTTTTGGCTGCACTCAATCAAAAAACGCTAAACAAGATTTAAACTTTTTTTCAGAGCAACAAAGATCTAACGTAGAAATTTTTACCGTTCGGGACTTTTATACCCAAGATAAATATCAGTTATATTTTGATGTTTTCAATAAAAATGAGGATGTCACTATTGGAAGAATGGCTCTTTATATCTTTAATAAAGATTGCGATGATATTGCAGACGACGCTAGATCAAATAAAATTCTCTACTCAAATTATGTTTTCATAGGACCTTATAAAAATGGGGTAATTACTTTTTTTCCTAGAAAACGATTAAAATGCTATACAATCAAAGGTTTTATAAAATACTTATAAGAGAGGAAACTATGAATTTTGAAAAAATTAAATCAGATATTGATCTATTTGTATCAAATAGAAAATGGCAAGATTACCATACTCCCAAAAATTTAAGCATGGC
>ERZ1089243.8-NODE-8-length-17799-cov-6.070390_pt1 | contig 17799 bp, 15 predicted proteins | sample MGYA00383549_ERZ1089243 | MGnify/ENA primary metagenome ERZ1089243 (study PRJEB34543, sample SAMEA5968660) | marine metagenome | biome: water | collected 2014-06-21 | depth 2 m | study: Ocean Sampling Day (OSD) data from North Adriatic Sea
TATCAGGGCTTGCTCACGCGCGTTATCCAAAGAGACGAGGCGCGTGCTGCCAAGCCCAAGGTCACAGCGTTTACCTTGGACGCTGAGGCGTTGCATCCACCGTTTCGCTCCACTTGGATCAACAACCAGATAAAGCCCATTGCCGTCACCGTATTTGCCGGGCGTTGTTTGCTTCTTTACAGCCAGAGCCGTGAGTTTATTTGAAGGATGTCTTGCCATCATTTTACCCCACATTCTACCCCACATTTTACATGGGATTCGCGTGGACGGCAAGGGACAAAGCCATATCTATTTTTTCCATAACATCATATAAAATAAGATATAAATGGAGGTTTAAGGTAGTTTAAACTAGCATGATTTTTGGGGGTATGGCGGAGAGGGTGGGATTCGAACCCACGATGGGCTCGCACCCATGCCGGTTTTCAAGACCGGTGCATTCAACCGCTCTGCCACCTCTCCGTTCGGTTGTGATTATGGAAAACCGCCGCGTCTGTCAATATGCTTAACCCCAGCTTTTGGTGTTTTTTCTATTTTTATGATTTTTACCATCCAGATTGTTGTTGAAGGGGCATGATAATACCATATGATGCGTAAGCAGCGGCAGCCGGCATGTTTCGATGGGACGACCGCGGCCGGCGGGTGCCAACTTTTGTTGTCACGCAACCGATCGGCAGTTTGGATATTTTTTTGGGAGTATGTTGTGACCGCGGCAAAGCTATTCGGCAGATTTGCGATACCGCCAATGGGGCGCACATCAAAACCCGGGCGCCGGTTTTCTGTGTCAGGTGTTGGGCTGTGCTTTGCCTTATGTTGCATCTGCCTGTCTGGCACCGCCGCATTGGCGCAGTCAAATGGCAAGCCAAAGGCAGCAAAGGTCGCCGTTAGCGCGGTTAAAACCGAGATTATTGCCGATTTTGCCGAGCTTCAGGGGCGTCTTGTTGCCGGTGCGACTGAATCGGTGACGGCGGTGGTCAGTGCGGAAATTGAAATTCTTGATTTGCGGCTTGGTGATATGGTGTCGAGCGGGCAGGGCATTGCCCAGCAGGACCATGATGATCTGTCGCTGGATCTTGTGCTGCTGCAAGCACAGCTCGCCGAAACCAAACTTAAAAATATCGACATCAATGCCGAGATTGAAAGTGACTTGCAGTTGCTTGATTTGGCCGAGCAACAGGCGGCGCTGCGTGCGCGAAAAGCGGCGCGTGCCGAAGAATTGGTCGCCAATAATGCGTTGCCAGCTGAGGCGGCCGAAACAGCCCTCAGCAACAGTCTCGCGGCACGCCAAAACCTGTTGGTGCAGAAAACTGGACTTGCTCGCAAAAAGGCGCAACTGGCGCTGAACAAGGTGCAGGAGGATCGGTTGCGCGCGCAGATCAAGCAGCTGGACGCGGATATCGCATCGACGACATTGCGCGCCCGTTCCGATGGCCAGCTGGTGTTTATGTTTGACGATAAGCGCGGCTTTGCACGCGAAGGTGATGTCATTGCACGGCTGATCAACCCTTCAGTTTTTGAGGTAGAGGTCGAAGTGCCGGTGCTGCAACTCGCCTATTTGCAAGAGACAACAAAAATTCAGGCGCGGACATTGGATGATTATCCGCTGACATTGACACCGCGTGTTGTTCTGCCGGTGCAAAATACCCGCACCGCCACGCGCATTGTACGCTTTGATTTGGTCACACCTGCTGATGCTTCGGTGCTGGCGGAAAATGCGGTGGTGAATGTGCAACTGCCGGTAACCAGCCCGTCACCCGTATTGGTTGTGCCGAAGGATGCGGTGATACCGGTGGCTGGTGGACATATTGTGTATCTGGCGGACAATGACCGGGCCAGGCGTCAATCGATCCGGCTTGGTGCGGCTGTGGTGTCGGGCTTCATCGTGCGTTCCGGGTTGCAGGACGGGGATGTTGTCGTGACCCGTGGGAATGAGCAATTGTCTGACGGCAAGCTGATCGATTATCCTGGGTCTGATGCGCAACCAGAAAAAAAAGTAGATAGCTGATGGGACGTATAATCAGGCTGGCAATTGAATGGCCGGTCGCTGTTATGGCGATGATCCTGATGACTGTCGTTTTTGGCGTGGTGGCATTGCAGACCATCCCCATTCAGATGAGTCCGGACATTGAAAAACCTGTTCTGGATGTGCGGGTGCGCTGGAGCGGCGCGGCACCTGTTGATGTTGATCGTGAAATCGTCGGCCGTTTGGAACGTGAACTGGCAGCATTGAATGGCGTTGAGGAGATCACCGCGCGTTCGACCCGCGGTTATGCCCGCGTCACGCTGACCTATAATGTGGCGCAGGATATGGATAAAGCGCTGGTGATGTTGTTAAGCAAATTATCAGCCGTCAATGGGCTGCCTGACGATGCTGACACACCGCTGGTTCGCTCTTCAAATTCGGAAGACAGCCCGATAGCCCGGCTGGCGCTGGTGGCGGATGCGGGCGCTGATGTTAATCTTGAAACACTTGGTCAATATCTGGATAGCAATATTGTCGAGCCACTGAGCCGAACCGCGGGCATTTCTGAGGTCGCCTATCGCGGTGGCGGCAAATATGAAATGCGGGTCATCATTGATCCGGACAAACTGGTTCAGTATCAGCTGACATTGTCTGAAGTTATTGAGGCATTGCGGACATCATCATCAATGATGAGTGTTGGTATGGTGACCGAGGGAAAACGTTCCTATGCGGTGCGCACCGAGGCTGTCAATTACACACCCGAAACCGCCGGTCGGATTGTCTTGCGCACCGATATTTCACCGGCTGGCACAGTTATCCCGCTGCTGCTGGAGGATATCGCGAACATCGATTTAAAGGTGCAGAAACGCACCAGCTTTCGACGGCTGAATGGCGAGCCAGCGATTATTCTGAACGCCATTCGCGAAAGTGGCAGCAATGTTGTCGCCACCATGGTACGGCTGCGACAGGCAGCAGACCGGCTGAATGAAACCGAGCTTAATGCCCGCGGGCTACGCTTGCAGGTGGTCTATGACGAAACCAAATATATTGCCTCGGCGATTGACCTTGTGCAGCAAAATATCTGGATTGGCGGGGTTCTGGCCTTTTCTATTTTGTTGCTGTTTTTCCGTACTATCATGCCGACGATTATTGTCTTTGCGGCAATCCCGGTTTCGGTTATCGGTACATTTGTTGCGATTGCAGGGTTTGGTCTGTCGATCAATGTCATTTCGCTTGCCGGGCTGGCCTTTGCCGTTGGCATGGTTGTTGATGCGTCCATTGTGTCGCTGGAAAATATCTTTCGGCTGCGACAGCGGGGGATGGACGCGCCGCATGCCGCCTTTCATGGCGCCCGCCAGGTCTGGGCACCGATTTTGGGATCTGCCCTGACAACGGTGATTGTGTTTATACCGGTGCTGCTATTGGATCTTCCGGTGGGCCAGCTTTTCCGCGACATTGGCATTGCCATTTCCGTATCGGTGCTGATTTCGGTGGTGGTGTCCGTTACCGTTATCCCAACGCTGGCGGCGCGCCTGTTAGCCGGCGCGTCAGACCGCTTCACAACATTGCCCAGTATTCCTCTGGTTGATAAACCGGCGCGGCTTTTTGCCGGTCAGATTTTGCGTTATGCGCGGTTTGCCGTCAGCCATCAACGGCGCGGCCTGCTGGTGGTGGCGACGATCCTGGTTCTTGCCGGGGCTTTTTGCGCACGCTTTATGCCGCAGCTTGACTATCTGCCTGATGGCAATGCCAATTTTGCCTTTGGGCGCATTTCTGTGCCGGCTGGCTATTCGATGGATGAAACCCTGCGTATCGCCGAGCGTATGGAACAAGCCGCAAGGCCGTTATGGGAGGGCAAAACCAAACCAGATGGCCCGCCGGAAATTGAACGGTTTTTCTTTGTTGCCTATTCCGGTGGGGCGTTTGCCGGCGCCGCAGCGAAAGATCCGTCACGGGTAGGCGAATTGAAAATGGTGTTGGCAGGGCCGGTATTTGCCGAACCTGGAGCACGCGCTTTTGTGCAGCAGGCATCGCTGTTTGGACGGTCGGTTGGCGGCTCGCGATCAATCAGACTGGATATTGTTGGGCCAAACCGTGACGATATTTTGCCGGTCGCGGTGCAGGTCAATAATGCGCTTGAGGCACGGTTTGCGCGGCGTGATGGTAACCAGATACGGGCCTTGCCATCATTGGATTCAGGGGCGCCGCAAATTCGCATCACACCAGATCTGCCGGCGCTGGCGCGTGCTGGTGTGTCGGTGCGCGATTTATCGACGGCTGTTGATGTTTTTAATGATGGTGCGAATGTGATTCAGGTGCCGATTGACGGGCAGCTGATTGATATGGTGTTGTCCGGTTCCGACGCCGAAAACCTGACAGCCGGGGCGTTGCAGAATATCCCGATCATTACCCGTGGCGGGCTTGTGTTGCGTTTAAATCAACTGGCCAAAATCGATGTTGTTACGGCGCCTGAACAGGTGCGGCGTCTGGGTGGTCGGCAGTCCATTTCATTACAATTGCGGCCAAATGAAACGCTGGCTCTGGAAGATGTGGTGGACATAATTGACAGCGAAATTTTGCCGGAAATCCGAAGCGAAGCGATATCGCAAGGCGTATCGATCAAGCTCGAAGGGGCGGCCAGCGCGCTTGACCAAACCTGGCGTGCCATGCAAAGCAACGTGCTGACAGCGATTTTTGTTATTTTTCTGTTAATGGTCATATTGCTGCGCAGCTTTCTGCTGCCTTTTATCATTTTATTGACGATCCCGGTTGCCGGGGCTGGTGGCATTGCCGGACTTGCCATTTTGAATATTTTTATCAGGCAACCCCTCGATATGCTGACAATGCTTGGCTTTGTGATTTTGACCGGGGTGGTGGTGAATAATGCGATTTTGATGATCGAGCAAACCATGTTGCATCTGCGGGATGACGGGCTGGCGGCGAATGCAGCGATTATCGAAGCGACAAAGAATCGTATCCGACCCATTTTCATGTCCACTTTGACCTCATTATTTGGGCTGGTTCCGTTGGTGATATTTCCCGGTGCCGGATCTGAATTATACCGGGGGATCGGTGTGGTGGTTTTTGGCGGGCTTGGATTGTCGATGCTGGCAACTTTGATCATTGTGCCACCGCTGCTTGGCATTGTACTGAACAGCCGGTTTGGTGGGCGTATGCAGCAAGCGACGACGCTGTCAGACAATCTGTAAAAGCTGGCTTTTCTGGCGAGCCGGAAATTATTTTGCTTAACGCCAAAAATAGCACCCGGAAATAGCAGTTTTAATCATTTTGATGGTTGCCCCGCAGCCAGCATCCGCTTTACCATTACAAGGTGAATGGCCGGCTGTTTTGTGTTTTTGGCCTGATTGCATGCGAACGATCTAAATTTCCCGAGGGGGGCCTTATGGCGCGGCTATTTTCACTTAACACAACTGCGTTTACTCTGGTGGCATTTATGGTGATGGCTATTGCGCCACATAGTGCGCATGCCACTGATTTTCAGCAGTGGTTGGCTGAATTACGTGTTGATGCGCAGAAACGCGGCATATCAGATGAGATTTTTGATGCGGCATTAAATAATGCCAAGCCGATCAAGCGGGTGATTGAGCTTGACCGCAGACAGCCTGAATTCACCATGACCTTTGACGAATATCTGAACAAGATTGTGTCAAAGACCCGCGCAAAAAAAGCCGCACAAATGCTTATTGAACATGATGAGATCCTGACAAAAATTGCCAAAAAATATGGCGTTCAAAAACGCTTTATTGTGACGTTTTGGGGGGTTGAAACCAATTTTGGCCAATATCTGGGGTCGTTCAATGTGCCGCACGCGCTGGCAACATTGGCGCATGATGGACGCCGCAGCGCCTATTTTCGTAAAGAACTGCTGAACGCGCTGCAGATTTTGCAAGAAGGGCATATCGCGCCAGCAAATATGAAAGGTTCATGGGCTGGGGCAATGGGGCAGAGCCAGTTCATGCCATCGAGTTTTTTGTCCTATGCGGTGGATTATGATGGCGATGGCAAACGCGACATCTGGGGCACCAAGCCGGATGTGTTTGCCTCAACCGCCTATTATCTGAAAAAAGCCGGGTGGAATGACCAGCTGACATGGGGGCGGCGGGTATCACTGCCGCAAAATTTCAGCCTTGATGGCAAAGATGCGATGAGCCTTGCTGATAACAAACTGCGCAAAAATTTGCAAAGCTGGGCTGCCGCCGGGGTGCGGTCAGCAGACGGTGGGCCGCTGCCAAAGGCGGATCCGGTTGCCAGATTGGTGATGCCGTCAGGGGCTGATGGGCCCGCCTTTCTGGTGTATAGCAATTTTGATTCAATTTTGGATTGGAACCGGTCAAATTACTATGCATTAGCCATTGGTCATTTGTCGGATATGTTGAAATAGAGGCTGGTAAATGATTAACATGCGACATGCGGCAAAAGCGCTTGGCATTGTGCTGTCGGTTCTGATTTTGCAGGGCTGTTCATCAGCCGAACTGGCGATTGATTTTTACAAGAAGCATAAACGTAGCAGCCAGAATAATAGCGGTGTTGTGGCGACGCCTCATTACAAGATTGGAAACCCTTACAAAGAGTTTGGCGTTTGGTATTACCCTAAGCGGGATCTGACATATGACGAAACCGGAATTGCATCTTGGTATGGAGAAGAAACTGCTATTTTGGGGCGCCCTACGGCGAATGGTGAGGTCTTTGATCCAAAAATTGCAACTGCAGCTCACAAAACGCTTCCGTTACCATCAGTTGTACGCGTAACCAATCTTGATAATGGTAAATCACTGGTTGTTCGCGTAAATGATCGTGGGCCATTTGCAAAAGGACGTATTATTGACTTGTCGCATGAGGGGGCCAGGATACTTGGGTTTGTCAAACAGGGCACTGCACGCGTTCGGGTGCAGGTGCTGGCCGAGCAATCTTTACGGCTTGAAAAACTGGCAAAAGCTGGTCAGTTTCCATCGATTGGTGGTGCGTCGGTAGAGGCGATGCCTAAAATTGAAGCCGCCGCCAAACCGTCGGTAAATTTGACAGCAAAGTCAAACACCGGCAGGTCGGGCTACAGCTCGGATAACGGCCAGTCGGCGCTTGAATTATTATTGCAGTCGCAGGTTGGTGAGGTGATCACTGTTGCGCCTGTATCAACGCAGATTTGGGTGCAGGTCGGGGCGTTTCATTCTGAAAGCAGCGCCACTTCGGTATTGTCCCAGCTGGCAAATGTGGGCAATGGTGAAGTGTCAGCTGTTTCAAAGGGTGGACAGACATTGCACCGGGTCAGATTAGGCCCTGTACAAAATGTGAGTGCAGCCGATAAATTATTGGATGGTGTAGTAAAAACCGGATTTTCTGGCGCCCGCATTATTGTCGATTAGCAGCCATTTTTGATTGCTGATTTTGCGCTTTGTAATAAAACCAACATGCCATTCAAAAGCATAAGAGGTATTTTAAGTGATCGGAAAATTTTTAACACGATTAGCATGCCTAGCCGCAGTGACCAGCTTTGCGTGGAGTGCCTCTGCTGCCGAAATTCTGACGCCTGCACGTTATGTCTATATCACTGATTTTGAAAGCGGCAAGGTGCTGTTTGCAAAAGATGCGGAAGCGCCGATGAAACCTGCATCGATGGCGAAAATCATGACTGTGTTTATCGTGTTTCAACGTATTGCCGATGGCTCGCTTCGGCTTGATGATAGCTTTCTTGTGTCTGAAAAGGCCTGGCGGAAAGGTGGCTCGCGCAGCTTTGTTGAGGTCGGTTCGCGCGTCAGCGTGTCTGACTTGCTGCATGGGGTGATCGTGCAGTCGGGGAATGACGCAGCGATTGTATTGGCAGAGGGGATTGCCGGCACTGAAGATGCTTTTGCCGAAGAAATGAATTATTGGGCAGAAAAGCTGGGGATGAAGCAAACCAATTTCAGAAATGCCACCGGCTGGCCTGATCCGGATCTCACAACAACTGCGATGGATTTGAATATCCTGACAACCGAATTGATTAAACGCTTTCCAGTGGCTGAATATCCTGAACTTTACCCGATGTTCGCCAAGAAGGAATTTACCTATAACAATATCACCCAGCCAAACCGTAACCCGTTGGTATATGGCACCGCCGGTGCCGATGGTTTGAAAACCGGCCATACAGAAGAGTCTGGTTATGGGTTGGTTGGTTCCGCCGTTCGCAATGGCCAGCGTTTTGTTATGGTATTGAATGGCATGGAAAGCATGAAACAACGATCAACCGAATCGCGCCGGTTGATGGATTTGATGTTTCGAGAGTACCAAACCTATGAATTTTTTAAAAAAGACCAGCCCGTCGATCAGGCGAATGTCTGGCTTGGCACCGCACCAAAAGTCGATTTAATCTTGGACGCGCCGCTGAAAATGTTGTTGTCGCGCAAACAACGACAGGCATTAGAAATATCGGTGCAATGGCTCGATCCGGTGCCGGCGCCAATCCGCGCCGGGGATCAGATTGGCACTTTGGTGATCAATCTTCCTGACGAGGTGACAAAACTGCCATTACGCGCTGCCTATAATGTGGATAGCCTTGGCTTATTCAACCGGATTGGTGCGGCGGTGAAATATCTTGTCTTTGGGGCGCCGACTCTTCAAAAGATTGTTCAGTAAGATGCCGTCACCAGGATTCTTCATCACATTCGAAGGCGGTGAGGGGAGTGGAAAAACAACTCAAATTCAACGGCTTGCCGAAAGTCTTGTGCCGGTTATTCCGGCCGGATCACTTGTTGTCACGCGTGAGCCGGGTGGTGTGCCAGCGGCCGAATCAATCCGTGATCTTCTGGTCAATGGTGATACCGAAAAATGGCAGCCGCTGACCGAGGCGTTTTTGATGTCGGCGGCGCGACATGAACATGTCGAACAGATTATCCGGCCGGCGCTGATGCAAAATAAGCTGGTGATTTCGGATCGCTTTACCGATTCTACAATTATCTATCAGGGCGTTGTTGGCGGGGTGGCAAGCCAGCATATTGACGCCATGAACAAGATTTCCTGTGGCGATATTGCGCCCGATTTGACGATCATTTTGGATATGGACAGCCAGACCGGGCTGGCGCGGGCAGGTTCGCGCGGCGTTGGCGAGGATCGGTTTGAGGCTAAAGGCCCTGCATTTCACGAAAAAGTGCGGGCGGGTTTTATCGATTTGGCGCATGCGGATACAGAACGCTGCGTCATCATTGATGCCAGCCGTAGCGCCGACGCGATCGCCGATGATGTCTTGCAACTTGTGCTGGCCCGGCTTACCGCTGTTGGCATGATCGCGCATGACTAGCCAGTCGGTGACAGGCGATGCGCCAGACAATTTGCCGGAAATTCGGGGGCATGAAGGGTTTCTGGCGGATATTGCCAGATCGCACGCGTCCGGGCGCATGCACCATGCCTGGTTGCTGAGCGGGCCTGTTGGTATTGGTAAAGCTGGCATCGCCAGATTGGCGGCCGCCTGGCTTTTGTCGGAAACACGGCAAGCCGGCGCGCTTTTTGATGGCGACAGCCCAGCCGTTAAAATTGATGCAGAAGATCCCGGCGCCACCCTTGTTCTAAACGGGGCGCATCCGGATTATCTGGCCATCACCCCGCAGCTGGAAGACAACAAGTCCGGTCAGATCAAGGTTGATCAAATCCGCAAATTGATACCCTTTATGATGCATAAGCCGGCGCGTGGAGGCTGGCGGGTTGCGATTATTGACTCAATGGACGAGGTCAATCGAAATGGTGCCAACGCCATGCTTAAGCTATTGGAAGAGCCGCCGCCACAAGCGGTGATTTTTTTGATTGCCTCGCGCATTGGCCAGTTGCCGCCGACGATCAGGTCACGTTGTCGGCTGGTGCGGATGAATGCTTTGGCGGATGATGACTGTTTTGCGGCCCTTGGTCAGATTTGGCCGGATGCGACGCCAGCCTTGAGTCTGGCTAAATGCCACTTTAGATCCTCATGCTAAGACAGGGGGCGCAAAAAATAAAGGCAAGCAGCCGGGATAATTTCATCAGCACGGCTCGTTTAATTTAAAAGCTAGCTATTGAAACAAGCCTAGTGCCTAGCTAAGATTATCCCTATGGAAAAAGATAATGAAAAACACATGCCAGTTGACCAGCTAAACAAGACTATTGGTGTGCTGGCACGCAGAGAAACCGAAGCGCGGCTTATGGCGCCCCTGATAGACGCGCTATCGAAAGCTTTTGGGCGTGAGGAAGTACTGGCGGTTATCCGCGATACAGTTATTAAAATCGCGCATGATCAAGGGGCGGCTTTAGCAAAAGAATACGGTACCAGCTCAGACGCTTTCCTTGAAACCTTATCTTTCTGGCGTCAGGATGGCGCATTGGAAATAGATATTCTGAGCCATACTGAGGAACAGCTGGATTTTAATGTCACGCGGTGCCGCTATGCAGAGATGTACAAAGCGCTAGGGATGGAAGAATACGGGGCGGTTTTATCATGTAACCGCGATTTGGCGTTAATAGAAGGGTTTGATGAAGGGGTTAAACTTGACCGTGAGCAAACCATTATGGGCGGTGCCAGCTGTTGTACGTTCCGCTATGATTTCAGCAATGCTGACAAAAGCTAACTAGAAGCCGACCCTGTCCGCACCTTTTAGCTGCAACATCTCACGCGCCTCATCTGGGCTGGCAATTTCCAGCCCCATTCCTTCGATAAGACCGCGAACACGCGTCACCTGCTCAGCATTTGATTTTGCCAGCTGTTTTGGCCCGCCCCAAAGGCTGTCTTCTAGACCAACACGCACATTGCCGCCCATGCCTGCTGCCATAGCGGCGATACGCATCTGATGCCGGCCAGACCCCAACACAGACCAGCGATAGTCAGAACCAAACAGCCTATCTGCGGTGCGCTTCATATGGATAACATCTTCTTCATGGGTGCCGATGCCGCCTAGAATTCCAAAAACAGATTGCACAAAAAAGGGCGGTTTTACGATGCCTCTATCCGCAAAATGGGCAAGCGTGTAGAGATGTCCAATATCATAACATTCGATCTCAAATCGCGTTTGATTTTCCGCACATGTGGTCAAGATATATTCAATATCTTCAAAGGTATTTTTGAAAATTAGGCTAGTAGAGTTGGCCAGATAGGGCTCTTCCCAATCATGGTTAAATTCCTTGAAGCGCTCTAGCATTGGATATAAGCCGAAATTCATCGACCCCATATTTAGAGAGGCCACTTCTGGGCGAAAGGTTTCTGCTGGACGCACTCTTTCTTGCACGCTCATGGTTGGCGCCCCACCTGTCGTGATATTAACCACAGCATTACTAGCCTGTTTCACGCGTTGCAAAATCGGTGCGAACGCTTCAGGTGACTGGTCAGGACGGCCAGTTTCCGGGTCTCTTGCGTGCACATGTACACACGCCGCCCCTGCCTCAGCCGCGCCAATAGCGGCATCTGCAATTTCTTGCGGCGTAACGGGCAAATAGGGAGACATGGAAGGGGTGTGAATAGCCCCGGTTACCGCACAAGTAATAATAACTTTGTTTGCCATTTTCTTCGTTCCTCACCCAGAAATTTTAATTCTTATCTTGTTCATTCTTATGATAAGTCAAGGCAGCTAGTCGCTCATTACGCCAGTTTGATCGGCCAGCAATATCTGATGCTGGCAAGCGCCCTTCCCAGTTTTCTGTTATTTTTTGTGTCCAGCCCTTATCAAACACATCTGCGCCAGCGGGGGTTTTTGCCATCTTGGCAAATACCGGGCCATAGCGGGAAAAATAGTCTTCGGCCCCTTCAGGCGCATTGAGCTCAATTGTCTCAAATGGGCCCATAAATGCCCAACGCAAACCAAGCCCGTCTTTAACTGTTTTATCTAAATCTTCTACCGAAATAATACCCTCACCTACCAGCTTTAGCGCTTCGGCCAATAATGCGCCCTGCAAACGGTTCAGCACAAACCCATCTATTTCTTTATGCACACGCACCGGCACCTGACCAATAGATGCATATATATCATAGGCCTTTATTAAAACCGCTTCCTTTGTCCAAGACGCGCCACATACCTCTACCAGCGGCACCAAATGCGGCGGATTCACTGGATGGCCAATCAGAACGCGTTCCCGCCCAGCAAGCTGTTCAGAAAAGAGCGAGGCGACAATCGAAGAGGTCGAAGAGGCTATCGGCACATCTAGCGGTACAAGCCTGTCAAGTTCAGCAAAAATATCTATTTTGGCATCCAGCCTTTCTGGGCCATTTTCCTGCACAAAGTCAGCCCCGCTTAAGGCTTCCTGTAAATCATTACTATAGGCGATAGCGTTTACCAGTGTATCTGCATTCTCTGCCAGCTTATGGCGCACCAAAATTTGGCTTTCTTCCTGCAGTTTTTCCGGTAATCCTGCCAGCAATTCTGCACTAATATCATACATCTTTACCTGCCAACCTGCTCTGGCAAATACAAGCGCCCATGCCCTGCCGATTAGCCCAGAGCCGATTATTGCAACAACAGACATCTTTTTAAAAAACCCTATCTTGATAACCACTTGTTACAGTGGAAGATGCGCCAAGAGAACTGTCAAGGGTTTGACTTTACAAAATTATCAGAACAGACTTTAGCGATAGTTTAACAGACCAGCTACTAGAAGAGAGATGAGATGGATTTAGCGCTTCAGGGCTTACGCGTTTTTGTCAGTGCGGGGGCTAGTGGCATTGGCCTTGCTATTGTGGAAAGTTTCCTGACGGAGGGCGCAGAAATTGCCACCTGTGATGTGGATGAGGCCAGTCTGAATGCGCTGGCGCAAAAATATCCCAACATCCATACCTATCTTTGTGATGTGTCTGACAGTGGCGCTATTCAGGGCGTTATCCATAGCGCGGCGGCACAAATGGGTGGACTTGACTGCCTTGTAAATAATGCTGGCATTGCTGGGCCTACGGCGAAGATCGAAGATATTGATGATGCGGCATGGCAAAGCTGCCTTGATATTTGTCTTAATGGGCAATTTTATTGTGTCAAAGCTGCGCTTAGCTATCTACGGGAAAGTAGTAATCCATCCATTGTCAATTTATCGTCTGCCGCAGGCAAATATGGCTTTGCCTTGCGCACCCCTTACGCCGCCGCGAAATGGGGCGTTATCGGCTTGACCAAATCCCTGTCGATAGAATTAGGAGAGGATAATATCAGGGTCAATGCGATACTACCCGGGCTAGTTGCAGGTGAGAGGCAGCGCCGCGTGATGGAAGCCAAATCCCAGCAGCTCGGCGTACCGTTTGCTGAAATAGAAGCCGCAGCGTTTTCTTTTTCCTCGATGAAGGATTATGTAACAGCCCAACATCTAGCAGACCAGATCCTGTTTCTGGCGAGCCCGCGCGGCAAAATGATAAGCGGCCAAGCCTTATCGATTGACGGCGATACCAAAATGTTGCTTTAGGACAGATCAGAAATCCACCCATCCCAAACGCTCTGCTGTCCAGTAAAACCCTGTGGCCGCAATGGCAATAGAAGCTGGAATTTGAATTACACGCCGGTAAAAACGCGCTGAGGGGCGCTGCCATAAAAACACCAGATATAGCGGGGCAACAATGGCAAGCTGACCTATTTCAACCCCAATATTAAAGCTGATAAGGGCCGGCAAAAACTGTGCGGTGGGCAAGCCAAAATCAGCTAAGACAGAGGCAAATCCAAGCCCATGTAATAGGCCAAAACCTGTAATTAATAAGCCCCGTTGCCAGCTGAAACGGCCCTTTGCCCAAATCGTTTCCACCGCAACATAGGCGATAGAAAGCGCGATAAGCGGTTCCACAATTTGACCAGAAATGCGCACAATCCCCAAACTAGACAACGCAAGAGTAATCGTATGCGCAAGGGTAAATAAACTAATCTGATAAAGGAGAACACGGCCAGATAGGCTAAACAAAAACAGCCCTAAGACGAACAAAATATGATCAAGACCACGCGGAATGATATGCACAAAGCCCGAATGCACATAGCGGCGCACCACATCCAGCATGGAGACCTGTACAGGGCTGCTTAGGCTTATCACATCGCTCTTCTCACCAGGGGCGAGATAGGCAGCATATAAAGGCTCCGAGGATGTGTCGCTTGACGCTTGGCGCACAATCAACGGGCCGAGCGCAGATGCCCAATACAGAATAACGTCTTTATCCCCCTTAAGAGGGGCGGCGGTAAATCGTATCGTTGTTTGCCTTGCCTGACTTTCTTCAAGACCTGTTTCAACGGTGACATCGCGCAAGCTAAGCGGCACTCTAGCCCCGCCATTTTCAACAAAGATTTGCGCGGCTAGCCGTGGCCAATTCGCGCGTACCTGCTGTGCTAGATCAACTGCGCTCATAGCCCGGATTTGGTCATATTCATCAGACTTATCGCTGTCATCTGTATCGGTAAGGGCACCAACATCCATGCCAGACAAAAATATTTCCGCTGTCATATCCAGCGTTACATCCAATGAGGCGGGCGGTGTTTGTAAAACCTCAAATTCCATCAAAGAGGGTCTAATTTCATGGGCGTGTGACAGGCTTGAGCCGCCAGCGATTAGCGCCAGACAGCATAACGCAAGACAGCATAGCGCAAAAGAGGTATAAATTTTAACAAAGCTAAGGGTGTGCGCGAGCATATAAAGAACCATTATTTTATAACAGGCGAAGAGATTTTGACAGAAACTTATCTTTGTGAACCCTATCCTCAGAACGGTATATTTTAAAGGTCTAATTTTGTGAAAATAGCTAGAGACAAGCCCCGCCAACTTATCCGCAAAACTTTCGTCTATAGCCTTATGTCTAGCGCTTTACTCTTCACCTATGCTGCGCTGGCACATGAAGTATGGCTAGCCCCGCAAACCTATCATGGGGAGCGGCAAAAACCCGTGCAAATTGACATTCGCCTTGGCCAGAATTTCATTGGGGATGCGCTGCGTTATCGCCCCCGCACTATCGCGAAGCTTGCCTTTTTAACCCGCACTGCAACGGCGCCTGTCACTGGCCGCCTTGGCGACTTGCCTGCTATCCAGACCGCTGCGCCGGAAGATGGCCAGAATATTCTGATCTATCAGAGCCTGCCCGAAAAAATGCTCTATAAAAACTTTGATAAATTTGCTGATTTTGTGCAGGAAAAGGGGCATGAAAAATTGCTGGATCAGCATGGTCAGCGCGGGCTGCCAGACAAGTACTTCACCGAGATCTATAGCCGCTTTGCAAAAACTATCCTGCTTCGCGGCGGCGGCGGAAAAGGCGTTCAAGATCGGCTGGCCGGATTAGAGGTTGAGTTTGTCTTGGAGGGCGATTTGATGACAACAGATAGCCCCCTTCCTATCCGCCTATATTATCAGTCTGCGCCGCTAGCCAATGCAAAGATTACTATCTTTGATAAGGGCAGAGATGGGAAAATCTCCCAGCAAAAAACCTTTTCTGATGGGCAGGGGTATATCTATCTAACCCCTGTTAAGGGGCATGAATATCTCATCGACCATGTAACTATTCGTGCTATCCAACCAGAAGAAAATCCACATCAGGCGGTATGGGAATCACTTTGGGCGTCGCTGACCTTCAAAGCACCATAATCGCTGCTGACCAAAGCCGCCCTATCGCGCCTTGCTGAGCGAGAGTTCACGAAACCAAATAATCATCCCAGAACTAACAATAACCAGCGCACCAATAATAGTCCATCTATCTGGCAGATGTTCGAACACCAGATAGCTCCAGCCGGTCAAAAACAGAATAAAGGAATAGCCAAACGGGCTCAGCACGCTAGCTGGGGCATAATTATGCGCAATGGTTAAAACCTGATGTCCAGCCCAGCCAAAAAACCCTAGCGATATTAAAATGGCCCATTCAAAAAGACTGGCAGGTGCTTGCCAGAAATAAATTGCAAATGGCAGCAGACAGACACTCCCTACCATCCCAGAGTGAAATTGCAGGACATCGGTGCTGACCAAACCAGAGAGATGACGCGTTAAAATCGAATAAAGCGAAAAACAGAAAGCCCCACTTAAAGAAAGAAATACAGCGATGTGAAAACTTTCATCGAACGGGCGGATCGCAATAGCCACCCCAGCAAAACCCAGCATAATTGCTGACCACCGATAGATACCTACCCGCTCGCCCAGCAATGGCCATGAAAGCAAACAGATAAAAATAGGGGCTGAAAAAAGAATAGTAGACGTTAGGGTTAGCGGCAGCCAGCGAATAGCAAAAAAATTAAAAACGGTGGAGCCCATCAGCAATGCCCCGCGTAACATGACCAACTTTAAATGCGGGCTGGTGTAACGGGACAGGGTAAAGCCGCCCCTGCCGACCAGCGCGGTAGAAATAGCAAAATGCCCAATATATCGCATAAAGGCTAATTGCGCTGAATGAAGACCCAAAAGAGCGAGCCATTTTGCGCCCGCATCAATGAAAGAAAACAACGCATAAGCGGCAAGCATCAATAAAATACCAAAGCGCACATTATCCTGATATTGGCCAGCAATTGCCATTATTACCCACGCTCTTTCTTGCCAAACCGCTTTGGGCCGACAGCAGCTAGATAGCCCTTATTGAAAGAAAGGCACTATCTGTAAAATTTTTGACTTAAATACCAGCCTGCTTTAGCTGCTTTTGAATTTCATAGATGGAGCCCTGCTGCGCTGGTTGTGGTTGCGGAATACGAACAGGGGTTGCAGATACGCGCGGGGCAATAGTCGGTTCACCGCACAACATCCGCTGATTATATTCTTCGATATCGTTAAATTTGGTCATGCCGCCCATAATAGGAAAGGCGTCTGCTGCCATCATTTCAATAAATAACAAGCGGCGCGGGCGGTCTGAAATATTCTCAGCAGACCCATGCACAATCCGGCCATGATGAATTGAAACTGAACCGGCAGGCCCATTTAATTCAACTGCCTTATCTGGGTCTAAACCATTATCTTCTAGAGACAGGCCACCTGCAAAAACACCCTCTACATGATGGTCATAAATGGGACCTTTATGAGAGCCAGCGAACACCTTTAAGGGGCCATTTTCAGTGCGCATATCATCGATAATCACTGCTAATGCCAGCACATCATCATTAGTATGCGGGTAGAATGCAAAATCTTGATGCCAGTCTATTGGGGCGCCATAGCCCGCAGATTTCATATTCAATTTTGTTGTATGCAGGCGAATATGCGCGCCGATTAAATCGCGTATTGGGGCTAAGATCGCATCTGAATACATCAGATCGCGCACAATATCAGATTGCGTATGCGGCAATTTAATACGCCGAATACGCGGCTCGTCTGGTCTGTGGCTATCTTCCAAATCAAGCTTTTCATCTGATTCGGTCATGCCATAGGCAGTGTGCTCAATACGCGCTATCTCACCACGCAACGCTTCAATAACAGACATATCCAGATGGTTTTCCAGCAACAGATACCCTTGCTCGTTATAAAAATTAGCCTGCGTGGTTGTCAGACATTCAAGCTCTGGCTTTTTATCTATGTCCATTTTTTCAACTCCCCCGTTGCAAATTGCGATGCTGTCCTTCTAGGTTTTTTAAACCCTCACATGGTGGCGCCAATTTGCCACGGAACAAACTCATAATCGCCCAAACCTTGCGCCTCTGATTTTGATTGCTTACCAGAAGCAACATCCAGCAATAGCTGATAAATCTCCTGCCCTTTTTCTTCTAAACTCTGGCCTTCTGTTAGCATGGCACCAGCATTGATATCCATATCCTCTATCAGCCTTTCATACATTTCTGTATTGGTAGCTATCTTTATACAAGGCGAAGGTTTAGAGCCAAAGGCAGAGCCGCGGCCAGTGGTAAAAGCCACTAGATTACAGCCGCTGGCAATTTGCCCTGTTACCGAAGCTGGGTCATAGCCAGGCGAATCCATGAAAGCAA
>ERZ1089243.11-NODE-11-length-17194-cov-14.647937_pt1 | contig 17194 bp, 15 predicted proteins | sample MGYA00383549_ERZ1089243 | MGnify/ENA primary metagenome ERZ1089243 (study PRJEB34543, sample SAMEA5968660) | marine metagenome | biome: water | collected 2014-06-21 | depth 2 m | study: Ocean Sampling Day (OSD) data from North Adriatic Sea
GTACATCGAATTGAGAAAAAATTACTCAGCAAAATATTTGGATGTTTTTTAATTTTAATTTCTATTAGATCTTTTATTGAATACTTAAGTTTGATTTAGAGTATTTTTTATAAATCATAAAAATAAAATAACTCATTATAAGACTGAAAATAATCCTAGCAAACAAAACTCCAGAGATGTGCCCGCCAACTAAAATCATTAGTATAGTATCTTCAATCAAGGCATGTAAAAGATTTAACATTGAAACTGATAAAAAAATACTTTGCTTGTCAATTCTGCCTGTTTTAACTTCTTTAATTAACATACCTCCACCAAACTGAAGACCAATAGTCATTCCCACAATAATGATATTCATCGCCTCTTTTTGAATTCCAAATAAGCGAAGAGGGGGCATAAATATTTTTTCAACAATTTTTTCAATTCCAGCCATTCTTAATAATTCTAATACGACGGTCATGGTGCAAACGATAAAAAAGATATAAATCAATGTTACAGATTGATCTAAAAGCCATGGCCAGAAACCATCGGGTGGTGGTTTAATTGTAAAAAAAGTTTTGAACGTTTCAGTTAAAAGATCAAAATTAAAATAAATTAATTTTAATATAAAACCTAAAATAAATGCGCATATAAGTCTAAGTAAAACTGTGTAAATGAAGCTTACTCCAGCTGCTTTAGATATTGTCGATTCTATGGGTAAGTTGTGTGCAATTAAAATCATGGTAGTGAGAATGGTGATTTGAGCCACACTGACATCGATTACTGGAACTAAATTTACAAATAAAACTAAAGACGCGTAAATATTAATTACAAAAGCTGTTACAAATATCAAACCCAGTTCCGGTGTTAGTCCAACTAATGACATTAAGGGTTCAAGAATTTTCGCTATGAATTCAATAGCACCAGATATTTCTAAAATTTTTACAATAAAAACAAAAGGAATTAAAATTTTATATAAGGGTACACAAATTTCCCAAATGTCGCTCTTTATTTTAGATAAGAATTTTTTCATTCACTTATAAAGTGAGTTCTTATTACACAAAGTTACGATTAACTAAAATAAAAATTAATTGAAAGGATAGTTATGGATAATTTTTATGAAAAAGGATTAGAAAAAAGAAAAGAAACTCTTGGAAAAGAGTATGTAGAAAAAACAATTGCAAATGCCAATGATTTTAACCTGCCATTTCAAAAAGCCATGACCGCTTGGTGCTGGGGATTTGGTTGGGGCGACGAGTGTATTGATGCAAAAACAAGATCAATGATGAATCTCGCAATGATTGCAGCGCTTGGAAAAATGCATGAGTGGGAGTTGCATTGTAGAGGTGCAATTAAAAATGGAGTAACAAAAGAACAGCTAAGAGCTATTGTTCACGTGATTGCAATTTATTGCGGTGTTCCTCAAGGTGTTGAATGCTTTAGGTCTGCTAATAAAATTATTGAAGAAACTGGGATTTAATTAATTTATTGTCTCAAATAAATTAAATAGTAGTTCAAAAATATGCTCTGATTTCACATTTGAAAAATCACTGATTTGAAAGCAAAAATAATTCTTTCAATTATTTTTCTCATACACTCAAAAGGTGAATTCATTTCATATAAAGTTCATAATTCAAAAGTATAATTAGGCTAAAAAAGGAGTTTGTATGACTAAATATTTAATAGCAGCCACTTATTCACCACAAGCTATGGCTGGTTGGATCAAAGAACCCAACTCAGACAGAGTTGCAGCAGCAAATGGAGCAGCATCAAAAGTAGGGGGAAAAGTATTAAACATTACGTTTGTCAGGGGTAAATATGATTTTATCGCTGAATTTGAATTACCTAACTTTGAAGCAGCAGCAGCTTTAAAAATGATTACGATGTCGTCAGGAGCTTTTTCAGAAATGGAAATTATGGAGCCTGTAGATTTAAATCAAATTGCCAAGTCAGCTTCTAGTGCAGCAGGTGAATATAAGGCTGTAGGTAAATAATGCATGTAAGTTCAGTAAGGTTTAAGCCAAAACCTGAGAGTAAAGATGAATTTATTAAATATTTAAAAACTTTTACCCCATCTAATTACAAAGGTCTCATAAGGCACATTGTAATAGATGCGGGCGAAAGAATGATGTCTTTTGTAGAATGGGAAAATGAGGAAAGTCTTGCGTCGGAAAGAAATAATTTAATAAAGTATCTTGATGGATGTAGACACATGCTACAGGAACAATCACCTGACCTTGGTGTTACAGATCCAATCTCAGGGCCAATTATAATAGAAAATAAATAAACAATTAATAATTAATTTATTGTTTCAAATAAATTAAATAAAAGTTCAGAAATATGTTTTGGTTTTTTATCTGAGAAATCAGATATTTGGTGCCTGCAACTTGTACCATTTGCAACAAGGTATTCATTGTCTTCAGATTTTTTAATAGCCGGGATTAAAGATAAGTGCGCCATCTTTTTTGAAATATCATAATGTTTAGCGTCATAACCAAAAGAGCCTGCCATTCCACAACAACTACTATCAATGAGATGATTTGAAATTTGCAATTCATTTAAAAGACCCGTTAAGCCTTTTACTCTATTTTGAGATTTTTGATGACAGTGACCATGAATTAAAACTTTTTGTTTAAACTCTTTTGGTTTAACTTTATTTCCATTTTTAATTTCATTTAAAACAAACTCTTCAAGTAGGAAAAAAGTATTTTTAATTTTATCTCTACCTTTTAGGTTTGAAAGCGATTTGAACTCATCGTTAAATGTTAATAAACAAGAAGGCTCAATTCCAACTACGGGAAGGTCAAAATAAGAGTGGTCATAAATGTATTTTGTGAATCGCTCTAATTCTTGTTTTGCCTTATCAAGCTGACCAAGAGAAATATATGTTCGACCACAACATAATGGTCTATCAAGATTATCATTTTGGAAACTTGGTATGATTGCTTGGTATCCAAATTTATTTAAAACCTTGATGGCATACATTAAATTTTTAATTTCAAAATTAATGTTAAAGGTATCTGCAAAAAGAATAACTTTTTTTTCTAAATTTGGCTGAGTATTATAGATTTCTCTAAGCGGGGTTTGCTTTTCGACAACAGGTAAACTTCTTTTAGATGAAAAACCAAACCATTCAATAATTTGAGAGAATAAAGGTAATTTATTTAATTTATTAATTATAGGATTTGTAATTTTTAGCAGCCAGATGAGTTTTGGCATATTGGAAATTACAGTATCTTTTAACCCCATAGAAAATTTTTTGTAATAATGAGATAAAAATTCACTTTTCATTTTTGCCATATCAACAGACATGGGACACTCTCTTTGACAAGCTTTACAACTCACACATAATTCCATTGTTTTGTACATTTCTTTAGACACAAAAGAATCTTTAGGGAGTTGATTAGATAAGGCTAATCGTAGAGTATTCGCTCTTCCTCTAACTAGATCTTTTTCTTCTTTCGTCACTCGGTAGGACGGACACATTACGCCAGAGTCTAATTTTCTGCATGCACCGTTATTATTACACATTTCGACCGCATCAGAGAATTGACCCCACTCAGACCAGTCATAGTGTGTTGAAATGTTTTCAGCTTTATAATCAGCTTTATATCTCATTAAAGATCTGTCATCAGACTTATAGGCTCTTACAATTTTATGAGGATTTAAAAGATTTTTTTTATCAAAGGTATCTTTAATTTCTTCAAAAGTATTAAGTATTTTTTTTCCAAACATTTTTTCATGAAATTCAGATCTTACAATTCCATCTCCATGTTCACCTGAGTGTGAACCTCTATACTCTTTAACCATATCAAAAGCTTCTTCAGCTATAGCTTTCATGTTCTTAATATCTTGGTCAGATTTCATATTGAGCACAGGTCTAACATGAAGCGTTCCAACCGAGGCATGCGCATAAAACATTCCGTTCGTATTATATTTTGCAAATACTTCTTTTAATCTAGAAGTATAATCAGCTAAATGATCAAGAGTAACAGCGCAGTCTTCGATAAAGGCAACGGGTTTTTTATCACCTTTGAGTGACATTAAGATATTCAATCCTGCTTTTCTAATTTCAAATACTTCTTTTTGATCTTCAAGATTTTCATAATTTCTAAAATGATTATTTTGATTTTGGTTTTTAACTAAACTTTCAAGATCTTTTATTTTTGATCTTACAAGATCCAAATCTTCATCAATAAATTCAACCATCAAAACCGCCTCAGGCTCACCTGCAACATATTTTTTAATTCCCTCGGCATAAATTGGAATTTGTTTTGCAAGATCAATAAGATTTTTATCCATTAACTCAACCGTCGTAGGCTTAAGTTTGACCATTTCTTTTGTAAGCTCCATAGCTTGATGGAAACTTTCAAAATAACAAACACCCAATATTTTTTGCTTTGGTATAGGCCAAAGTTTTAATTTAATTTTATTAAATAAACTTAATGTTCCCTCAGAACCAACCAAGATATTTGAAGTGTTAAATCCATTTGGATTAATAAGATCAATATTATATCCACCAACTCTTCTTTGAGTTTTTGGCCAATATTGATCAATATCATCATTTACATTTTCTCTAAGTTCAATGAATTTTTTTATAATTTCATATTGTCGGTTTTGATCATTGGTTGTTTGAAGATAGTTTTTATCAATATCTTCAAAGGTATGAATGGTTCCGTCATCTAAGATAGCTTCAACGGCCAAAACATTGTTGACCATATTTCCATAATAAAGAGACCTTGATCCACAACTGTTATTTCCGGTCATACCACCAATCGTTGCTCTACTACTTGTGGAAACATCTACTGGAAACCATAGTCCGTAAGGTTTTAAGTAAGCATTTAATGTATCAAGAACGATGCCCGGTTGAACCCAAACATATTTTTCTTCAACATTAAGCTCTAAAATTTGATTTTGATATTTTGAATAATCTAAAACAATACTTTCACCAACAGTTTGGCCACACTGTGAGCTCCCGCCGCCTCTTGCCAACAAAGGAATTGAATTTTTTTGCGAGTATTCCATTAAATTTAAAACATCATTTTGATCTTTAGGCAATACAGCCCCTATAGGTGTAATTTGATATAAAGAAGAATCTGTACTGTAACGACCTCTTGAAAAATGATCGAATAATACTTTACCTTTAACTATATTTTGAACCTCTTTTGAGATTTTGGCTATTTGTTGGTCGTTAAATTTCATAATTGCTTAAATATTTTCCATAACATATAAGACCCTATGCCTAAATCAAATTCTTTCCAGCCTGGAAAACATTTTCTTCAAATTCCAGGGCCCACCAACGTTCCTGATAGAGTATTGAGAGCAATGGATTACCCAACAATAGATCATCGTGGACCAGAATTTGCAGAAATTGCAAAAAGAGTACTGGATAGAATTAAACTGATATTCAAAACGTCAGAACCTGTCATTATTTACCCGGGTTCTGGTACTGGAGCTTGGGAAGCTGCAATTGTGAACACTCTTAATGAGGGTGATAAAGTATTAATGTTTGAAACTGGAGAATTTTCTACCAAATGGTGGGATATTGCTGAGAAATTAAAAATAAAAAGTGATTTTGTGGAAGGTGACTGGAGAACGGGTGCTGATCCGGAGATTGTAGAAAAAAAATTAAAAGCAGACACAAATAAAGAGATCAAAGCTGTTTTTGTAGTTCATAATGAAACTTCAACAGGTGTTGCAAGTCGAATAGGGGATATTAGAAAAGCAATGGATAACGCAAATCATCCAGCTTTATTAATGGTTGATACGATTTCTTCTTTAGCTTCAATTGATTATAGACACGAAGAATGGAAAGTTGATGTAACAGTTGGAGGTTCACAAAAAGGATTATTATTACCTCCAGGACTTTCTTTTAACGCCATTAGTTCTAAGGCTTTAGATGCCTATAAAAATTCAAAACTAGCTAAATCATATTGGGACTGGGAACCAATGTTAAAGAATAATGTAAATGGTTTTTTTCCATATACACCTGCAACAAATTTATTTTACGGTTTAGATGAAGCGATAAATATGCTTCTTGAGGAAGGTTTAGAAAATGTTTTTGCAAGACATCAAAGACATGCAGAGGCAACAAGGCTTGCTGTAAAGGCATGGGGTTTAGAAATTTTATGTAAAAATCCAGATGAGTATTCAAATTCTTTAACTGCAGTTTTGATGCCTGAAGGGCATGACTCTGATGCGTTGCGAAAAGTTATCTTAGATAATTTCAACATGTCTCTTGGCATGGGTTTAAATAAGATTAAGGGAAAAGTTTTTAGAATTGGCCACCTTGGCGATTTTAATGACCTTATGCTAGCAGGAACTCTTTCTGGAGTTGAAATGGGACTGGCAAAATCAGGCGTTCCATTTAAAAAAGGCGGTGTAATGGCTGCCCTAGATTACCTATCTAAATAGTTTTATCACTGGCAATCTTGTTTGTAATTTACTAAAATAAGTAAAATTAAACAGGGGGAAAAATGAAAAAAATAAGAGCATTGTTCGCGACAATTGTTTCGGTCCTTTTTTTATCTTCAGCAGTTCAAGCAGGTGGACACGGTGGTGTCGAACTAAAGTTTGGTCATGTAGGTAAACCAGGATCTTTGTTTCATGAATCAGCAGAACATTTTAAAGACCTTGCCAATAAAAGATTGGGCAAAAAAGGAAAAGTAGTTACTTTTGGATCATCTCAATTAGGTAAAGACAAACAGCTACTTCAAAAAGTTAAAGCAGGTACTGTTAACTTTGCATTACCTTCATCAGTGATGTCATCTGTACACGATGAGTTTGGTGTATTTGATATGCCTTACATGATCAAAGACAGAGGACATATGGCTAAAGTTGAGAAAGAAGTATTACCAGGGATCTTTAAGAACTTAGAAGCAAAAACTGGTTATAAAGTTTTAGCTGTCTGGGAAAATGGTTTTAGACAAATCACAAATAATAAGAGACCAATTAATACACCGAGTGACTTAAAAGGTATTAAACTTAGAACACCTAAGTCAAAGTGGAGAGTTAAAATGTTCCAAACTTATGGAGCAAACCCAACTCCTATGGCTTTTTCTGAAGTGTTCACTGCATTAAAAACTGGAACTATGGATGGTCAAGAAAATCCATATGCTCAGATTGCGAGTGCTAAGTTTCAGGAAGTGCAAAAATACTTATCTATAAGTAATCACGTTTACACTCCTGCTTACGTTGTAGTTCACAAAGATCAGTGGAACAAAGTTCCAGCGGATGTAAGAAAAATTGTTGAAAAAGCAGCACAAGATACTCAGTCGTTTGTATATAAAAGAGCAGCTGAGCTTGAAGTTTCTTTGCTAAAAGTAATCAAAGACGCAGGTGTTAAAGTTAACACTGCGAACAGAGATGCTTTTGTAAAAGGAAGTGCAGCTGTTTACAAACAGTTTGGTGATGAAGTTAAAACTGGAAATGCTTTAATTAAAAAAGTATCTAGTTTAGCGAAGTAAATAATTTAATGGAGCCGGCCCTTTGATTAGGGCCGGTTTTTTTAATGACCTTAGAAAATTTTAAAAAAAGTTACGATAAAACTTTAGAATTCATCCTTTTTCTAATGATGATTGCTCTAGCAACAGTAGTTATCATGGGTGTATCTTTTAGATGGGCTGGTCATGCTCTCACTTGGTATGATGAAGTAGCTTCTATGCAGCTTGCTTGGTTAACTTATTACGGATCTGCATATGCCGCTCTAAAAGGTGGTCATATAAGCGTACCAAGTATTTTAAAATCGTTTCCTTTACATATCAGGAAGCCATTATTTTTTGTGTCAAAATTATTAGTTTACGGATTTTTTATTCTACTTACTTATTATGGTTTTAAAGTTTTAGTTCTTGTTCAAGGTGAAACACTAACAACTCTTGAATGGTTTCCGCAACCCTTAGCCCAATCAGTAATTCCTGTGGCGTCCATTTTATTTATTATTTCTGAAACCTTGAATTTTAAAGATAGTTACCAACAAATGATGGAAGGAAAAATTACTGGAGGAGAAGAGTAATGGAGGAACAGGTTTAAAATTATGATGTTACTAATCATGTTCTCTATTTTATTATTTTTGTTAAGTATCAATGTTCCTATTGCTGTTGGTATTGCAATTACAACAGTTGTTGCAATGGTTATCAATCAAGGGCCATCATTTTTAATTGATACCGCAATTGTTTTATACGACGGAACAATGAAATTTCCGTTAATTGCGATTCCATTATTTATTTTAGCTGGATCAATTATGAATACTGCTGGAATTTCTAGAAGATTAATTGCATTTGCATCAGCTTTAGTAGGGTTTGTAAAAGGCGGATTAGCGATGATTAATATTGCTGTATCGATGTTCTTCGCCGAAATTTCAGGATCTGCAGTTGCAGATGTTGCTGCGTTAGGATCAATTTTAATACCAGCTATGAAAAAGAAAGGTTATCCAGGCGCTTTTTCTGCTGCAGTAACCTCATCTTCTGCATCACTTGCAATTATAATTCCACCATCTATCCCAATGATCTTGTATGCTGTGATGGCCCAAAGCTCAGTTGTTCAATTATTTGTTGCTGGAATTATTCCAGGAATTTTAGGTGGGTTTTTAATGATGTTCGCAGCTTATGTTTATGCCAGAAAAAAAGATTTACCCGTAGAAGAAGCTTTTGATATTCAAAATCTTAAAAAAACTGCAAAAGAGGCTGGATTAGCATTTACCCTTCCACTAATAATTTTAGGAGGAATTTTTGGCGGTGTCGTTACCGCAACAGAGGGCGCTGGGTTAGCAGTTCTTGCCGCTTTACTTATAGGTTTCATTCATAGAGAATTAAATTGGAAAAGTTTTTATAAAGCTGCATCAGAGGGTGCAACTCAAACCGCAATAGTAATGTTATTGGTTGGTGCTTCAGTTTTATTAGGTGAATTTTTAACTATCGAGCAGATTCCTCAAAAGGTTGCAGAGTCAATAATCGGAATAACAGATAATAAATATTTTGTATTAATGATACTAAACGTCTTCTTATTAATAATTGGACTTTTCCTGCATTCTGCAGCTGCAATCATTTTGACTGTTCCAATAGTTATGCCACTTGTTAATGCGGTAGGAATTGACCCTGTTCATTTTGGAATCATTGTAACTTTAAATTTAGCCATTGGACAGCAAACGCCACCTGTAGCCAGTGTATTAGTGACAGCTTGCTCTGTTGCTAAAGCTGATATTTGGGAAGTGACCAGAGCTAACATTATGTTTATTGGAGTTTTATTATTTTTATTACTAGTTGTTACTTATATTCCTGCAGTTCCAATGACATTAGTTGAATATTTTTATAGATCATAATGAGCCTGATATTACAAAAAAAAATTAACGAACATGTAGTTGAGGTTTCTTTAAATAGACCAGATAAATTAAACGCTTTGACAAAGCCCATGTGGAAGGAGCTTGGTAAAGTTTTTAAAAAGTTATCAAAAAATAAAAATCTTCGTTGCATTGTTTTAAGAGGAGAAGGCGGAAAATCGTTTTCACCGGGAAATGATATTGGTGAGTTTGAAAAACAAAGGTCATCAAGTAAACTTGCAAAAGCTTATGGCGTATATTTACATGGAACCTTAAGAGCAATTCAAGACTGCCCTGTACCAACGGTTGCTCTAATCGAAGGGATTTGTGTTGGAGGTGGAATGGAAATTGCAGCGTGTTGTGACCTTAGAATTTGCGGGGAAAGCTCAAGGTTTGGAGTACCTATCAAAAGATTAGGGTTAACGATGGCGGCCAAAGAATTAGAAGCTTTATTAAAAGTGACGAATTATTCAATTGCAATGGAGATTTTGTTAGAGGGAAGAATTATGAATGCAAAAGAAGCTTATGAAAAAAATTTAGTAAACCGAGTTGTAAAAGATATGGATGTTGAAAAAGAAGCTTACAAAACAGCCGAACTTATTTGTGATGGTGCACCCAAAGTTGCAAGATGGCACAAAGAATTTGCTAAAGAAATTATTCAAAAAGGCAAAGTCACCAGCAAACTTAATAACAGAGGTTATAAATGTTATGATACTGAGGATTTTCAGATTGGTTACAAATCATTTTTAACAAAAACAAAACCTAAATTTAAAAATAAATAAATGCCAGGACCGATTGCAGGAGTTAGAGTGCTTGAGCTTGCACAAATTATGGCAGGTCCTGCTTGCGGTTTAATGTTAGCTGATCTTGGTGCTGAAGTTATTAAAATTGAAAAAACTGCAGGGGGAGATGATACGAGAAAATTTTTACCTCCAGATATCAATGGAGAGTCAGCAGCCTTTATGATGATGAACAGGAATAAAAAAGGTTTAGCTCTAAATCTTAAAGAGCAAGAAGGAATAAATATATTTAAAAAAATGGTTGAGCAATCAGATGTTGTGATTGAAAACTTTAGAAAAGGTACATTGGAAAAGCTTGGAATTGGTTATGAGGATTTAAAAAAAATAAATCCTAAAATTATTTTATGTGAAATTTCAGGATACGGAAGAACAGGTCCTTACGCTGATAAAGGTGGTTTTGATTTGGTTGCACAAGGTATGAGTGGTTTAATGAGTATAACAGGGGAAAGCTCCGATAAACCTCCAATGAAAGTTGGCGCTCCACTCACAGATATTACTGCTGGCATTTTAGGGGCAACAGGTGTTTTAGCTGCATTAATCAACAGAGACAAAACAGGAAAAGGACAAAGAGTAGATACCTCACTTTATGAAGCGGGCATTGTTCATACTTATTGGCAATCAGCAATAGCAGGAGCCACCGGAAAATCTCCAGGACCTCTTGGGTCGGCGCATCCTTTAACAGCGCCGTATCAAGCTTTTAAAACAAAAGATAATTGGATTACAATTGGAGCGTCTAATCAAAATAACTGGATGAATTTGTTAAATGCAATTCAAAGAATTGATTTACAAGAAGATGATAGATTTAAAGATAACAATAGTCGAATGAAAAATTTAGAAGCTTTAGCTCCAATTCTTCAAGAGGAGTTATTAAAAAAAACCTCAAATGAGTGGATTAAAATTTTTGATGATAAAGGTTTACCTTGCGGTCCAATAAATTCAATAACTGAGATGCATAATGATCCTCACACTCTTGATCGTAAAATGGTTATTGAAGTTGATAATAAAAAAGCTGGTAAATCAAAAGCGATTGGAATGCCAATTAAATTTTCAGATACGAATGCCAATACAGAAATAGGAGCTCCAAATTTTGGCCAACATACTGATGAAATATTAATACAATTTGGTTACTCAGCTGAACAAATTAAAGACTATAAAGACAAGGGCATTGTTGCTTAAGTGTTTAAATTAAACAAAAAATTCTTAACCTCTAGTTTTTTTGTAAAAGATTTGAATTTATGCCAAGTCAGACTTCATAATAATTCAAAATTTCCATGGATTATGCTCATTCCTAAAAAGGAAGGGATTTCACAGATTTTTGATCTAACAAAATCAGATCAAGCTAAGCTTTTTAATGAAATAGATTATTGCAGCAAAAGAATGAAAAAGAACTTTAAGTGCAGCAATTTAAATGTTGAAAAAGTAGGGAATATTATCCCTCAGTTACATATTCATATTATTCCACGTCACAAAAAAGATGCGACTTGGCCCTTATCAGTTTGGGTAACTAAGCCTAAATCATATAAAAAAAAAGAATTAGATAAAATTTTAGAAAAGTTAAAAAAAATTATTTAATTAAATCTTTTGATCATACTCGCCAATCTTACCCGTTTCTTGTAAGGATTGATCGATAAAATCAAAAATAGCTTTTTTCCTTTTATCTGAAGTCGGACTTTCTGTAACAACTACCAATGAAGGTTTGTTTGATGATGCACGAATTAAACCCCATGATCCATCACGCAATGAAAATCTAATACCATTTACTGTGAGAATATCTTGTATCTCTTCACCATCAATCAAAGTTTTTTGTTCTTTAAATTTTTTGAATGTTTCTGTTAGCTGATCAACAACTAAATATTTTTCCTCATCTTTGCAATAAGGGGCCATTGTTGGAGTTTGATATGTTACGGGAAGTTCTTTTATAATTTCATCCATTTTTTTATCTTGATTATTTAGAAGATGACAAACTTGAATGGCAGAATTGATACCATCATCATATCCAAGGCCTAAAGGTTGGTTGAAAAAGAAATGTCCGCTCTTTTCAAATCCAGCTAAAGCCTTTTCTTTATTCACTTTTCTTTTAATATGTGAGTGACCTGTCTTCCATAGAATAGTTTCACATTTATTTTCTAACAATATTTCATCTTTTGAAAATAAACCTGTTGATTTGACATCAATGACAAATTTAGAATTTGGATATTGTGGAGCAAGGTTTCTTGCTATTAATAATCCAATTTTATCAGAAAAAATTTCATTGCCATTATTATCTATCACACCCACGCGATCTCCATCACCATCAAAACCAAAACCAACATCTGCATTATTTTCCTTAACCGTTTTTGATATAGCGTGAAGCATTTCTAAGTCTTCTGGATTTGGATTGTATTTTGGGAAAGTAAAATCTAAGTTACAATCCATCTCAATAACCTCACAACCAATTCCTCTTAAAATATCAGGTGCAAAAATACCCGCTGTCCCATTTCCACAAGCAACAACTGCTTTAATTTTTTTATTTATCTTATTTTTTTGAATTAAATTATTTTTATAAACCTCAATAAAGTTATCAATTTTTTTGATATTACCTTTTCCATTAATAAACTTTTTATTTAAAACAATTTTCTTTAATGATTGCATCTCATCTGGAGCATGAGTTAAACCTTTTTCGATACCCATTTTAACTCCCGTCCATCCGTTTTCATTGTGGCTTGCAGTAACCATAGCAACACCATCTGCGTTTAATTCAAATTGAGCAAAGTAGGCCATTGGAGATAGTGATAAACCCAAGTCTTCAACAAAACATCCTGTTGAGATTAAACCATCAATCAAAGCATTTTTAATTTCTTCACTGTATGATCTGTAATCATGTCCAACAACCACTCTTGGATTATCTTTTTTAGTTTCTGAAATAATTTGTGAACCCAGCCCTTGACCCAAATGCTTTATTCCGGCTAAATTAATGTCATCTGGATATAACCATCTAGCATCATATTCTCTAAAACCATTGTGGTTAATGTGGACAGAAGAATCGGACATAGAAAATGATTAATGAATTAGCGCTTGATTTGAAAGCTAATAATTAACAGGATAAAATTTATTGTTTGATTTTTTTTTAAGTTCATATTATGTTCTCTTGCTTGGGTCATACAATTAGTATACTCAGCTTGTTAAGACACAACATATAGTTGTTTTTACACATAAACGTAACAATAAAGGTTTTAAAATGCAAGATAACATCGCTCTGGCAATCAAGACTGCTTTGGAAGAAAATAAGGATAAACTAGTTCAAAACTTCAGTAAAACCGACACTGATTCAAAGAGACCTGACCTTTTTAGCTTAACAAATGACACTGAATTATTTCAAAACGAATCCGGAATCACAATCAAAATTGATAGATCAAGAGATTCGAATTTAACAGATTTTGGTAAAGCAACTTTAGTTGACAGATATTTAAGTGAAAATGAATCTTATCAAGATTTATTTGCAAGAGTAGCCGCAACGTACGCGGATGATAATTTGCATGCACAAAGATTATATAACTACATTTCAAAACTTTGGTTTATGCCTGCAACTCCAGTTTTATCAAATGCTGGAACTTCAAGAGGATTACCTATTTCGTGTTTCTTAAACGAGGCAAGCGATTCATTAGATGGAATTGTAAACCTTTGGAGCGAGAACGTTTGGCTTGCTGCGAAAGGTGGAGGAATTGGCAGTTATTGGGGAAACCTAAGATCTATTGGTGAACAAGTTGGAAGAGTTGGAAAGACATCTGGAATTATTCCGTTCATTAAAGTTATGGACTCTCTTACACTTGCTATCAGCCAAGGTTCGTTAAGAAGAGGTTCTGCAGCTTGTTACCTTCCAATTGATCATCCTGAAATTGAAGAGTTTATCGAAATGAGAAGACCAACAGGAGGTGATCCAAATCGAAGAGCTTTAAATTTACATCACGGTGTTCTTGTAACTGACGCTTTTATGAGAGCGGTTGAAACCGATGATGATTGGGCATTGAAAAGTCCATATGATGGAACGGTTCAAGGAACAATCAAAGCAAGAAATCTTTGGATAAGATTATTAACTGCAAGAGTTGAAACAGGTGAACCTTATATTGTGTTCATTGATACAGTAAACAGAATGATACCTCAGCATCATAAGCTAGCAGGTCTAACTGTTAAGACTTCAAATCTATGTAGTGAAATAACATTGCCAACTGGAATTGACAAAAATGGTCAAGACAGAACAGCCGTTTGTTGTTTATCATCTTTAAATTTAGAAAATTATGATGAGTGGAAAGATGAGCCCGGTTTCATAGAAGACATTATGAGATTTTTAGATAATGTTTTAACAGACTTTATTAATCGAGCACCTGACAGTTTTAAAGATGCAAAATATTCTGCAATGAGGGAAAGAAGTGTTGGTCTTGGTGTAATGGGTTTTCATTCTTTCTTACAAAGAAACATGATCCCAATTGAGTCTGTCATGGCAAAAGTTTGGAATAAAAAAATGTTTCAACTCATTGATAAAGAAGTAAACGCTGCTTCAAAAAAATTAGCAGACGAAAGAGGACCTTGTCCTGATGCTGCTGAGTATGGAATTAATGAAAGATTTTCAAACAAAACAGCAATTGCACCAACCGCTTCAATTTCAATTATTTGCGGCGGAGCATCTCCTGGAATTGAGCCGGTAGCTGCAAACAGTTATACGCACAAAACTTTATCTGGATCATTTAATGTTAGAAACAAATATTTAAGAGCCATATTAAAAAAATATGATCAAGATACTAATGAAGTTTGGTCTTCTATTACAACGAACCAAGGTTCAATTGAGCACTTAGATTTTTTAAGCCAAGATGAAAAAGATGTTTTTAAAACTGCATTTGAAATTGACCAAAGATGGTTGATTGATCATTCAGCTGACAGAACACCTTATATTTCTCAAGCTCAGTCTTTAAACGTGTTTATTCCAGCGGATATTCATAAAAAAGACCTTCACCAGATTCACTATCAAGCGTGGAAAAAAGGATTAAAAAGCCTTTATTATTGTAGATCAAAATCTATCCAACGTGCTGAAGTTGTGAATGCAAGTTTTGCTAAAACTAAAAAGCAAAATAACAATCAAGAAAACCAACAATCAACCGATTACGAGGAGTGTTTATCATGTCAGTAGCCCCTAAGTTAGAAGAAAGATCAGGTTATTACGATGGATATTGTGATAACGAAGGATTATTAAAAGAAAAAGCAGTTTACAAACCGTTTAGATATCCATGGTGTTATGATGCCTGGTTAACTCAACAAAGAATTCACTGGTTGCCAGAAGAAATTCCTTTAGCAGAAGATGTTAGAGATTGGCAAAAAAACTTAACCTCTCATGAGAAAAATCTTTTAACTCAAATTTTTAGATTTTTTACTCAAGCAGACGTTGAGGTAAATAACTGTTACCTAAGACATTACACAACAGTATTTAAGCCAACTGAAGTTTTAATGATGATGACAGCATTTGCATCGATGGAAACTATTCACGTAGCAGCTTACTCTCACTTACTTGATACAATTGGAATGCCAGAGTCTGAATACTCAGCATTTTTAAAGTATAAGGAAATGAAAGATAAATATGATTACATGCAAAACTTTAATGTAAATAACAAAAGAGAAATTGCAAAAACAGTTGCAGTGTTTTCTGCTTTCACAGAAGGCCTTCAGTTGTTTGCAAGTTTTGCGATTTTATTAAACTTCCCAAGATTTAATAAAATGAAAGGGATGGGTCAGGTTGTAACTTGGTCAGTCAGAGATGAAACTTTACATTGTAACTCAATGATTAAAATTTTTAATACTTTCTGTGCTGAGAACCCAGGTCTATTAGACGACTCTCTTAAAAAAGAAATTACAGATGCATGTAGAACAATTGTTGAGCATGAAGATGCTTTTATTGATCTTGCATTTGAAATGGGACCAATCGAAGGTTTAACTGCACAACAAGTTAAAGATTACATTCGATGGATTGCAAACAGAAGATTATTACAACTTAAATTAGATGAAATTTATGATGTAAAAGACAATCCACTTGATTGGATCGATAATATGTTAAACGGTGTCGAGCACATGAACTTCTTTGAAGGTAGAGCTACTGAATATTCTAGAGCCTCTACAAAAGGTTCGTGGGTCGAAGCTTTTGACTTTACAAGATAATTAAATATAAAATATTCATTAAAGGGCGGTTATTGTAACCGCCCTTTTTTTATGAACAGTAAAATATTTTCATTATCTTGCGCAATAATTACATCCTTTATTTGGGGAACAGCTTTTGTTGCACAAGATATGGGAATGGATCACATTGGTCCATTAACATTCACATCAGCAAGACTTTTTTTAGGCTTTCTAACCTTGCTGCCTTTTTTTTTATATTTTGATTTAAAAAAAATAAAAAAGGGCAATTATAATTTAAAAAAAATTTTAGTTTATTTAATTTTCATAGGATTTTTAATTGCTTATGGAAATGCATTACAACAATACGCTTTGTTATATACTGATGTTGCAAATACAGCCGTGTTTACAGTTTTATATGTAGTTTTTGTTCCATTTATTTCCTATTTTTTCTTTTCAAAAAATATTCACTGGTCCGTATGGCCTTCAATTTTAATGTGTTTACTAGGAGGTTTTTGTTTAACAGAAATTAATAATGTTACGGTTAGGTTAGGTGATAGTATTGCTTTATTAAATGCAATTTTTTGGTCCTTTCATATTGTTTTTATTTCAAAATTATTAAAAGAATTTAATTTTCCATTAACTATTGCAGCTTTTCAATGTCTTATTGGGTCGATATTAACTTTCATTCCAGCTTTAATTACAGAAGAGGTGATTATTTCAAATATATTATTGGAATATAAAGAGATCTTGTATGTTGGTATTTTATCAAGTGGATTTGCTTTTTTGCTTCAAGTTTTTAGTCAGCAAAATCTTGGTCCAGCACCGGTAGCTATTATTTTTTCATTAGAAGGGGCAATTGCAGCAATAGCTGGATGGCTAATATTAAATCAGTTTTTAAATGAAATTAAAATATTTGGAATTATATTAATTATTGTTGCGGTTATATTTTCACAGATTGCACCAATTT
>ERZ1089243.12-NODE-12-length-15968-cov-6.272230_pt1 | contig 15968 bp, 10 predicted proteins | sample MGYA00383549_ERZ1089243 | MGnify/ENA primary metagenome ERZ1089243 (study PRJEB34543, sample SAMEA5968660) | marine metagenome | biome: water | collected 2014-06-21 | depth 2 m | study: Ocean Sampling Day (OSD) data from North Adriatic Sea
TTTGATATTGATGCAAACGGCATCGTTAAAGTCAGTGCCAAGGATAAAGCCACTGGCAAAGAACAGGAAATTCGTATTCAGGCATCTGGCGGTCTTGATGATTCCGATATCGAGCGCATGGTGCAGGAAGCCGAGGCGAATGCCGAATCGGATAAAAAGCGGCGCTCTGACGTGGAAACGCGTAATCAGGCAGAAGCGTTAGTGCATGGCGCCGAAAAAGCCGTTGAAGATCTCGGTGACAAGGCGGATGCAACGGCGAAAGGCGAGGTTGAAGCTGGTGTCGAAGCGCTTCGTGAGGCGCTTGCCGGTGATGATGTTGAAGCGATTTCAGAAAAATCAGCGGCGCTGTCACAATCGATGATGAAAATGGGTGAAGCTGCTTATAACGCCGAAGGTGATCCGGCTGATGCCGAATCAGCGGCGGCCAATAATGGCGATGAAACGGTTGTTGATGCTGAATTTGAAGAAGTTGACGCCGACGACGATAAAAAGTCTAAATCATAAGCATGACATACCGGCACCTGTTTGGGTGCCGGTTTTCACTTTATCAGCGATGTGGCGAATATGAGTAAGCGCGATTTTTATGATGTCTTGGGCGTATCGAAAGATGCCGATGAAAAAACACTAAAAGCCGCTTATCGCAAATTGGCGATGGCCAATCACCCGGATCGTAATCAGGGTGATGACGCGGCTGAAGAACGGTTCCGTGAAGCCAGCGAAGCCTATGAAGTTTTAAAAGATCCACAAAAACGCGCCGCCTATGATCGTATGGGCCATGCCGCCTTTGATCAGTCTGCCGGCGGTTTTGGCGGTGGTGGGTTTGGCGGCGGCGGTTTCGGTGGCGGCGGCTTTTCCGATATTTTCGATCAGATGTTTTCTGAATTTTCCGGCGGTGCTGGCGGCGGCCGGCAACGCAATAGCGGCGGTAATGATTTGCGCTATGACATGACCGTGTCGCTTGAAGATGCGTTCAATGGTATGCAGGAAGATATTTCAATCACCGTTCCGGCAAGTTGTGACAGCTGTTCAGGCAGTGGCGCGGCTGATGGCGCAAAGCCAAGCACATGCGGCACCTGTGGTGGTGCTGGCCGGGTGCGTGCGCAGCAAGGTTTTTTCGCTGTCGAGCGCACCTGTCATGCCTGTCAGGGTATGGGCCAGGTGATTTCAGACCCGTGCCGAAGCTGTGGTGGTGAAGGCCGCGTCCAACGCAACAAGACCTTGTCCGTATCGATCCCGGCTGGTGTTGATACCGGTACGCGAATCCGCCTGTCGGGTAAAGGTGAGGCGGGTGTGCGGGGCGGGCCGGCTGGCGATCTTTATATTTTTGTTACGGTCGCGCCACATCCGATTTTTACCCGTGATGGCAATAATCTATATATGAAAATTCCGGTGCCGATGACGGTGGCAACGCTTGGTGATAAAATCGAGGTGCCAACCATCGAAGGCAAATTGGCGCGATTGTCAATCGAGGCAGGTACGCAGTCTGGCCGGCAGTTTCGCATGCGTGGTAAAGGCATGCCAGCCCTGCGGCGTGGCGCTGTTGGTGACCAGATTGTCGAAGTGCATGTGGAAACCCCAACCAATCTGTCAAAAAAGCAAAAAGAACTTTTGCAGGCTTTTTCCGAGGCGGGAACTTCAAGCCCGGAATCAGACAGCTTTATCGAACGGGTAAAACGTATCTGGGCCGACAGCTAGCCTTTCCGGCCTGTTATGCTTGGCGCATATCATGCTTGGTCATCTCTACCGCGCCAATTAACGCTTGCCGAAACCGCATCGCAGTTTATATGCTGGCGCAGTTGACCAGCAGGGCGAAAAAATATGACATCACAAACCATTAGAATCAGCCTTCCCGGTGCCGGTGGGCGCATGGGCGGCATGTTAGTCAGTGAAATTGCCAAGGCTGATGATTTAAGCCTGGTGGTCGCAACCGATCGTGCCGGCAGCCCGCATATTGGGCTTGATGCCGGTGTGCTGGCGGGTGTCGGCCCGACAGATGTGCTAGTGGGCAGCGATCCGGCCAGCCTGTTTTCTGACAGCGATGTGGTGATTGATTTTAGCGCACCAGAGGCCAGTTTGCAGCATGCCGTGCTGGCAGCCGAAACCGGTACCGCAATCGTCATTGGCACCACCGGACTAAGCGCAGAGCAGGAAGCGGTATTGCGGCAGGCGGCAACCCAGACGGCGATTGTCTATTGTGCCAATACATCAGTTGGTGTGACATTGCTGACACAGCTTGTTGAACAGGTGGCGGCGCAACTGACAAGCGGCTGGGATATCGAAATTTTAGAGACGCATCACCACCACAAGCTGGACGCCCCATCTGGTACCGCGCTGGCACTTGGCAAAGCCGCGGCGCGTGGCCGTCAGGTGGATCTGGATCAGGTTTCCGATATCGTGCGCAACGGCCAGACCGGTGCCAGAACCGAAGGTGACATTGGCTTTGCGGTTTTGCGTGGCGGTGACGTCGCTGGCGAACATTCGGTGATTTTTTATGGTGAGTCAGAACGTGTTGAAATCACCCACCGGGCCAATGACCGGGTGATTTTTGCACGCGGGGCGCTGCGCGCGGCCAGATTTGCAGCCACCGCCGCGCCGGGTTTTTATGACATGCATGATGTATTGAAAGGCTAGAACAGGACGATGCCAGCCAAGATGAAGCTTGCCGATATTGATCGCTGCTTTGAACGGCTGTCACAACGCCAACCTGACCCGCAGACCGAGCTTGATTTTACCGATGCGTATACCTTGCTGGTGGCGGTGGTGCTATCTGCACAGGCCACCGATGTTGGGGTGAACCGCGCGACCAAAGGCCTGTTCGCCGCCGCCAGCACACCAGCTGCCATGGTCGAACTTGGTGTTGACGGCATCAGCCAGCATATCCGCACAATTGGTTTGTTTAATACCAAGGCGAAAAATGTGCATAAATTGTCACAGATTCTGCTGGCGCAGCATGCGGGGATGGTGCCGGCGGACCGTGCCGCGCTAGAGGCATTGCCCGGGGTTGGGCGTAAAACCGCAAATGTCGTGCTGAATGAGGCCTTTGGTCAGCCAACCGTTGCCGTTGATACACATATTTTCAGACTCGGCAACCGCACCAGAATGGCACCCGGTGCGACGCCGGATGCGGTCGAGACCGCATTGTTGCGGCGGGTGCCGGACAGATGGAAAAAAGGCGCGCATCATTGGATGATTTTGCATGGCCGTTATGTCTGCAAAGCCCGCAAACCGGATTGCGCTGCCTGTGTCATTCGTGATCTGTGTTTATTTAAGGATAAAACCGCCTAGGGGTGCCTAAGAGCGCCGGTGGTGACCGCCGGCCGAATTGTCTTAGTTTATGCGACCTGCGGTTTCGCTGATTTCATATAAATTCATCATGCAGGCAGCAGGGTCAATCACCCCGCCTAAAAGCCGGCTGCGCATATCGGTATGTCTGGCGACCAAGCTTCCGGCATCGTCATAAAAATAAATATCAACAACGCAATCTGCTAATTGATATTGCCAGATTTCTACAGCGCCCTCGTTTCGGCGCATTGTCGGCTCGCCAAGCGTGCTGGCCAGATGCGCGGTGGATTTATCGATAAATATGGCCGGATCAAGATCTTGTGGCTCAGGGTCTTGTGGTGGGTCTGGCGCAATTGCCGCGTCGGTGATTTCAGAAACTGACTGACCATCATCATCCGGTGATGTTTGTGTCTGCTTGTCTTCGGCCATTGTTGGCAGATTATTGCGCTCTATGGTCAGGCCTTGCCAGGTGACATTTGACGAATCGGTTGGCGTCGACACGACGCCGCCAACCCCATTTGATACCGCGGGCCCGGGCAACTGCTGACAGCCGGATACACTGAAAACAGCAAGCAAAAGCAGAATATTCAGAGGATGAAAAATGCGATGCACGAGACCACAGAACCTTAGCAGAAAACGACTGTCTGATGTGTCTAAACGAATTTATCGTTGTTTGCATCTGTTGTTTTTGATGGCGCTTTGCCGCGTCGGGATTTCTGGCAATCATCGGGCGGTATGATGGTGCCTTGTTATTCTCTGCGCTTCGGCTTATGTTCAGCCGCGTTTTACCGGTACTGAGGGTGACCATGTCGCAAAAATCATTTGATATTCTGGCTGTTGGCAATGCGATCATCGATGTATTCAGCCAATGTGATGATGATTTTTTGCGTCAACATGCCATTGAAAAAGGCGGCATGACACTGATTGACGCCGCCACATCACAAACGCTTTTTGACGCCGTCACGGCGACGGCCCCCGCAGAATTGATATCCGGTGGTTCAGCTGCCAATACAGCTGTGGGATTGGCGGCGCTTGGCGGCAAGGCGGCTTTTGTTGGCCGGGTTCATGATGATGATCTTGGCGCAGCTTTTTGCCGGGATATCAGGGCGGCGGGGGTAACATTTGCCGCGACCCCGGCGGCTGACGGTGCGCCGACTGCCTCGTCAATTATTCTGGTGACACCGGATGCGGCACGCTCGATGAACACCTGTCTTGGCGCCAGTATTGAATTTCAGCCGGAAGATATAGGTCTGAGCGCGGCGGCGGATGCGGCGGTGATTTATCTGGAAGGCTATCTGTTTGATGCGCCGGCTGGCCCGGCTATTTTTGCCCAGGCGGCGCGGATGGCGGCACAGCATCAGGCGCGCATTGCCTTGTCTTTGTCAGACCCCTGGTGTGTTGACCGGCACCGGGCGCCGCTTCGGCAATTTTTAACAGATCATGTCGATATTTTGTTTGCGAATGAGGATGAAGCGATCAGCCTTGTCGAAAGCGACCATCCAACATCGGTGCAGACATTGGCCAGTCTTGTTGATGAGGTTGTGGTCACCCGCGGCCCGCATGGCGCGATCATCTGTCATGCAGATCAGCAGCTATCGGTCGATGCGATGCCGCAAGGCCCGGTGGTCGATACCACAGGCGCTGGTGATTTATTCGCCGCCGGTTATCTTTTTGGGCGGACGCATGGCTATAATTCGCATCTGTCCGGGCAGATTGCCAGCCTGCTGGCTGGCGAGGTGATTTCGCATATCGGCGCGCGGCCACAAGCCGATTTGCAGGCGCTGATCGCGCCGGTAATCGGCAAATAAGCTACAAGCGGGCTGCCAATAAGCTGCACATAAATTGTCCGCTAGCGAATCGCATCATAGGCAGCAATCGCTGCCGCGTGCACAAGGTCATTGACTGACGCGCCCATCTGCACAATCTGAAACGGAAATTCACCGCCAAGCATCACCGGGCCAATCACCGAAACACTGCCAAGCTGGTCGACCAGTTTAAAGGCGATATTGGCCGAATGCAGACCCGGCATCACCAGAATATTGGCGGGCCCGGTTAGCCGGCAAAACGGGTAACGCGACTTCATCAATTCATAATCAAGCGCGATATCGCCGGTCATTTCACCGTCAAATTCAAAATCAACATGGCGTTGTTCAAGCGCCGCAACGGCTGCCCGTGCCATGGCGTTGGTTTTGGATTCAGGATTGCCAAAATTGGTGTAGGATAAAATGGCGACGCGAGGCACATGTCCCATTTGCCGGGCTTTGTCAGCCATCGCAATGGCGATATCGGCAAGCTGTTCGGCGTTCGGGCTTTCATGCACGGCGACATCGCCGATAAACACCGTCCGACCCCGCGAAATAATGATCGAGGTGGTCATGAACTGGCTGTCTTTGGCCGGGCCAATGACCCGTCTGACATGTTCCAGACTTGGTTGAAACGCGCGGGTAACGCCTGTCACCAATGTATCGGCATGCCCGCAACTGACCATGCAGGCGGCAAATACATTGCGGTCAAGATTGACCATGCGCTGGCAGTCACGATGCAGTTGGCCATTGCGTTGCAATTTGCCATAGAGAAAGTCGGTATATTCGGCATTATGTTCGGATATTTTCGCATTGGTAATGGGCAAATCTTCCGCGCCGTCAAGACCCAGCTTCAAGATTGTCTCTTTAATCCGGTGTTCCCGGCCAAGCAGGATCGGATGCCCATATCCGGCATTGCGAAATGCCAGCGCCGCGCGGATCACCCGCTCTTCTTCGCCTTCGGTGAACACCACGCGTTTTTTATTCGCGCTGACCCGATCCAGAATCACTTGCAAAGTCGATGCTGTTGGGTCAAGCCGCGCCGACAAATCGCGGCGATACGCATCAAGATCCTCGATTGGACGGCGTGCCACACCAGATTTCATCGCGGCTTCGGCGACGGCAGATGACACAGCCGAAATCAGCCGTGGGTCAAATGGCGCCGGGATGATATAATCCTTGCCATAGGCCATAACCTGACCGCCATAGGCATCAGCAACAGCGTCCGGCACATCTTCACGCGCCAGCATCGCCAATGCATGCGCCGCGGCGATTTTCATTTCATCATTGATTTTGCTGGCACGCACATCAAGCGCGCCACGGAAAATATAGGGAAAGCCCAGAACATTATTGACCTGATTTGGGAAATCCGACCGGCCAGTGGCGATAATGGCATCGCTGCGCACGGCCTTGACATCATCTGGCATAATTTCCGGGATCGGGTTGGCCATCGCAAAAATAATCGGCTGCGGGGCCATGCTTTTGACCATTTCCTGTGTCACCGCATCGGCAACCGACAAGCCAAGAAAAATATCCGCATCAACAAGCGCTTCTTCCAGACTACGCGCATCGGTTTCGGCGGCATGCGCGGATTTCCATTGGTTCATCGCATTTTCGCGGCCTTTATAGATCGGCCCGCTACGGTCGCATAAAATGACATTATTGGCTTTTACGCCCATCACTTTCAACAATTCAACACAGGCAATCGATGCCGCGCCAGCGCCGTTACAGACAATTTTGACGTCAGCAAGTTCGCGGCCGGTCAGATGCAACGCATTGATAATGCCGGCAGCGGTGATAATGGCGGTGCCATGCTGATCATCATGGAAAACTGGTATATCCATGCGTTCGCGCAGCTGCTGTTCGATAATAAAACATTCTGGCGCTTTGATATCTTCAAGATTAACCCCGCCAAAAGTCGGTGCCAGCAATGTCACGGTTTCGATGAATTTTTCCGGATCCGTGGTGTCCAGTTCCAGATCAATGCCATCGATATCAGCAAATTTTTTGAATAAAACAGCCTTGCCTTCCATCACTGGTTTGGCCGCCGCTGCGCCAATATCGCCAAGACCCAAAACAGCGGTGCCATTGGAAATAACAGCAATGACATTGCCTTTGGCGGTATAGTCATATGCGGCATCTGCATTGGCAGCGATCTCAAGACAAGGTGCGGCCACCCCCGGTGAATATGCTAATGACAAATCACGCTGGCTGGTGAGCGGCTTGGTCGCATTAATTTCAAATTTGCCGGGCCGTCCACTGGCATGAAATAAAAGCGCTTCGGCGTTCAGGGGATCATTTTTATCTATCATAGCGTGGTTTTTATCCATTGCGTGGTGTTTTTCATAGTCTAGTTGATATGTACCGCATTGCTGTGCATAGCGGTTGAGAATAGCGGCAGGTAATGTGCCCGGATGCTTGTATCCGGCTGTGCCAGATGCATGCGTGTGTCCGACTGTGTTACATCTTGTCCTGCCGGATAAGATCGGGCAATGTCAGAGCATCATGGCCACAGTTTCTTCTACAACAAATCCGCCAAAAGTAAAAGCGCCGACCCCGATGATGGCGCAATATTTGCGCGTCAAAGAAAGCCAGCCCGATGCGCTGCTTTTTTATCGCATGGGCGATTTTTATGAAATGTTTTTTGACGATGCTGAAATTGCCGCATCGGCGCTTGGCATTGCGCTCACCAGACGCGGCAAAAATGATGGTGAGGATATCCCGATGTGCGGCGTGCCGGTGCATGCACTTGATGGGTATCTGGCACGGTTAATCAAGATTGGTCATAGGGTAGCGATTTGTGAACAAATAGAGGACCCTGCCACGCAGAAGCAACGTGGTGGCAAGGGCCCGCTGAAACGTGAAGTGGTGCGCGTGGTCACCCCAGGCACATTGACCGAAGATGAATTGCTGCCGCCGCGTGCGCATAATTATCTGGCGGCCATTGGTCAGGCCGAGGGGCAAACTGCGCTGGCATGGGCCGATATGTCAACCGGTGATTTCGCCGTACAGCTGTGCCCTGATGACGGGTTTGAAACAATGCTGGTGCGGCTTGACCCGGCCGAGCTGATTTTCCCACAAGGCCGTGATCTGCCAATCGATCAGCTGGCAACGCAGATGTGTCTGACACCACAGGCCCCCAGCTTGTTTGATTCCAAAGCCGCGCGGCAGACGCTCGAATCTTTTTACAAGGTGACCAGCCTTGACGGTATGGGTGATTTTAGCCGACCGATGATATCGGCAGCCGGTGCCTTGCTTGCCTATATCGAAACCACGCAGATTGGCAATATGCCGCGATTGCTGGCGCTGCGTCATATTACTGATAGTGGGTTGCTGGAAATTGACGCGGCGACGCGGCGTTCACTGGAACTGACACGCACCCTGACCGGGGAACGCCGCGGCAGCCTGCTGCATGCTGTTGATCGCACCTTGACCGCGGCTGGCGGCCGCTTGCTTGGCGAACGTCTGTCGGCACCATTGGCTGATGTTGCGGCGATTGAGGCGCGGCTTGATCTTGTTGATTGGTTCCGCAGCCATCAGCAATGCTGTGATGATGTGCGGGCGCAATTGCGGCTGCAGCCGGATATGCAACGTGCCTTGTCACGGCTTTCGATGGGGCATGGCGGGCCACGTGATCTGGCCGCACTTGCTGCCGGATTAAAGGGTGCCGCCGGTATCGTGGCGTTGGTGCGGACGGTGCTGGCATCCGGCTTTGCGACGGTCGGGCAGCCAGATGATCTGCCAGCCTGCCTCGATCAGATGCATGCGCCAACAGCGCTTGCCGACGCCTTACAGCCCGCATTGGGTGATGATCTGCCATTACTGGCGCGCGATGGCGGTTTTGTCCGTCAGGGCTATGATCTGGCGCTGGATGAATTGCGCGGGCTGCGTGATGAAAGCCGCCGGATGATTGCGGCGCTACAAAGCCGATATTGTGCCGAGACAGATATTGCCTCATTGAAAATCAAACATAATAATGTTTTGGGATATCATATTGATGTGCGTGCGGCGCATGCGCATAAATTGATGGAAAGCGCAACATTCATTCATCGCCAGACGACGGCGCAGGCGGTACGTTTCACCACCACTGAGCTTGCCGAAATGGAACGCGATATGGCCAGCGCGGCGGATCGTGCGCTGGCGCATGAGCTGGAGATTTTTGGCCGGCTTTGCGCGCTTGTGGCTGAGGCTGCCGATATGATTGCCGCCGCTGCCCAGGCGCTGGCGGCGATTGATGTTGCGACAGCCGCTGCGGATCTTGCATTGTCAGCCGATTATTGCCGGCCGGTGATGTCCGATGATTGCGCCTTTTCAATTACCAATGGGCGCCATCCGGTGATCGAATCGATGCTTGATGCCCAGACCCAGTTTATGCCGAATGACTGTGATCTGGCGGGGGGGCAGATCTGGTTGCTAACCGGGCCTAATATGGCCGGTAAATCAACATTTTTGCGGCAAAATGCGCATATCGCCATCATGGCGCAGGCGGGCTTATTTGTGCCAGCCGAACAGGCCCGTATTGGCATTATCGACCGCTTGTTCAGCCGCGTTGGCGCGGCAGATGATCTGGCCCGCGGGCGTTCGACCTTTATGGTTGAAATGGTCGAAACCGCCGCCATTTTGAACCGTGCAACCAGCCGGTCTTTGGTGATTCTGGATGAAATTGGCCGCGGCACAGCGACGTATGACGGCTTGGCGATTGCCTGGTCAACATTGGAACATTTGCATGATGTCAGCTTGTGTCGGGCATTGTTTGCCACGCATTATCACGAGCTGACACATCTGCAAACAGCGCTGGATCGTCTGCACTGCCATGCCATGCAGGTGCGTGAATGGCAGGGCAGCATTGTGTTTTTGCATAAGGTCATTGCCGGCGCGGCGGATCGGTCTTATGGGGTGCATGTGGCCAGGCTGGCCGGCTTGCCAGCCAATGTGCTGCATCGCGCCGAACAGATTTTACAACAGCTTGAAGCCGGCCAGCATGGCGCCGCCGATGCCGCAGAACTGGCCAAAAGCCTGCCGTTATTTGATCATTTACAGCCGCCGCAACCGGCTGGCCTGCCAGCCGCATTAGACGCCGAGCTTGCGGCTATTCGGCCGGATGATCTGACACCGCGCGACGCAATAGAGCTTCTCTATCGCTTAAAAGCGGCCTATGATGATGTCCATTAATCTAGAAAAATTAGTCTCACTTTAATGAATGACGCATAATGGGTGGCACATAATGGGTGACAAATTGTCAAAAACCCAACCGCTACAAATTGATTTGTCTGACAGCCCATTATGGCATCGCTGGCTGCAACCGCTATGGGCGGCCAGCCAGTTTTTGCCTGCGGCATTTGATGCGTCGCAGATTGCCAGCGATATGGCGGCGTATGATGCGGCTGATGCGTCAGGCTATCGGGCAGAATTACTGACTGTGCTGCGGCGCCATCTTACGGCTGCAAAACACACAATCGAACAGGATTTTTTGGCGTCCCATGATGGCGCGGTTTATGTCGGCCAGCATGCCCGCTGTATCGATGCTTTGCTGCGCCTGTTGCACGATGAAGCGTGCAAAATTATCCCGCAAAGCGATGCCATTGCGGTGATCGCGGTGGGTGGTTACGGCCGTGGTGAAATGGCGCCGTTTTCCGATATTGATTTGATGTTTCTAATGCCTGCCAAAACCAGCAAAAAACATGAAGCGGCGATTGAGTTCATGCTCTATCTGCTGTGGGATTTGGGGCTGAAAATCGGCCATTCAACGCGCTGCATCACCGAAGCCATCAATGCCGGGCGTGACGATCAAACGGTGATGACAAGCTTTCTTGAAATGCGGCTTGTCTGCGGTGATGCGGCGCTATGGACAAAATTGTCAGATGCTCTGCGGCTTGAAATAGCCAAGAATAAACCGCTTGTTTTCGTTGAAGAAAAACTTGCCGAGCGTGATTTACGACATAAGCGGTTTGGCGATACGCGCTATGTGGTCGAACCAAATGTCAAAGATGGCAAGGGGGGGCTGCGGGATCTGCACAGCCTGTTCTGGATTGCCAAATATGCCTATCGGGCTGACAGCATTATGGATGTTCTGGCGCAAGGCGTGTTGCGCGATGCCGAAGCCCGTCGTTTTGCCTCAGCCCAGCGGTTCTTGTGGACGGTGCGGTGTCATTTGCATTTGCATGCTGGTCGGGCCGAAGAACGTTTGGATTTTGACGCGCAGATGGCGATTGCACCCCGCATGGGATTTGCTGATCGCACTGGTTTGCGGGCTGTTGAACGTTTTATGAAACGCTATTATCTGGCGATCCGGCATGTTGGCGATTTGACCCGTATTTTTTGTGCGGTGATGGAAACAGATTTTCGCAAACAATTGAGCTTTTGGCGGCCGGATTTTTTCCGCGCCAAAGATCTGGATCCTTTCACCATCGAAAGTGGCCGTGTCAGGCTGCTCGAAAATTTGCGGTTTCGGGATGATCCGCTGCGTATTTTTAAGCTGTTCACAATCGCCCAGACGCATAGCGCTGATGTGCATCCACATAGTTTACAGCGGGTCACACGGGCCTTGCCAACGGTTGGTGCAAAAATCCGTCAGGACCCGCAGGCAAACGCATTGTTTCTCGATATTTTAACAGCCAGCAACAATTCCGAACGGGTCTTGCGGCTGATGAATGAATGCGGTGTTTTGGGTAAATTTCTGCCTGATTTCGGGCGCATTGTGGCGATGATGCAATTTGACATGTATCACAGCTACACGGTTGACGAACATACGCTGAAAGCGATTGGTATTTTGCACGCCATCGAGGTCGGAGATTTACAACAGGCCGCACCGGTCGCCACCGAAGCTATGCCGGAAATTCAGTCTCGCCGGGCTTTATTTGTGGCGATGTTGCTGCATGACATCGCCAAGGGGCGTGGCGGCGATCATTCGATTTTAGGTGCCGAAATTGCCTTGCTTGTCTGTCCGCGTCTGGGGTTGACGCCGGAAGAAACCGAAACTGTCAGCTGGCTGGTGCGGCATCATTTATTGATGAGCAAAACCGCGTTCCGCTATGATTTGAATGATCCGAAAACCATTCAGGATTTCGCGGCGATTGTGCAATCACCTGAACGGTTGAAATTATTGCTGGTACTGACGGTGGCAGATATTCGTGCGGTTGGGCCGAATATCTGGAATGGCTGGAAAGCCGCTTTGATGCGTGATCTTTATCATCGCTGTGACGCTGTTTTGCGCGGCGCCGATCCGGAAGCTATCGCATTTGGCAATGCGCATGAGGCGCAGAACAATGCCCGCACAAGGCTGCCGCAATGGAGCGATGCTGAATTTGCCGCGCATATCAGCCAATTTCCAAAGGTCTATTGGACCGGGTTTGATTGCGACAGCCATGTAAGGCATGCCGAATTATGCGCCAAATTCCGTCAGCAGGATATGCCGTTGCTGATTGATTTCCGGCCCGATACGGCAAAACGCATGACCGAATTGACGATTTTGACAGCCGATGATCCGGGGCTGTTTTCGCGGATTGCCGGTGCCGTTGCTGCCGTTGGTGCCAATATTGCCGGGGCGCGGATCACCACCTGTCATGATGGCACCGTGCTTGATGTGTTTTTCCTGCAGGACATGCATAACGCAGCGATTGATTCACCAGCCGAGCTGGAAAAGCTGAGGACTATTCTGGAAAGTGCGCTTCGCGGTGAGTTCCGGCTGGAAAAGGCACTTGCGGCGCGTTGGCAACAGACACCGCTGCGGGTGCGCCAATTACCGGTGCCATCACGGGTCATTTTATCCAATAAAATCAGCACTACCCATACTGTCATCGAGGTGAATGGGCGCGATTTCCCCGGGCTGTTGCATAAGATAACAGCGTGTCTGGCAGACCGTGGTCTGCAAATCCAGACGGCCAGCGTTTCGACCTATGGTGAACGGGTTGTCGATGTATTTTACGTCAAGGATATTTTCGGACTACAGATCCATAATGAAGGACGGCTACAGGATATTCGGCAAAAGCTGTTGCATATTTTTGACAGCACTGACGAGGCGGCTGCATGAAGGGTCTGTCACTGGGCCGGGCATTTCGGCAGATTGGCAGCTTCACCGCTGTAAGCCGCATTATGGGGTTTGTGCGGGACATTGCCTTTGCCGCATTTTTAGGGGCTGGCGGTGCTGCGGATGCGTTTTTGGTGGCGCTGAAACTGCCCAATATGTTCCGCCGGCTGAGCGCCGAAGGCGCGATGACCAACGCGTTTTTACCAAATTATGCTGCCATCCGTGAAGAACATGGCCGGGTGGCGGCATTGCGACTGGCGGCAGAAGCCCAGATATTTTTGATTATTGGCTTGTGCCTCTTGGTGATTATCGCCGAAATATTTATGGCCGAATTGATTTTGTTACTAGCGCCCGGCTTTGCCGACACACCCGAGCGGCTGCGCGCGGCGATTGATCTGGCGCGCATCACCATGCCCTATCTGCCGCTGATTTCGATCGTTGCCCTCTGGGCGGCAATCGCCAATGCGCATGATCATTTCAAAGCCGGCGCCGCCGCCCCGATTATTGCCAATATCTGTTTCATCGCCGGGGCCTTGCTGATTCCGCTGATCGCCAGCCAGATGGGGATGATGCGGGCGGTGCCGGTTGCTGTCGCGCTGTTGGTTGCCGGGTTGGCGCAGCTGGGTTTTTTATATTGGACACTGGCCAGAATTGACGCGGTGCCGGCGCTTGTCTGGCCGCGCTTATCAGATGCTGGTCGTAAGATGTGGCGGAATTTTTTGCCGGCAGCGGCTGGCGCAGGTGGCATGCAGATCAATTTGCTGATTGATCTGATTCTGGCGTCGTTGCTGCCGGTTGGGGCGATTTCATGGCTGTATTATGCTGACCGGGTGGCGCAATTGCCGCTTGGCATTGTCGGCATCGCACTTGGTACGGCATTACTGCCACGTTTATCTGCGGCCGAGGCTGGCAGCCGGCTGGCCGAGGTGCGGGACAGTCTGGCCGAGGCCGTTGGCCTTGCCGGGTTTTTGGTGATCCCGGCGGTGGCTGGTCTGGTGCTGTGTGGTCTTTCGATTATGCAGGGCCTGTTTGTTTATGGCGCCTTTAATGAGAGTGACGCGCAGATGGCGGCGTTGGCACTGACAGCCTATGGATGCGGCCTGCCCGGCTTTGTCATGGTCAAGATTCTGCAAACAGCCTTTTATGCCGCCGGACAACCGGGCATTGTGTTGAAAGTGTCATTGACCACAGTCGCCATCAATGTCGCCGGATCCTTGTTGTTGATGCCCATTTTGGGACATGTTGGTCTGGCGCTGGCCACGGCTATTTCAGGGATAGCGGCGGCAACAATCATGGTTGTTTTACTGGCTCGGCAAAACCGGGTGTCAGCTGCGTTCCTGCCGGGGCTTGGCAAAATCATTCTGGCGACGGCGGTCATGGGCGCGGCGGTGATGTCCCTGCAATATGGGCTGGATCATTTTCTGCATGTGCCGGCGGCCTTTGATCTTGTGATAATTGTTGGCGGCGGCGGCGCGGTCTATGCGCTGATGTGTTACAGCATCGGTGCTGTGCCGGCTGGTCTGATGCGCCGTGGGAAGGCGCGAAACACTTGACCGATACCGCCGCAAAAGAGATAACCCCCCATATAATCGACGATAAAACGGGCGCATGACATGTGCGGGTGGTCAGGAAAGTAGAGATCATGACTGAAATAAACAGTAACAAACCGACCAATCGGATTTTTTCAGGCATTCAGCCAACAGGTAATTTGCATCTTGGTAATTATTTGGGGGCGATCCGCAATTGGGTGACGTTGCAGGATAGTTTTGAATCTATTTATTGCGTCGTCGATCTGCATGCCATCACCATTCCGCAAGACCCGGAAGCGCTGCGCGCCAGCACCCGTGAAGTAGCCGCCAGCCTGATCGCTGCCGGCATTTCCACCGAACGTTCAATCCTGTTCAATCAGTCCTGCGTACCGCAGCATGCTGAGCTGGCATGGGTGTTTAATTGCACCGCACGCCTTGGTTGGCTGAACCGGATGACACAATTTAAGGAAAAGGCCGGCAAAAACCGGGAAAATGCGACAGTTGGCCTGTATGCCTACCCAAATTTAATGGCAGCGGATATTTTGGTATATCGGGCGACGCATGTGCCGGTTGGTGAGGATCAGAAACAGCATCTTGAACTGACCCGCGATATTGCCCAGGCGTTTAACTCATTTTACGAAAAAGATGTGTTTCCGCTACCCGAGCCGCAAATTTTCGGCAGCGCCACGCGGGTGATGAGCCTGCGCAACGGCACTGCCAAGATGAGCAAATCTGACCCGTCGGATTATTCACGGATTAATATGACCGATGATGCCGATATGATCGCGCAGAAAATTCGCAAAGCCAAAACCGATGCTGATGCCCTGCCATCCGAAGCGGCTGGCCTTGCCGACCGGCCTGAAGCTGAAAATCTGGTCGGTATTTATGCGGCATTGTCAGACAGTTCGGTGGCGGCGGTGTTAGCCGAATTTGGTGGGCGGGGATTTGCCGATTTTAAACCAGCTTTGGCCGATCTGGCCGTGGCGCAGCTGTCACCGATGGGGCAAAAAATGCGTGAATTGCTGGAAAATCCGGCTGATATTGACGCCATTCTGGCCGATGGGGCAGAACGTGCGGCGGCCATTGCCCGGCCATTGATGGCCGAGGTGCGTGATATTGTTGGCTTTTTAGGTGCCAGCACCGATCACTAGCCGGATGACTGGCCAGATCACTAGCCAGATGACGGGCAATATGCGATAAATAGAACGGGTGAGCCTTGCCATAGTTGGGCCATGATCCCATGTTTAGGTCACACCAGTGGGCGTTGTGTGAAGCACGGCAAGGCTGGTGCGTGCAATAATGGCGAGCAGGAGAAATTAGCGATGTTTA
>ERZ1089243.19-NODE-19-length-14454-cov-5.260296_pt1 | contig 14454 bp, 11 predicted proteins | sample MGYA00383549_ERZ1089243 | MGnify/ENA primary metagenome ERZ1089243 (study PRJEB34543, sample SAMEA5968660) | marine metagenome | biome: water | collected 2014-06-21 | depth 2 m | study: Ocean Sampling Day (OSD) data from North Adriatic Sea
CCGGCGCAATGACATATTCTCGCCGATGGTGGCAATTTTCTGGGTCAGTTCTTCGGACACAATGCGGCCAGTCCCGGGGAAATCAGCGCCATTCAGTGCGTCAAGATCGGCGACCTCAATCGCGATGTTAGCCAATGCGGATGCAAATTCCTGAAATTAGTGTTACGCGCCACAAAGTCAGTTTCCGCATTGAGTTCAACAACAGCGCCTTTGGTGCCGGAAACAGCTATCGCCACGAGGCCTTCTGCCGCGACCCGGCCAGATTTTTTGGCAGCCGTTGCCAGACCCTTTGTCCGCAACCAGTCAATAGCGGCGTCCATATCACCGTCGGTTTCGCCAAGCGCCTTTTTGCAATCCATCATGCCGGCGCCAGATTTTTCACGAAGCTCTTTTACCAGAGCAGCAGTCACACTCATCACAAATCATCCTTGTTTCCAATTTCAAACTGCCGGAATCATACAACCGACAACGAAAATCCGCCAATGCCACCTTGCACAGCAACATCGGCGCGTTAGCTTTAGCCTTGCGCGGCGCCGTCGGCAGTTGCGTCACCTGTCGCTTCAACTGTCGCTTCAACAGCCGCCTCAGCCACTGCCTCAACTGGTGCCGCTTCGGCGACAATTTCCGCAAGCGCCGGCTCAACCGGGGCATCTATCGCCGCGCCGGCGTCACCACCACTTTTCATCAGTTCGGTTTGCAAACCATCCAGAACCGCAGCCTGTACCAATTCACAATAAAATGTAATGGCCCGCATCGCGTCATCATTGCCGGGGACAATGTAATCAACGCCGTCCGGGCTTGCGTTACTGTCAACGACGGCAACAACCGGAATACCAAGACGGTTGGCTTCCTGCACAGCGATCGCTTCTTTGTTGGTATCGAGAATGAACAGCATATCGGGAATGCCGCCCATTTCCTTGATTCCGCCCAAGGTGCGCTCGAGCTTTTCCTGCTCACGCGTCAATTGCAATGTTTCTTTTTTGGTCAACTGGTTAATCTCACCAGACTCAAACCGCGCCTCAAGATCGCGCAACCGGCGGATCGATTGCGAAACGGTTGACCAGTTTGTCAGCATGCCACCAAGCCAGCGATGGTTCACATAATACTGGCCACAGTTACGCGCTGTTTCGGCAATTTTTTCGGCTGCCGCACGTTTGGTGCCAACAAACAAAACCCGGCCACCACGTGAAGTAACGTCGCTAAGCGCCTGTAATGCCTGATGAAACATTGGCATCGTCTGTTGCAGATCAAGAATGTGTGTTTTGTTACGGGCGCCAAAAATGAATTGTTCCATTTTCGGATTCCAACGACGTGTGCTATGTCCAAAATGAACACCAGCTTCAAGCATTTCGCGCATAGTAAATGTAGGGAGAGCCATTTTTAATACTCCTGTTCTCCGGTTAAACCTCCATGGGGAAATGAAAGACATTTGCCTTCACCGGATGGCCAAAAACACAGGATCTACTGTGCCGGGGCCGTCCCCATGTGTGAAATCGCCTGTTGTTTAGCTTGTTAAGCCGCGAAAAGCAACCCGTTACCGGCAAAAAACCGCAAATCCGGCAACCGCGTTTTCGTTATAATTCCTGCACATTTAAAATGCCCGGCATGCGCCGTAAATGCTGTCTCAATTCACCGCTGAGACGAAACCGGCCCGGCACGCCGATGCAGACTTCATTGCCATTGATCAGGGCTTGCAATTTCACCTCGGCCTTGCCCGGCCCATCGGCGCGCAACGCATCCTTCAGCGCCGCCAGTGGCTTTTCATCCTGAACCCACAGGGCGACCCCGCCATGCCAGGCCGCCACAGCATCATCGAGATACTGAACCCGGGCCGCCAACAGCCGCGGGCCATTTTCCTCAACTTTCAGATTGGCCGAAATAAGTAGCGGTTTTTCTGCATCAAGAAGCGCCATCGCCTCTGCCAGAACATCAGAAAACATGGTGACCTCAAAAACCCCGGTCTGATCGGTGAGTTGCACAAAGGCAAAGCGGTTGCCCCGCTGTGACACACGCACCTGTTTGCTGGTCACTGACCCGGCCAGATTCACCCGTTGCGGTGCCTGTCCGTTTTCCAACAATTCGGTCAAACCAGCATGCGTGACGATACGCAGCCGTGACAGCTGGCTGGCATAGCTGTCCAGCGGATGCGCGGATAAATACAAGCCCAGCGCATCGAACTCTTCTTTCAACCTGTCCATCGCAGCCCAGTCATCATATGCCTGCAGCCGGATACTGGTATCGCTCGCCGCCTCGGTGCCGGCAAATAAATTATCCTGATTCGATTCAGCCTCGCGCCGCATGGCGTCGGCATGCGACAACAACAGATCCATATTTTCGACCAATTCGCGCCGGTTTGGATGAATCGAGTCAAATGCCCCGGCCCGCGCCAGCCCTTCCATCTGGCGACGGTTGATCACCTCACGTGGCAATCGCTGCAGAAAATCCTGCAGCGATGAAAACGGCCCATCCGCCTGCCGGATTTCAACAAGCCGTGCCATCGCCTCACTGCCAACATTTTTGATGGCAGCCAGTGCATAGCGGACACTAGCAGGCGAATCTGCCGCGTCATTGGCAACCTCAACCGCAAAACTGGCCGAAGATGCATTGATGTCGGGGGGCAATACCGCAATCGATTTTTGCTGACATTCCTGCCGGAAGACAGCCAGTTTATCGGTGTTACCAGCGTCAAGTGCCATCGACGCGGCGATAAACTCGACCGGATAATTCGCCTTTAGATAGGCTGTTTGATAGGATACCAGGGCATAGGCCGCCGCATGTGATTTATTGAAACCATAGCCGGCAAATGCAGCGATCTGGTCAAAAACGTCCGACGCCAACTGCTCCGAAAGTTCATTTTTTACCGCACCATTGATAAAAATCTGGCGCTGTTCATCCATTTCGGCCTTGATTTTTTTGCCCATTGCGCGGCGCAGAATATCTGCCGCACCGAGGGTGTAACCAGCCAACACGCGCGCCGCTTGCTGCACTTGTTCCTGATAAATCATGATGCCGTAGGTTTCGGCCAAAACCGGTTCCAAATTCGGATGCATATAGGTGATTTGTGACGGGTCATGCTTGCGCGCCACATAATCTTTGATATTTTCCATCGGCCCCGGCCGATACAGTGCCACAACCGCAATGATATCCTCAAAACGGTCAGGCCGGAGCCCGCGCAACACATCACGCATGCCGCTTGATTCCAGCTGAAACACCCCAACCGTGTCGCCATTCGACAGCATCTCGTATGTGGCTTTGTCATCAAGCGGAATATCCGCCAGATCAATTTGGGTGCCGCGTCGTGCGATAAAATCGACCGCCCGCTGCAAAACTGTCAGGGTTTTCAAGCCCAAAAAGTCAAATTTGACCAGACCGGCTTTTTCAACCCATTTCATATTGAATTGTGTCACCGGCATATCTGATCGTGGATCACGATAGAGCGGCACTAATTCAGCCAGCGGACGGTCACCGATCACCAGACCGGCGGCATGTGTGGACGCATGCCGATACAACCCCTCTAGCTTCATTGAAACGGTGATCAGATCAGCAACCTGCTCATCTTCAGCTTTTTGTTCACGCAGGGACGCCTCGGATTTCAGCGCTTCGGCAATTGTTGTCGGGTTGGCCGGGTTGTTTGGAATCAGCTTGGCAATGCGATCGACCTGGCCATAGGGCATTTCCAGAACCCGGCCAACATCGCGCAATGCCGCGCGCGCCTGCAATGAACCGAATGTGATAATCTGCGCCACCCGGTCATGGCCATATTTGCCCTGTACATAGCTGATCACCTCTTCACGCCGGTCCTGACAAAAATCGATATCAAAATCCGGCATCGAAACGCGCTCCGGATTCAAAAACCGTTCAAACAAAAGCCCCCATTTCAACGGATCAAGATCGGTGATTGACAACGCCCAGGCCACCACTGACCCGGCGCCCGAACCACGCCCCGGCCCGACTGGGATATTTTGCGATTTTGCCCATTGGATAAAATCGGCAACAATCAGAAAATACCCGGGAAACCCCATCTGCTCGATAATATCAAGCTCGAAAGACAGCCGGTCATAATAGGGCTGTGCCAGTGACTGACGCGCCGCATCATCCGGCGCATCGGTTACGACATGCCGATCTAACCGCGCCTGTAACCCGGCGCTGGCCTGTGCCCGCAATTCGGCGGCCTCGTCACGCCCAGCCGCCGTTGCAAACGCCGGCAAAATGGGCGCCCGCGTTTCCGCCATCACGCTACAGCGTCTGGCAATGACCAAAGTATTTTCAATAGCCTCAGGAATATCATTAAACAATTCAGACATTTGAGAAGCTGTCTTAAAGTAATGCTCTGACGAGTATCTTGGCCTGTCCTGTTCTGATATTTTGCGGCTTGTGCCGATACAAACCAGCGTATCATGTGGCTGGCTCATCGAGGGATCGTCAAACCGGCAATCATTTGTTGCGACCAACGGCAGATCCAGCATGTCGGCATATTCGAGAAGATGCGGTTCGCTGGCCTGCTCTATCGACAAGCCGTGGCGTTGCAGCTCAATATACAGCCGGCCGGGAAGAATCTCGGCCAATATTTCCAGACGTTGCCGCGCCAGATTAGCCCGACCATCGCCAGCCGGATTGCCGACAAACCCGCTCAATGCGCCACCACTCAGCATAATCAGACCATCGCCATAGCGTCGTAAATCATCATAATCACAGGCTGGCACCTGCGTGCCATCGGTAGATAACAGGATTTTTGACAATAATTGCGACAGCCTGACATAGCCTTGCTGATTTTGCGCCAGCAACACGACATCGCCGCGCCCGTCCGTATCTTCAAGCTCAATCTGCGCGCCCATAATAGGCTGCACACCGGCTGCCACCATGGATTGCGCAAACTCCAGAGCGCCAAACATATTATTGGTATCGGTAAGCGCCGCTGCCGGCTGCGAATCAGCACTGACCAATTGCGTCAATTTTCCAATTCGCAAGGTCGATTCTGTTAGAGAATAGGCGCTATGCAGACGCAGATGGACAAATTGGGCTGGCATCGGATTCACTCACGCTTCACTGTGGGCAACCAGCATATCGCAATCGGCCGGGCTGACCAATCGACTTGTCAGGTAAAAAAACGGTTTTGTTCAGGCCAATTCGACAACATGACCATTTTCAATGGTCAGGATACTGTCCATATTCAGCGCCAGCTGCTGGTTATGCGTGACCACAAGGGCTGCCGTCCGGGTGGCGCGGGTGATCGCCGCCAAATGCCCAAAAACATCTTTCGCCGTATCCGGATCCAGATTGCCGGTGGGTTCATCCGCCAGCAACACACGCGGCGCATTGGCAACGGCCCGGGCGATGGCAACACGTTGCTGTTCACCACCCGATAACAATCCCGGCCGGTGGTCGACACGATCCTGCAAACCAACCATTGCCAGTAATTGTGCCGCCCGGTCACTTGCCTCAAACTTGTCCAGACCGGCCAGCATCTGTGGAATCATAACATTTTCCAGCGCGGAAAATTCGGGCAACAAACGATGAAACTGAAACACAAAGCCAATATGCTGGCGGCGCAACAAGGTGCGCTTTGCCGAACGCAACCGCGCCGAATCAATACCATCAATAAACACTGTTCCAGAGTCCGGCTGCTCTAACAGCCCGGCAATATTCAGCAAGGTCGATTTGCCCGATCCCGATGGCCCCACCAAGGCTTTCATCTCACCAGCCCGCACGCTTAGGCTGGCGCCGTTTAAGACATCTAGTCTGGACTCGCCCTGATGATAGCCACGCCGCACATCACGCAGTTCGAGCAAGGCCTGTGAAGGTGATTGTGACGACATGCTCTCACTCATAACGAAGCGCCTCGGCCGGGGCAACGCGTGATGCCCGCCATGCCGGATAGAGGCTGGCAAAAAACGACAGGCCAAGCGCCATGGAAATCACCATAAAAATATCCTGAGGGTCGGTTTTCGCCGGTAAATTCGACAAAAAATAAATTTCTGCGGCGAATAATTCCGCACCCGACAAGCCTTCAATAAACTGTTTGATCGAGTCAATATTCCAACAAAACACCAACCCCAAAACAGTTCCCGCTGTGGTGCCAACGACGCCGATACTGGCACCCGTCATTAAAAACACGCGCATGATACTGCCGCTGCTGGCACCCATCGCGCGCAAAACCGCAATATCTGCATTTTTCGACCGCACCAGCATGATCATCGAAGAAATAATGTTAAAAGCAGCGACAAGGATAATCAGCGTCAGAATCAAAAACATCACATTGCGCTCAACCCGTAGCGCATTCAAAAAACCGCGATTACGCTCAATCCAGTCAAATGCGCTGAGATTATCGGTCAGCGATTCGCCAATAAGATTGCGCAATAAAGTGATATTTTCCGGCGCGGCCGCATAGATTTCCAGCGCCGAAACACGTCCGTCATAGCCAAAAAAATCACTCGCAAGCGCAAGCGGCATAAACACAAAGCTGGAGTCATATTCATACATGCCAACGTCGAAAATCCCGACAATCGGAAAATTGCGGCGGGTTGGCAGGGTGCCAAATGCCGTCGGCTTGCCTTTGGCGGTTGTCAGGGTCACGCTATCGCCGGTTTTGACCCCCAGCTTAAACGCCATCGCATGCCCGATCAGCACCCCGTTCTTTTCCCGAAAACCGGTAATCTCGGCCTCATCCAGCGAGTCCCATAACGGTTTGCGCACGGCTAAATCTGACCAGCGCAACCCACGCACAACAGCCCCAAGGCTGACGGTGTTTTGCGTCGCCATGGCCTGCCCTTCGATTTGCGGCGTGACCGCAACGACATTCGGCATTTCGGCAATTTTCAGCGCCAGATCGTCATAATCAACGATTCCACCAGCCACCTTTGAATAGACCGAGACATGCCCGTTCAGCCCCAAAATCCGCCCGACCAGCTCTGCCCGAAACCCGTTCATCACTGACATCACCACAATTAATGTCGCCACGCCCAAAGTGATGCCGGCCAGTGAAAACCAGGCGATGACCGAAATAAACCCTTCAGCCCGTCTGGAACGCATATAGCGAAACGCCAGTAATCTCTCAACAGCTGAAAAATAATGTCGCATTTAACTTCCTAGCTTGCCGCAGCGGCAGTTTTAACGAGTCAGCAGACGGTCAACAACAACATCGGGCGTCAGTTCTTCGGTGTCACCGGTCTGGCGCCGTTTCACTTCCACCACGCCATTATCCAAGCCGCGTGGCCCAACAACAATTTGCCACGGAATACCAATCAAATCCATCGCCGCCAATTTTGCCCCCGGCCGCTCTTCGCGATCATCAAGCAGCGGATCAGCCCCGGCCTGCAAAAAACGCTGATACAGATCGGCACAGGTTGCGTCACATTTGGCATCGCCCGGCTTTAGATTGACGATAGCCATGTCAAACGGCGCCACAGATTCCGGCCAGATGATGCCTTTATCATCATGGCTGGCCTCGATAATGCCGCCAACAAGGCGCGACACACCAATACCATATGACCCCATATGAACCGGCAGATTTTGCCCGTCAGGCCCGCTGACCGTCGCCCCCATAGCGGCTGAATATTTCGTCCCAAAATAGAAAATATGACCAATTTCAATGCCCCGCATGGTCATCAGATCATCGTCTGCCACCGGACAGTTTTGCGGATCATGCTTTTCATCGGCACGTGCATAAAGCGAGGTAAATTTGTCAACAAATGGTTGCAGATCGGCATCATAATCAATGTCGGCCAGAAGATCCGCCTGCAGCCAGTCTTTGTGGAAATAGACACCACTTTCACCGGTGTCCGCCAGAATAATAAATTCATGGCTCATATCGCCACCAATCGGGCCGGTATCAGCCTCCATCGGAATGGCTGTTAACCCCATACGGGCAAAGGTTTTGAGGTAGGATACAAACATTTTGTTGTAAGCCGTGCGCGCATCATCTGCATTTAAATCAAATGAATAGGCATCTTTCATCAGAAATTCACGGCCCCGCATAATGCCAAAGCGGGGGCGCACCTCGTCACGAAACTTCCACTGGATATGATACATGTACAGCGGCAATGCTTTATAGCTGCGGACATGCGAACGGAAAATATCGGTGATTTGTTCTTCGTTGGTCGGGCCATAAAGCATATCGCGGTCATGCCGGTCTTTTATCCGCAGCATTTCCGCACCATAATCATCATAGCGGCCGGATTCCTGCCAGATTTCAGACGGCTGAATGGTTGGCATCAAAATTTCCAGCGCGCCAGCACGGTCTTGTTCTTCACGCACAATCGTCGCAATTTTATCCAGTACCCGCTTGCCCAATGGCAACCAGGAATAAATGCCGGCGCTTGACTGCTGGATCATGCCGGCGCGCAGCATCAAGCGATGTGAGGCGATCTGCGCCTCCTTTGGCGTTTCCTTTAACACGGGCAGGAAATACTGGCTTAGACGCATGCTTTTAGATCCTTTTTCACATTTGTTTGACCGTTGGCGTCGGTGCTGCATAACAGCGAATGGGCGGACAGGTTTCGACCAGACATGCGTGGCATTCTACAGCAAAGCCGGCAGGCCAGCCCGGTCGAACACCGCATCTAACATAGTTTCAGTCACCGCCTCAAGCGAATTGGGTGTCCATTGCGGTGCCTGATCCTTGTCGATAACAATCGCCCGAACGCCCTCAACAAAATCGGCGCGTTTGGTCATCCGCAATGCCAGATGAAAATCAAGTTCAATGGCCGCCACCGGGTCGGTCACATCCGCAGTTTCGGCGAGCAGACGGTCAAACAGCTTTATCGATAACGGGCAACGCGTTGCAAAGCCGGCGGCAACCCCGCCAAGAAACTGATTTTCCGGCATGTTTTCGGCCAGATTTGCCGCACGATCCCGCATCGATTCAACCGGGCCATCGGCAAAAATATGGTCAATAAGTCGGCGTTGTGCGGCAAGTGGCGGCTGTCCCGCATCGGTCTGAAACTGCCGGATAACAGAACCGATACCAGCAACGTCACAGGCCAGCAGCTTTTCTTTCAGCGCGGCCAATGATGTGCTTGGCACCTGCGCCGTTGCCAGTCCCAACAGCAGACAATCAGCCGCCCCGAGACGATGCCCGTGCATGCCGAGCAATCTGGCGACAGGCGTCGGGCAGCGCCCTAAAAACAGGCTGGCACCAACATCAGGAAACAGCCCGATTGCCGTTTCAGGCATGGCGAAACGCGTGTTTTCGGTCATCACAATATGCTGGCTGTGTTGGGCCAGCCCGGCACCACCGCCCATGACAATGCCATCGCATAAGGCGATTACCGGCTTATCACATTGAATGAGCGCGATATCGGCAAGATATTCTGCGCGAAAATAGGGTGCCGCCCCAAATATTGTCCCATCAGGGTCATCCGACAATGCCAGCTGACGGGCATATTTAATGTCACCGCCAGCGCAAAATGCGCGCGGAGATGAACTGCACAAAATGACATGCGTGACCGACGGGTCATCTGCCCAATGCGTAAGCTGCGCGCGCAACGCCGTGACCATTTCGATGCTCAGCGCATTCAGTGCTTCCGGCCGATCCAGTGTGATCAACCCAGCCGCCGCAATTTGTTCAAAATGAATATCGGAAAGAGGCATTGCACATCTGTTTTCTGCTGGGTATTAAGACTGGTAGTGGGAACAGTAGCGGAAAACAATCGCCATGAGTAGAGGCCAATATCCAAATACCCGTATGCGGCGCAACCGTATGCAGGCCTTTTCCCGGCGGCTTGTCGCAGAAAACCGGCTGAGCGTGGATGATTTGATCTGGCCGCTTTTCGTAATCGAGGGCGAGCAAAAGACCGAGATGATTGACGCCATGCCGGGGGTGGCGCGTCATTCAATTGACCGGCTGCTGGCACAGGCACAGCAAGCGGTTGATCTTGGCATTCCCGCGATCGCTATTTTCCCCTCAATTGATGCCGCGTTAAAAGACCCTGTTGGCAGTCTCGCAGACGATGGCGACAATCTTGTATGCCGCGCCGTGCAAGCGGTGAAATCGCGCTATCCAGAGTTGGGCGTGATCTGTGATGTGGCGCTTGACCCGTTCACCGACCATGGCCATGACGGCGTGATTCACGGTGACCAGGTTCTGAATGATGAAACGGTTGAGATTTTATGCCGGCAGGCTGTGCATCAGGCGCGGGCTGGCTGTGACATTATCGCACCATCCGACATGATGGATGGCCGGGTGGCGGCAATCCGTAACGCGCTGGATAATGCCGGCTTTCAAAATATCCAGATAATGGCCTATGCGGCGAAATATGCGTCCAGCTTTTATGGGCCGTTCCGTGATGCTGTCAAAGCCGGCGCGGCGCTTGGCAAATATGGCAAATCCACTTACCAGATGGATCCGGCTAATAGTGACGAGGCAATACATGAAATTGCCCTCGACCTTGCCGAAGGTGCGGATATGGTGATCATCAAGCCCGGCCTGCCCTATCTTGATATTCTGGCGCGCGCAAAAACCGAATTTGGCGTGCCTTGCGTTGCCTATCAGGTGTCTGGCGAATATGCCATGAAATGCGCTGCCTTTGCCAATGGCTGGCTCGATCGTGATCGCACCATTCTGGAGACGATGATGGCGTTTCGACGCGCCGGCGCCGATGCCGTATTGACCTATTTTGCCCCGGATATTGCCAAACTTCTTCATCAGCAGCGTTAAAGGCACTAAAGCTACGAATGATACAAGATGATGGGTGCATTTATGCTGCGCGTCATCCCTGCGCCGAAACGATACTGGCAGCAACTCTGGCAACAAAAGCGGCAGCAACATCAAGGAGAGATACAATGTCAGTCACAGCCGAAGATATTCGCAGCGCCGCAACCGCATTACAGGGTCACATCATCCGCACACCAATGCTGGCGGCGCCGATGCTGTCGCGGCAGCTTGGCTGTGATTTATTCGTCAAGCTCGAATGCCAGCAATATACCTCATCTTTTAAGGCACGCGGCGCGTATATCGCCATGCAGAGCCTGAACGCCGCACAGCGCAAAGCCGGGGTGATCGCCATGTCGGCTGGCAACCATGCACAGGCTGTTGCCTATCATGCCGAACGTATGGGCATTCCTGCGGTGATCGTCATGCCGGCGCAGACCCCCTTTGCAAAAGTCGCGCGTACCCGCGCCTATGGTGCCGAAGTGGTGCTTGAAGGGCGCAACCTGAATGAATGCGAAGGCACCGTCAACGCGCTGATAGACGCACGTGGACTGACGCTGATCCACCCCTATGACAATGCTTTGGTGATGACCGGTCAGGGCACGGTTGGACTGGAAATGCTCGAAGATGAACCCGACCTCGATATGCTGGTTGTTCCGATTGGCGGCGGCGGCCTGATTGGCGGAATTGCAACCATTGCGCGTGAAATGCGGCCAAATATTAAAATCATTGGGGTGCAGACAGAAGCCTATCCGACGATGCAACTGGCCATCGCTGGCAAGGAAATCGAATGCGGCGGCGAAACGCTGGCCGAGGGAATCGCCGTTAAAAAACCTGGCAATGTGACGCGGCCTGTGGTGGCCCAGCTTGTCGATGATATCATTTTGGTCAGCGAACGCCAGCTTGAATGGGCGGTTGGGGCGCTTGTTGAACAGCAACGCGTTGTTGCCGAGGGTGCCGGTGCCGCCGGCATTGCCGCCATCTATGGCAATCCGGCTCTGTTTGCTGGCAAAAAAGTGGGTGTGGTCATTTGCGGCGGCAATATTGACCCGCGTCTGCTGGCGTCAATTCTTAATCGTAATATGGCGGTTGATGGTCGCATTGCCCGTTTGCGCATTGATATTGCCGATGAGCCCGGCATGCTGGCTGCTATTTCGACGGCTATCGGTCAGTGTGGCGGCAATATTGTCGAGATTTATCACCAGCGGCTATTTTACGATGTGCCGGCGAAGCTGGCAAAAATTGATGCTGTCGTCGAAACCCGCGGACCAGCGCATGTCGATGAAATCATGGCGGCGCTGCAAGCCGCCAATTTTCAGGTCAGACAGCTCGAAGACAGCGCCAGTTAACGCCGCCCGGTCACTGCAATAATTCTTGATTTCCAGGTGCTGTTCTTGGCATGTTGAAAATATGGATCAGGATAAACGACTTCACCGCAGCAAACCCCTCCCCATGCGTCTGAGCATGCGCAGCGCTTGCCCTTACATCACCGGCAAGACCGAGCAACGCATAGCTGTTGATATAGATTTTCAACCATCAGTTCATGACTCGTTGGCCCGTGCGGGGTTCCGGCGGGTTGAAAACTGGGTCTATAAGCCAGCCTGTCCAAACTGTCAGGCCTGTCTGCCCTGGCGGGTCGATGTGCGGCAATTTCGGCCAAGCCGCAATATGACGCGGATCAGCTCAACAAATGGCGATCTCATCCGCAGCATTTGTGAGGCACGACCAACCTCACAACATTATCAACTGTTTAAATCCTATGTCACCAACCGCCATGATGATGGACAAATGGCGCGTATGGGCAGTGATGATTTTACCAGCATGATCAGCAACAGCCCGATTGAAACCATGCTGATCGACTACCATGATCAGAATCAACAGCTGGTCGGCTCGGTTTTGGCGGATATGCAACAAGATGGGCTGAGCGCTGTGTACAGTTTTTTTGATCCGGCAGAATCGCGCCGATCACTTGGCACCTACATGATTATCGATTTGATCAGATGTGCGGCAGAACTGGATCTGCCATGGCTTTATCTTGGCTATTACGTGGCACAAAGCCAAAAAATGCGGTACAAGGCGCGCTTTCAGCCAGCCGAGGTTTTTCGCGACGGCGCATGGCATGTATTTGACGAAAGCGCCGACACATAAGCTTGCCTGATCGGGTAGATTTGCGAGACCGGGTAGATTTGCCTGATCGGGACATTTTTTTGAGGCTTTGCCATGCCCAATTTCTATGACAATTTGCGACATGCTGACCAGAAAACTGTTCGTGGCGCGATCCGCAGCGGTGCCTATCAGGATCATACCGCCGGCTTAGCTGACGGCTATTTGCAAGCTAATCTTGTCATCCTTGAAGACAAATATGCGCTTGATTTTATGCGATTTTGTCAAAGAAACCCAAAACCCTGCCCGGTTGTGGGTGTGAGCGATACCGGCATCCCGATGATGGCCACCCTTGGTCAGGATATTGATATTCGCACCGATGTGCCGTCATATAATATTTATCGTCATGGCCGGCTTGCCGAAAGCTGCAGCGACATAAAAGCCTTGTGGCAAAACAATATGGTGGCCTTCGCACTTGGCTGTTCATTCACCTTTGAACACGCCATTTTACGCGCTGGTTTCCCGCTATTTCACGTGACACATAATCGCACCGTGCCGATGTTTAAAACCACCATTGCGACTGTCGATGCGGGCCCATTTGGTGGCCCCATGGTGGTGAGCATGCGGGCGATTGCGGCTGACCGGCTTGACGAGGTGCAAGCGATCTCGGCACAATTCCCGCTGGCGCATGGATCGCCGGTTCATTGGGGCGATCCGGCGGCGATCGGCATTGATGATATTGCCGCACCTGATTGGGGCGACCCTACCCCGGTCGGCGATGATGAGCTGGCCGTATTCTGGGCCTGCGGCGTGACCCCGCAAGCGGCGATTATGCGCGCGGCGTTACCGTTATGTATCACGCATAAACCCGGCCAAATGCTGATTACCGATATCAGCGACACTGCCGAAACCCCCGTCAGAGTTACCACATAGCTCAGCAGAAAAAGGCCAGATAATTTTTTGGCCAGATAATTTTTGGCCAGAAAATCGTCTGGTCAGCTAAAACGTGCCGGGCGCGGAAAACCGTTTGGTGGCAATTTACCGGCACCGCCGCGACGCGCAAGCCATGTTGTCAGATCGGTTTCGGTGCGCACTCGGCCACCGCCTGCCTGCCAGCTTAACCCTTTGGCCGAGTCAAACACGGTGACGTCAGCCAGACCACCATCTTTGAAGCGCTGAAGGATAACCCCCTTACCACGGGTCATTTCGGGCACTTCGCTCAGTGGAAACACAATCAATTTACGATTCACGCCAACCACCGCCACCATATCGCCATCGGCAACACAACAGGCAACCGCGCGCGCATCACCCGGCACATTCAAAATCTGTTTGCCATTTCGGGTTTGCGCAATCGCCGACTCACTGTCAACGATCAGCCCATGACCACTGCTGGCCGCGACCAGCATTTTGCCCGATGTACCGCGCAGCAATTTGACAATTGATACATCAGCCGGCAAATCAACCATCAGGCTGACCGGTTCGCCAAAACCGCGTCCACGCGGCAATTTATCGGCTGCCAGCGTATAAAAGCGTCCATTTTCAGCAAATAGTAAAATCTTGTCGGTGGTTTCGGCATGCATGACAACACCGGCCGCATCACCTTCCTTATATTTAAACTCGCCAGCCAAATCCTGATGCCCGCGCATCGCGCGAATCCAGCCTTTTTCCGAACATATCACGGTGATCGGCTCGCGTTCGACTAG
>ERZ1089243.25-NODE-25-length-14120-cov-11.716388_pt1 | contig 14120 bp, 10 predicted proteins | sample MGYA00383549_ERZ1089243 | MGnify/ENA primary metagenome ERZ1089243 (study PRJEB34543, sample SAMEA5968660) | marine metagenome | biome: water | collected 2014-06-21 | depth 2 m | study: Ocean Sampling Day (OSD) data from North Adriatic Sea
TGCAGCAATGCAAGAGATTGAAAGTAAATCCATACGTGTGCCAGTATTTGAGGCACTAAAGCTGCTTATCGTAACAGGTAATGCGCTAGTATACATGCCTAAAGAAGGTGGTATGAAGATTTACAGACCTGACCGTTACTGCGTAAAGCGTGACGCAATGGGTAACTTACTAGAGATTGTAACAAAAGAAAGTATATCACCACTGATGTTGCCTGATGAAGTTAAGGCAATGATACCCCCAAGTGATACACCAGTTAAGAACTACGACTTGTATACCTGCCTAAAGACTACTGATAAAGGCTTTCATACCTACCAAGAGGTAGCTGGTATCGAAGTTCCTAACTCAAGTGGTACATTCAAAAAGGATACTAACCCATTTATTCCATTACGTTTTATTCGTATTGATGGTGAAGATTATGGACGTGGTTTTATTGAAGAATACATGGGTGACTTACGCAGCTTGGAAGCATTGACCCAAGCTATCGTACAGGGTAGTGCAGCATCAGCTAAAGTACTATTCATGGTACGTCCTAACGGTACTACTAAATCTAAAGACTTGTCTAAAGCTCCTAACGGTGCATTTGTAAACGGTGACTCTAACGATGTGTCTACCCTACAGGTACAAAAGTCTGGTGATTTCAGAGTAGCACTAGAAACTATGCGTATGATTAACGACAGGCTGGCTGCTGCCTTCCTGTTAAACTCCTCAGTACAACGTGCAGCAGAACGTGTAACAGCCGAAGAAGTACGCTTCATGGCACAGGAACTAGAGACAGCCTTGGGTGGTGTGTACTCTATCCTATCACAGGAGTTTCAGTTACCTCTAATTAACCTACTACTAGATACACTAGTAAAAGAAGGCAAGATGCCTAAGATGCCTAAGGACAGCGTAAAGCCTACTGTTGTCACAGGTATTGAAGCCCTTGGTAGAGGACAAGACCTAAACAAACTTGCTACATTCTTGCAGTACCTACAGCCTCTAGGGGCAGAAGTGATTGCAAGTGAGATGAACCTTAATGATTACATAGATAGACTAGCAGCCTCTCTAGGTATTGATACATCTGGCCTGATTAAATCAGCAGAACAGAAGGCTCAAGAGCAAGCAATGCAACAACAAATGATGCAACAACAACAAATGGAACAAGCGGCTATGGGTGCAGCCCAAGCAGCAGCACCACAGATAGCTAAAGGCGCAATGGAAGCGGAGTAATGAATGGCAGAGGCTATTAACACTTATCAAGAACCTGAACCTGAGAACCAAGAGCATGTCAAAGAGATGCTTGAGAAGGTTGAGGGTAATCAACAAGATGCTGAACGTCCTGATTGGTTACCACAGAAGTTCAAGTCTGCTGAAGACATGGCTAAAGCATACTCAGCATTAGAGAGTAAGCTAGGTCAAGGCAATCAGGAGCAAGAACAAGAAGAGGTAGAAGCTACAGGAGAAGAAACTGCTTCCGATGTAGCTGAACTCTTGGATGACAAGGGCTTAGACTTTGACGTATTCCAACAAGAGTACAACGAAACTGGTGGACTGTCTGACGATGCGTATGCTGCATTGGATGAGGCAGGTTTCCCTCGTTCTGTTGTGGATACGTGGATACAAGGTCAGAACGCCCTAGCATCCCAAGTGACTGGTGAGATGTATGACATCGTAGGCGGTCAAGAAGATTACAATAACATGGTTTCGTGGGCAGCAGATACACTACCTGATAGTGAAATTGATGCCTTCAATGCAACAATGGAAACGCAAGACCCTAATATGATTAGACTTGCGATACAAGGTCTTAACGCACGTTATCGTTCAGAGGCAGAACCAACTTTACTACAAGGTGGTAGTGGTGCTGTATCCTCTGGTGGGCGTTTTGAAAGTAATGCGGAACTCACTGCTGCTATGAGTGACCCTAGATACAGTAAAGACCCTGCCTACAGGCAACAGGTAGCTGATAAGTTAGCTAAGTCTAGCCTGTTCTAATTGTTGTTGGGAGCAGGGGGTTCGTCCCCCTCTCCTTATAAGTACATCTACGTGGTGTATTTATAAGGGGCTATCCCCTATCTCAAAGTTACTAGGTACGACTAACCCTGACCCCTTGCGAGGGACAATCTGCTGGAGAAAGTTCAGTAAATTTGAGGCACTAACTTTAACTTTAATTTATGAGGTAATAAAATGGCACAAGCTGCTTCTAACCCTGCTTACAGTGTAAGCTTTCAGGGTCAAAATAACCTCTCAGGTGACGTTCGTGACCTCTTCCTCAAGCTTTATGCTGGAGAAGTCCTGACCGCCTTTGAGGAAAAGAAAGTAATTATGGACAAGGTGCGTACTCGCACTATCTCCAAAGGTAAATCTGCATCGTTCCCAATGACAGGTCGTGCAACTGCTGAATACCTAACCCCTGGAAATGAAATCACTGGTGGTACTATTCGTGCAGGTGAACGTATCGTAACCATTGACGATTTGCTGATTAGCTCACAGTTCATTGCGAACATTGATGAAGCTATTAACCACTACGATGTACGTAGCATCTACTCTAAAGAAGCTGGCATCGCATTGGCTAACGAAGCCGACAAGAACGTAGCACGTATGCTTGTTAAGGCTGCTCTGTCAACCAACGCAACTGCTGCTGCTGGCCTTGTTCAGGACTACAAAGCGTTTACTGAAGAAGACTTCACAAACAACGTGACAATCGGTACTGCATCTTCTGATGCACTAGACCCTGCAAAGATTGCCAAAGCTATCTTTGACGCACGTAAAGAGATGGAAGTAAAGAACGTACCAACTGAAGGTGCGACTGTTGTTCTTGCTCCTGACCAGTACTACGCACTGATGGATGTAACTGACGGCAACAAGCTTGTCTACATGAACCGTGACTTCGGTGGTAACGGCTCAGTAGCTGACGCAACTGTAGCGTCTATCGCTGGTATGCCTATCATTATGTCAAACCACGCTAACGTATCTAACCTGTATGTGAACTTCACCACAGGCGATGCTGACGAAGGTAAGACAGCAGACAACCAGCCACTAGCAAACACTGCTGGTTCAGGCCGTACAACACACTATGACTTGCCTACTGCTGCTGTAGATGGGCGTGACATGGTTGCAGAAGCTTCTAAGTTCAAGGGCTTTGTGTTCACTCCTGACGCTGTTGCTACTGTCAAGCTTCTTGACTTGGGCATGGAATCTGAGTACCAGATTAATCGTCAAGGCACACTAATGGTTGCTAAGTACGCAATGGGACATAACGTTCTGCGTCCAGCATCATGCATTGGTTTGTCTGAAGCCTAATTAACAGAGGGGAGAGGTTTCTAGAGCCTCTCTCCTTTTTTGTTTGGAGATAGATATGCCACAAGTAGGTAAGAAACATTACAAATATACTAAGCAGGGCATGGCTGCTGCTAAAAAAGAAGCTGAGAAAACAGGTAAGCCTGTAACTAACAAATATAAGAAGAAGTGATATGGGTATAGAACGTGGTGGAGAGACCTTTAAAGGTATGCGAATACCTAAAAGAACACCCAAGCATCCTAAGAAATCTCATGCTGTTCTTGTAGGTACTAAAGACAACCCAAGACTAATTAGGTTTGGTGAACAGGGTGCTAAGACTAACCAAAACGCTAAACAACGTAAATCATTCAAGGCTAGACATCGTAAGAATATAGCAAAGGGTGAGAGCAGTGCAGCGTATTGGGCTAACAAAGTAAAGTGGTGATAACATGGCAACAACAACCCAACTAGACGCAGTAAATACTATGCTCTCTGCGATAGGTGAAGCACCTGTCAACAGCCTTTCCTCTGGTTTGGTTGAGGCCGAAATAGCAGAGACTATACTTAACACTGTAGACAGAGAAGTGCAGTCAATGGGCTGGCACTTTAACACAGAATTAAACAAATCATACGCACAAAACCCTAGCGGTGAGATACTACTAGGTACGGATATCCTACGTGCAGACGCTACACTAGAGGCTAACAGCCCTGACCTAGTGCAACGTGGATTAAAGATGTATGACAGAAAGAACCACACGTTTAACATAGGTGCAAACACCAAGTTAGATGTAGTAGTTCAACTAGACTTTGATGACTTGCCTGAGGTATGTAAGAGATACATTACACTTAGAGCAACCAGAATATTCCAAGACCGTATTGTAGGGTCTAACACTCTTCACGATTTCCAGATTAGAGATGAAGAACGTGCGTTGTTTGAACTTAAAGAGTTTGACAAAGCTGCGGATGACCATAACATATTTGATAACTATGATACATTCAGCATTATTGATAGGCAGGGTAGGAGAACTTTCTAATGGCACTCATCAGTCAATCTATCCCCAACCTAATCAATGGGGTATCTCAACAGCCACCTTCTCTGCGCCTAAATACACAGGCAGAGTTACAAGAGAACGGTCTGTCTAGTGTGGTAACAGGTTTGTCAAAGCGTCCTAGCACTCAGCACGTGGCTGACTTAGGCGTTATCTCAAACCTAGATAAGGCTTTTATACACACTATTCGTAGAGATGAGAACGAGTTTTATTCTCTAGTGATTGACACTGCTGGTACTATTCGTGTGTTTGATAAGGATGGTACGTCACGTACTATTACTAACAACGCATCTTCGTACCTATCAGGATTGACTGACCCTAGTAAAGAACTTGCTGCTGTCTCTATTGCAGATAACACATTCATTGTAAACAAAAACACAACTGTTGCACAAGGTACTACTACATCACCTGCTCGTAATCCAGAAGCATTGGTGTTTGTTAAACAAGCTGACTACTCTTCTACCTATCGTTTGGTAATTACAAAGGGTGCTAGTACAAGTACTGTAGAGTTTGCAACTAAATCTAGTACACAGTCTAGTACGTCCCTAACACAGAACGCAGAGCGTGGTGCGTCAACCGATTTGATTGCAGAAAACTTAGATACATTCTCTGCTACAGGGGTAAACACTACATACTATGATAATATTACAAATGCTTCTGCTGTATCTGGTATTACAATCACACGATATGGTTCTGTTCTCCACATTCAGTCTACAGATACTACTGATTTTACTGTTGCGGTGGGAGATTCGCATGGTGGTGACCATCTTCTCGTATTTAAAGACACGACACCAGACTTCAAAAAGTTACCAGTAGAAGCTCCTAACGACTTTGTTATTGAGGTAGCTGGTGATAACCAGAAGGCACAAGATGACTACTATGTTAAGTTTGACAACGGTGTATGGAAAGAAACAGTAGAGCCTAATGTTATCATTGACCTAGACGCTAGCACTATGCCACATAAACTGGTAAAGGATACTAGTGCTAACTTCACGTTTGACGTACAGTCTTATGCTGATAGGAAGATTGGTAACGATGATACTAACCCCTTCCCTTCCTTTATAGGTTTTAAACTAGCTGATATCTTCTTTCATCGTAACAGGCTAGGACTACTAGCTGATGAGAATGTTATCTTCTCTCGCGCAGGTGAGTTTTTAGACTTTGACTTCTTCCGTAAGTCAGCACTAACTATTGTAGACAGTGACCCTATTGACGTAGCAGTGTCCTCTAACAAGGTTAGTATTCTTAAACATGCTGTACCATTTAACGAGAGCCTACTACTCTTCTCAGACCTTACACAGTTCAAGGTAACAGGTGACCCTGTACTAACCCCTGAGACTGTCAACGTGGCTAATACCACAGAGTTTGAGGCATCCCTACGTGCCAAGCCAGCACAGTCTGGTAAGTACGTATACTTCGCCTCTAAGCGTGGCGCATGGTCTGGTATGTGGGAGTACTTTGTAGATAGTGATACAGATACTAACGATGCTAGTGAGATTACCTCACACGTGCCTGAGTACATTGATGGCGAGGTAACAAACATTCAAGCATCGTCTAACGAAGACATGATTATACTACAGTCTAGTAATGATGCACAAGCCTTCTATGTGTACAGGTACTACTGGCAAGGAAGAGAGAAGCTACAGGCTTCATGGTCACGTTGGGTATTTGATGGAGATGTTATAGGTGTATCATTCAACCTAGCTGACATCTACATTCTTATCAAGCGTGGGACTAACCTGTTCCTAGAGCGTATCAACCTGTCTGTGGATGAGGCTACTGAGTATACTGATGGTGCTTTCTCTATACACCTAGACAGACGTGTAACATTGGAAACATCAGGCTTGACAACTGTACCCTATACTGATAGTAATACTACTTACATAGCACAGGATGGTGGTATAATAGCACTATCAGCAGTTGCAGGTAAACTGTCTGCTGGTGAAAAAGTGTACGCTGGTATACCTTTTACATTTAAGTACCAGTTCTCTGAGCCTGTTCCTAAGATTAACAACAACCCTGTTACTACAGCAGACTTGCGTATTCGTAACTGGTCTGTGGTGTATAGCAAGACAGGTTTCTTTACTGTTAATACTACACCTGCTAGACGTACTACTTACACACGTACCTTCACAGGACGTATCGTAGGTGGTGCTGCTAACATTCTAAACAAGGCTGCTATTGATAGTGGTACGTATGAGTTTGGTGTAGTAGGTAATGCAGACACTAAGATTGTAATAGAAAGTGATAGCCACTTACCCTGCCAGTTCCAAAGTGCAGAGTGGGAAGGCTTCTACGTACTACGTTCAAGGAGAATGTAATGAAAGGTCATGTGAGGAAAAGTGTCCAAGCTGACGTAGATTGGTTAAAGGATAACCTAAGACCAGAGGACGCAGAAGAGGTGACAGCCTCACATGGTAGCCCTGAAGAAGCATTACAGTTAGGCTTTGACGAATCGGACGAATGTTGGACAATCATAGTAGATGATACCAACGAGATTGCAGGTATGTATGGTGTGGGTGGTGAAGGAGTTGTATGGCTTCTTACTGCTCCACCTATTACGAAAGTATGGTTACCCTTCCTACGTGGTTCACGTAAGTGGGTAAGAGAGATAAACAAGAAGTACCCCCTACTAACTAACGCTGTTGATGCAGACTATCAGGTAGCTATAGATTGGCTACGCTTTGTCGGTTTCACATTTATCAAACGACACGAAACATGGGGTGTAGGAAACAAACCCTTTTTAGAATTTGTGAGGATAGACAATGGTTGACCCATATACCGCATTAACTATTGGTAAGAGCGTTGTTGGCTTTATGGAAAAAAGACGAGCAGCGCAAGCACAAGAAGCAGCTTATCAAAGAAATAGGCAGATGGCAGCGCAAGCGCGAGATGCTAAGATACAATCGTTAAACCAGCGTATGTTTCAAGAAGCTGAAGCAGCAGCACAACAAAAAGAAATGTTAGGTATTGAAGCCTTAGAAAGACAAGAACGTGCGAAGGTGGCTGCTGGTGAAGCAGGTGTTTCAGGTCAAGGTGTAGATAATATTATTAACAACTACGAAGCACAAAAGCTAAGAGGTCAAACAGTTATTAATACTAATATGGATAACTTAGAACGGCAGATTGAACTAGAAAGAATGGGGGCTTCTGCGGAAGCTATGTCTAGGATACAATCGGTACAGCGAGGGCAACCCCCTAGTTTCTTAGCTGCGGCTGTAGGAACTGCTGCTAGTGCTTATGCTGCTCAACAACAATTTAATGTAGATATACCTGAAGAACCTGATTTTGGTTTCTTTAGTACAACCTTTGATACCTCACGTTTTGGTTGGGGCAATGATAACGAGTTTGAATAGGAGTATTAAATGGCAGAAAAGAGAGTTCAGGTGGAAAGGCTGCGGCCTTCTGCAAGACTTCAAGCTGTCGCTCGTCCAGTTGAGACTTACGTGCGTCAACAATCTCAGTACCAAGAAAGTGAGCTTAGTCAGTTTGTAAAGGCTGTCTCACCTGCTATGCAGACTTTGGCTGAAGTTGAAAGACAGGAACAATTAAAACTTCAAAGAGAAGCAGAAAAAGGTATAGCATCTAAACGTGCTTTTCAAGCTAAACTATCAACTGGTAAAGCCCTACGTGAAGCGTTAAACGATTACGTTGAGAACGAAGAGGATTACTATCAACTATCCACTGAAGAAGTAACAGCTAGGCGTGAAGAAATATTTTCTCCTTATATTGATGCAGCGATGACATCAGGGGATGCTGACTTAATCACAGCTATTCAACAGGATTTACAACTAGGTAACCTAGACTTCTTTGGTAGGTACTATGACAAAGGTAAATACGAGTATACTATCACCAATGAAATGACTGACCTTTTTAATGAGATTGGTTATATTGATAGAAACTTTAGTATGCCTAACGAATTAAAAGACCAAGCTATTGATGAGCTTATCAACGGTTATCAAGCTACTTCAGGTACAAACTGGAACGATATCAACGGTTTTGCCTTTGGATTAGCTGCTAATCAAGTAGGTACAGAGGGACGCAACGGTATTTATAGATGGTTAGATAGGTCTAAGCAACTAAACAATACAAGGTTCTCAGAAACAAAACGCCAACTAGATAGTAGACTAGCTACTTATGATTCTAAGTTTGTAAGCGCACAGAAAGATGCTTTCTTTTCTCAACAGATGCAAACGTCACTTGTTAACTTCTTAAACACTGGAGATGTACAGGGTTGGGCATCAGAAGTAACTTTCCAAGATGGGTCTACACGTTCTGTTACTGATGAAGATAGAATAACAGCCTATGAGATGTACGCTAGTCAAAACAATATACCTGTAGAAGAGCAGGTAGCTGAGTTCTGGAAGCCTATGGATATACTTCCAACACAAGCTTCTAATGCTATTGCATCAGGTAAGTTTGTCTTTAAACAAGGAACTGAGATTACAGAAGATAACGTTCAGAAAGCTATGAACGCTTATCAAGCCTATAAGTTTGCTACTGAAAACCAGTTACCATTAAAAAGTAACTTAATGGATGATGACACTAAGAGGTTATTCCATGTAGTTGATTACCTAATTGAGAAGAAGGGTATAGGTGGTGCAGAGGCTACACCTCAAGAGGTAATGGGTGAAGCTTTACGAATGGTGCATGGTATTAATCCAAAGGCATCTACTAAGAAAGCCACACTAAAAGATATCGAGGCTGGTCTAGACACAGGTGTATTTGATGTAACAGACCTAGATGAAGTAACTAATAAAGGCTTAATAGCTACCTATGTTCAGGATGGTGTTAATGTATACATGCAACTAGATGGCGTAGGTTTAGAAGAAGCTTTAGGTGCTGCATTAGCAGACGCTAAAAAAGACTTTATAACTATTGAAGCTTCCAACGGAACTACTCAAGCTATATCTTTGCTTAACACTGACATAAGCAGGTCAGGTGGCGAAGCTGTAAAGTTACAAAGGTATCTTAATGAGTGGGCATCTTCTAAAGAAGCTAAACTAGCTATGGAAACTGTAGGAGCTACAGGACTAACTCTGAAAAGTTCGAGAAACAGAAACGAACTATCAGTAGTTATGATAGACGATAGTGGTAGAGTTATAGGTAACTTTATGACTGTACCTCTAAAGGTAGCTGCTGACCCTGCTACTCTACGTAGTATGGTTAATGAGAGACAGCGTAGACAAGCTGAAGAAGATGCCTTTATGACAGGTCAGTTAGGGGTTGTTGAAGCTCCTATCCAAACTGCATTAACAGAGGACATTGTTCCAACAACACCTGAGGGTACACCTGATTTACTTAATGCTCCTATAACTATGGAAACCATGGGTATTGTACCTATTCAGCCAATACTTCCAGAATCGTTTAGAATTAGTACAGCACAGCCTATAATGGATGGTACTGAGTTTACTGGTAGGTATCTATATACTGGTACTCTTCCAGACGGGTCTACTGCTAGATATCAATCATCTACTACACCTATCAAAGCAGGGCTATCTCAGCCAGCTTACGAGGATGCTATAATAAGTCAGGTAACTGAGGAACAACCTCAGGAAGCTGGTGAGCCTACTTATGATGAAGTTGGTCTAGAAGTACAACGTACAGTACAACAGGCTATAGAAGATACATTTGATGTAGAGTCGTATTCTGAAATATCCAACATGATGGGTAATCAAGCTGAAGATACATTAAATAGGATTTTGAAGAATAAAGCTGTACAAGATATGGAAGGAACAGAAGAAGAAAAGAAGTCTGTTATAACAACTGTCATGGATTTCTTATTTAATACTTCTGCTGAAGCTTCTGGTAGCGATATTGCAGGTGATGTTGAAAACATAACAGGTACTACACCTGTAGATAAAGCTACTAATCTAATCATTAGTCAGGAAGGTTTTAGAAATACTCCTTATAAAGACGGTAAAGACCGTTCAGTAGGGTATGGTTTCTATCTACCGTCCCTAGAGCCTGATGAAAAAGCTTTAATTAAAGATGTAGAAAACATAACTAAAGAAGAAGCTGATGCTGTTATGCAACTTAAAGTCCAAAAAATTGATAAGTTTTGGAATAAAGAAGTTGGTAACTTTAACACATTTAGCGATGAACAACAGGCTGCTCTGATGAGTATGGCGTACCAGTTAGGTGCTACTAACATACCAAAGGATTGGCCTAAATTCTTAACTGCACTAAAGAAAGCATCTAATGCTCCTGTAGGTTCTGCGGAACGTCAGGCAGCTTTAGAAGAAGCTTCCTTTAATATGTTGTTTAACAGACGTGCAAACGGCTCTAAATCACAAACTAACTGGCACAAACAAACACCGAAACGTGCTAAAGCAATGGCTGCGGTCATTAGCGGATAGGAGTATATAAATGGCTTATGGACTTTCTGAGGAGTTCCTCAAGGCTTCAGGGGCAACTGAAGATAAACCACTTCCTTACATTGCAACTGTACCTGAGGCTACTATCAGGGCTGAGATGGAGAGGGCTAACAGACTAGATAGTGATGTTACTATTGCGTCTATGTTCTCTAAGGCTTCTCAAGAAGAACACATCCACAGCGCATTAATCAGAAATAGCTATAGGTTTTCCGATACTCCTATGAACCCTGTGTCTGACATAGACAATGAGATGCTAGAGGCTCTCACAGGTGGGCTAGATGACCCTGATGCGATAGAAGAAGTACTAGATGCTGCACGTAGCGTAAGCTTAGATTACGCAATGCAGATGGGTAATGACTATCGTATCACAGCCCAAAATAGAAAAGACCTAGCGGCTGCTGGTTGGTTGGGGACTACTGCTACTATACTAGCAGCGTTGTTTGACCCAACTGAACTAGCGGCTATTGGGGCTACAACAGCAGGTGTAGGACTTATGAGTGGTGCTGCTGCGCCTGTCACTGCTACAGCTACTGCTGGTGGTTTATTTGCTAAACGAGCCTACAACGTAGGAAAGGCTGCTAAGCTAGGTCTTGCAGCAGGTGCTGTAGAGGCTTCCGCTTTTGAAGCTGTACGTGCTTCTCTTAAGTACGATGTAGATGGCGGTGATGTACTTCTAGCTGGATTGATTGGTGGTACTTTAGGTGGAACAATAGGTGGTGCTACTACTGCCTTTGCTAAGCAAGCTGAGCTACACAGAACTGTACAAAAGGTTGCGTTAGGTGAAGAACTGACACCTCAAGAGCGTTTATTCTATGAGGCTAACTCAGGCGATAAAGTTACTCAAAGAATATTTGACGAAGTAGAACGCAGGGGTGACCTAGAAGACCCTGATGCTACACCCTTACCAGATGAGCAAATAGTAACAACTACCGCAGTTGGTGATATAACTGAAGAAGAAGCTAGAGCTACATCCAAACAGTTAGGTGGTAAATTTTTTGCACCGTTAAGAAGTCGTTTGTCGGTGTTTCACCAAACTAAAAACTCTAATAACGGTTTCGTTCGTACTATGGCTGACAGACTAGGACTAAATAGTTCTGGTAACGTAGATAGAACAGCAGTAGGCGCATCTGCAACAGAAATTAAATCTATGTTGGAGCATGTATACAGAGGTAAGTTTGCTCGTTCTATGAATAAGAATAGAAAAGCATGGAAGAACCGTACTGGTGGAGACTATGCTGATTTTAATATCTTAGTATCCAGAGCAATCAGAGGTGGTATAGATGATACACTAGATACTGAGGTACGTGCCGTAGCTAAAGATGTCATGGATGCTCAGAGTGAGTTAGGTAAGAAAGCTATTAAGTATAATGTAGCTGGTTTTACTACAGGTATTTTAGATAATCAACCTAACTACCTTCCTAGAATTTTTAGTGACACTCGTATCAATGCGCTTCGCAGTAAGTATGGTGACCAGCTAGAAGGTGCTGTATCTGAGCTAGTAGAACGTGCTATTAGAAACGCTCAACCTGATATTGAGAAAAACTTAAGTCCTGATGTAATCGGTGACATGGCTAGAGGCTATGCTAAAACTATTGTTAACAGGCAGTATACTTCTATTCATAGGTCTTTTGAGTTTAACATGGAAGACCTACAGAAAGCTCTGCAAGGTGAGGGTTTAGATGATAATACCATTGGTAATATTATTGACAACTTAACACGTAGCACTACTGTTAAAGGACATAAGCGTTCTAGACCAAGACTTACTCTAGACGAGAACACTTCTGTTGACATTCGTATGGCAGATGGTAGTTATCAAACTCTCAAGTTTTCTGATTTACTAGAGGAAGACATTGAGAACCTACATAACGCTTACGTGTTTCAGATGTCAGGAGCTATCGGACTAGCTCGTAATGGTATCAACACTAACGACTTGTCTAGTAGCTTTGATTCTATGGTATCTAAAATACAAACGGAAGCTCAAGCTGTAGGTCAGTCTGCTGATGAAATGAACCAACAGATTGAAGCCTTGCAGTTTATGTATGACAGTGTTACAGGACGGCTAGCTTTTAAAGACGGTCAACCTACTGCTGGTACACGTAAGATATTGAGAAGAGCTAGGGAAGCTAGTTTTATCATGCACATGGGTATGTCAGGAATGGCAGCTATGATGGAGCTTACCAACGTACTGATGGAATACTCAATTCCCGTGTTACTAAGAGCTATGCCTCAGTATGGTAAGATGATTAGATTAGCATCTGATGGTAAACTAGATAACGCTTTGCTTAGAGAACTAGAAGAATTAACTGGTTTAGGAACTGACGTAGTTACAGGAAAGTTCACAAAAACATCTCGTTTTGAAGGTGACACTATGGACATAGAGCCAGATGAAGACTTCACAAAAACGGATGAATACTTAGGCAGAGGCAGAGAGATTATGTCTTTTGCTTCTGGTCTTTCTCCTGTTACAGCAGGTCTACGTAGGCTATCTATGCTAAACTATTCTACAGCATGGGCAAGAGCAGCTAGAAAAAACAATAGCCCCTTTGCTGATATTAAGATGGAGCAGTTAGGTATTAGTCCAGACATGGCACGTAGAATACGTGACCAGATTAATAGTAAGGCTACATATAAAGGCGATGTACTAGAAAGCTTGAACACTAAAAATTGGGACGATAAAGAAGCCCTAGATATTTTTCAAGTATCAGTGTATCGTGAAGCTACCCAAAGCGTACAGGAAGTTAGTATAGGGTCACTAAACCCATCCCTTAGAGGTGAGTGGGGTAAGACTTTATTTCAGTTTATGAGCTTCCCTATGGCAGCTATGGAACAGCAAGCTATGCGTATGGGGGTTCGTGCTTTTAATGGTGATGCGACTACTGTAGCTAAAGTTATTATGGCAGCTAGTTTTATGGGTTCTATGATGTACACAGCAAGGGTATATATGAACGCTGAAGGTAGAAGTGATAAAGAAGAGTACATCAAAAAAATGCTGACACCTGCTATGATAACCAAAGGTGCAATAGGTCAGGTTGGTGCTACTTCTACTTTTGCTACTATATTCGACATAACAACAGGTACTATGTCTGGTAATAATTATGCTATTACTCCAGCTTCTATTTCTATGCTAGAAAAAGTAGGTAAGGTAGGTACTATTGCAGGTAAATCAGTGGGTCTGTTTGAAGGAGATGTATCAGAAGCAGAGGTAAGAAGCGGATTACGTTTGATACCCTATGCTTCTCTATACGGTGCTAGACAAGGATTAAACTGGATTGCTAACGAAGCAGTTAATTAAAAGGATAAGCAATGGCTTTTTCATATCAAAACTATACAGGGGATAACGCGACTGACACTTTCTCTATTCCCTTTGACTACACTGCTCAGTCTGAGATTAGTGTAACAGTAGACGGTGTGGCTGAATCTGGCCTAACTTTTCCTTC
>ERZ1089243.28-NODE-28-length-13550-cov-10.444239_pt1 | contig 13550 bp, 15 predicted proteins | sample MGYA00383549_ERZ1089243 | MGnify/ENA primary metagenome ERZ1089243 (study PRJEB34543, sample SAMEA5968660) | marine metagenome | biome: water | collected 2014-06-21 | depth 2 m | study: Ocean Sampling Day (OSD) data from North Adriatic Sea
GATTTGATACTTCAAGCCTAATCACCCTGCTTCCAAAAAAGTAATTTAATGAGCGAACAAGTTCCAGATTTTTATAATAATAAAGATTTAATCTTTGATGAAATCTGGACCTTGTTAGCTAGAGGCGTTGTTGATCGATCTGAAGACTTTAGATTGCCTACAGTTATTGTAAATAAAGGTGAATTCTCAGATGGAAGAATTGTTGTTTTACGAGGTGCTTTTAAAAATAAAAGAGTTTTAAGATTTCACACAGATTTAAGATCTTCCAAGATTAGCGCTCTTAAAAATAATAATAATATTTATTTTTTATTTTATAATAAAAAGAGAAAAATTCAGGTACGAGCAAAAGGGGTTGCTACAATCCACTATCAAGATGAAGTGACGAAAGAGGCTTGGGAAAAAACACAAGTTATAAGTCGAAAATGCTATTTAGCCTCTCAGGCACCAGGTTCAGTTTCTGACACTCCGCATCCTGGCTATCCAAAAGAACTTGAAGGGAAAAACCCTAATATTGAAGATACAGAAATTGGTTTTGATAATTTTTGTGTAATTGAAAGCAAAATCAATGAGATGGAATGGTTATACCTTGCTTCACAAGGTCATCGTAGAGCAAAAATTTTAATTAAAGATAATCAAGAAATTATAACCGATTGGTTAACACCTTAACTACTTAAAGTTTTTTTCAAAATTTTTCCAATTCTGAACGTAATGCTCTGCATTTTCTTTAACGGCCTTAATCTCTTCGTCTTTTAACTGTCTGATAATTTTTCCAGGGGAACCGATCACTAAAGATCCATCGGGTATTTCTTTGTTTTCTGCAATTAAAGAATTGGCTCCAATAATACAGTTTTTACCGATAACAGCTTTATTTAAAATGATCGCCCCAATGCCGATTAAACTGTCATCTTTAATTGTGCAGCCATGTAGCATTACTAGATGTCCAATAGTTACATTTGAACCAATGTTAATTGGACAACCTGGGTCAGTATGTAAAACACTATTATCTTGTACATTTGATCCCTCTCCAACCGTAATTCTCTCAATGTCTCCTCTTAAAACAGCTCCGAACCAAACACTGCTATCATTTTTTAAATGTACATCACCAATAACTTTAGCGCTATCAGCAATCCAATTATTTCCATCTCGAGTGATTTTTTTGTCTCCAAGTTGATGAATCATATTTAACGTATATATTAAAAAAATATTTATGGCACTTGAAAAAACACCTTTGTGTAATTTTGGAGAAAAGGCTCAAGATTTTAATTTAAAAAATATTGATGAAATTCATTACGATCTAAAATCATTAATGGGAGAAAAAGGAACTCTGATTATGTTTATTTGTAATCATTGTCCTTACGTTAAAGCTATTGCAAAAGAAATTTCTGAAACTGCAAAAATATTAAAAAATTACAATATTAATTCTATAGCTATTATGTCAAATGATACAAAAAATTATCCAGAAGATAGTTTTGAAAACATGAAAACTTTTGCAAAAAAAAATAAATTTAATTTTCCTTATTTAATCGATGAAACTCAAAATATTGCAAAAGAATACGGCGCAGTATGTACGCCTGATTTTTTTGGATATAATTCAGATCTTGAGCTTCAATACCGAGGCAGATTGCGAGCATTAAAAGATCTTACACCTGTTCAAGATAGTGAGAATGAATTATTAAAAGCAATGATTACTATCTCGAACACTGGAAAAGGGCCACAAGAACAAAATCCGAGTATGGGTTGTAATATTAAGTGGAAATAAAATGTTTGTAATCACAACAAGAAGTTTTTTACCAGAGCTAGGTGGAATGCAAATTTTGATGACTGATATAGCAAACCATTTATCAAAACATGGACCTGTTAAGGTATATGCAGAAGATAAGCCTAATGCCAAAGCATTTGATCAAAAACAAAAATATGAAATTGAGAGAATTAAAGGTTTTAAATTCATAAGAAAATTTAGAAAAGCCAATCAAATTCATGACTTTTTTAATAACAATAAAAGTATTGCAGCGCTTATCTCTGATCATTGGAAAAGTTTAGAAAAATTATCAAAAAATATTTGCAGTGCCGTTCCAACACTTTGTTTAATACATGGAAAAGAAATTAATCATCCAATTAAATCTCCTTTAAATATTAGAATGATCAATTCTTTATCTAAAGCTAAATTTATTATTGCAAATTCAAATTTTACAAAAAACCTTGCAATAGAAAAAGGTATTCCTGAAAATAAAATTATTATTATTAATCCTGGAACAGATATGATTGATCATAAAGATTTAGATGAGAATGGTGCAATTAATATTTACGGACAAAGTTCTCATCCAAAAATAATCAGCGTTTGCCGCCTAGAGAAACGAAAAGGCTTAGAGCAAACTTTACTGGCTTTAAAGAATTTTCAGGCAAAATATGAAGATTTTAGAATGGTGATTGTTGGAGATGGAGATGAAAAACAAAACCTAGAACAACAAAGTAAACAGTTAGGGCTTAATCAAAATCTTATGTTTTTAAGTGATGTCACTCAGGAAATGAAAAACTCATTAATTAAAGTTGCAGATTTTTTTGTGATGCCGTCAATTCAAGCAGGAAAATCTGTTGAAGGTTTTGGAATTTCATATTTAGAAGCTGCAAAATTTGGGACACCATCTATTGCAGGAATTACTGGTGGAGCATCAGATATCGTTAAAAATGGTGAAACTGGATTGTTATGCGATGGTGAAAACCACAACGAAATTTACAAAAGTTTAACACAAATTATGGAAAATAATAATTATAAACTTATGGGTGAGAAAGCTAAATTATTTTCTGAACAATTCTCTTGGGATTTGCAAATCAAAAAATACTTGGATCTAATATATTAATTAAATGGAATTTATAAAAAAAAATTTAAAATGGTTAGGAACAGCTTTAGTTTTTATTGGAATATTATTGATGTACCTAAATATTTATCCATTAAATATTTTTTTTCACGGGCCTGGTATTATTGCTTGGACGATACACGGCTATATCAACAAGGATAAGGCAGTGCTTACTAACTTTGCACTTCAAATCCCTTTTTCAGTCATAGGGTTTTATAAATACTTTTTTATGTAGGAATTTTAGATTTTAAAACATCTAAAACTTTTTCTGCAGTTAAATTCTTTAATTCAGGAACTTCTAAGACTTGAAAATTTTCAGTTTCAATGCTGACTTTTTTTGCTGAAGTATGTGGACCAAAAATAGCCAGACCTTTGCAGCCTAAATGAGCAGCTATGTGAGCTGGGCCAGTATCATTAGCAATTACATAGGAAGCATTTTTAATTATCTTTGCAAGCTGCTTTATATTTGTAGGTTTATTATTATTCAAAATCATTTCTAAATCTAATTCTTTGCACATTCCAATTTCACTTGGTCCGGGTGCAGCCAAAATTTTGTATTGCGGGTAATGAATTTTCAATAACTCAATTAATTTTTTAAAATATGGCCAGACTTTATTTTGAAGTTTAGGCGAACAAAAAGGAGCAATAAATAAATAATTTTTACGACCTATATTAAATTGTTCATCAACAGCCCAAGAAAAATCAGGTTTTAAAACATTTTGAGTATTACTGATATTTGAGCGATCTAATTGGACTTTAAACCTTTGTATAACACCCTCTTGATCAAAATCTTTTTTGCTCTCTCCTTGATTTAATATTGTGAATGAAGATGACCAATTATTAATTTTAAAATTTTTTCTGTAAAAATTCGTTCTAGAAGAATTTTGTAAATCAAAACAGTATTCAAAGTTATAACTTCTAATGTTTTTAATTAAGTTTAATAAATAAAAGAAATTCCATCGTGGAAGACGTTTATCGATAATAATTTCATCAATATATGGGCAGGATTCAAACAAAAATTTAAATTTCATAGTTGTTAAAATATGAATTTTATTATTTTGAAAATGATTTCTTATATCTTTTAATGCACCTGATATTTGAACAATATCACCTAATGATCCATGTTTAATAACTAAGATATTTGACATAAACTATTTAACTATTATCAATAAGATATGAATTCAGCCAATAAAATTTATGCAGAAATCTCTGTAGGGGAATTGCTTGATAAAATCTCAATACTAGAAATTAAACAAAAAAACTTAAAAGATAATGAAAAAATCAAAATTGTTAATAAAGAGCTAGAAAGTCTAAATATGACATTAAAAAAAGAAGTAACTATGACTGAAGAAATTCAATCACTTTACCAGGATTTAAAAAAAATTAATTCTATGCTTTGGGATATTGAGGATGGGAAAAGAGATTGTGAAAGAAACAAAGATTTTGGGGATAAATTCATTGAACTAGCTAGAAGTGTTTATATTGAAAATGACAACAGGGCTAAAATAAAAAATAAAATAAATCAATTATCTGGATCGAATATTTCGGAAGTTAAAAGTTATGATAAATACTAATCAAGACTTGTGCTTGGAATTTCAGATCTTATTTTTTTAACTTTTTCGGTATCAATTTCAGAAACTATAAAACCTATACCATTTTCTTTTTCAGCTAAAATTTTTCCATCAGGAGAAATAATTAAACTGTGACCATAAGTTTCTCTACCATTAAAATGTTTTCCAGTTTGTGCTGGAGCAAGTACATAACAAAAGTTTTCAATAGCTCTTGAACGCAGTAAAATATGCCAATGCCTTTCACCAGTATTTTTGGTAAAGGCTGATGGAACGGTTAAAAGATCAGCTCCTTTTTTCATTAATTGCCTGTAATGATTTGGAAACCTTAAATCATAACAAATTGAGTGTCCTAAATTTGCCCAGGGTAATTTAGATAAAACAATTTCTTTACCCGCTTTAAATTTATCAGACTCTTTGTAGCTTTCTCCATTAGGTAAATTAACATCAAACATATGGATTTTGTCATAGTGAGATACAATTTCTCCCTCAGGATTAATAAGTATCGATCGGTTATAAATTTGATTATCAATATTTATTGGAGTGGCACCAATTAAAAACCATATTGAATTATTTTTTGAAAATTTTTTAATTCCTTCAATACAATGACTATTGTCAAAATTTTCAGATCTTTTTAACAAAACCTCATGGTCTAAAGTTAGTAGAAATGTATTTTCTGGAGTTAAAATAAAGTCTACTTTTTCCTTAATAGCTTGTTCACTAAGTTGAAGAACCTGATCTAAGTTTTCTTTAGGTTGATCATTTGATGTCAGCTGCAAGCATGCAGCAGTAAATTTCATCTATTTATTGACTGAGCTAATAAAATTCCAACTGCAATCAAAGCTTGGAATGTAAACTTCAGATATCTGAGAATTTCCAAATGCCTGCTCTAAAGTTTTGTTCCAGTTATTAACCTGTTTAGGTTTTTTATCTTTAGAACCAACTTGAGCAGTAATGACACCGTTTTTTTTAGTTATTCTTTTTATTTCTTTAATATTACTCGCTGCCAGATCAATGCAGAATTGATCATCATTTAAATCTATAAATAGATGATCATACTTTTCATCTTCACAAGAAACTATATTTTTAAAAGCATCACCCCAAATACAATTTACATTATTACTTTTATGAATATTTTTAAAAACGTCAGGTAAATATTTTTGACAAGCATCAACGACCTCTTTGTCTAACTCAAACCAGTCAATGTAATCAAAATTATTTTTAACACATTCACGAGCTACCCCTCCATCTCCTCCGCCAATAATAGCAGCAGTTGAGTTTTTATTTGATAACTCAAGACCTGATTTTACAAAAGTGCTGGAATATAGCTCTTCATCTTTTTCAGCAACTTGAATTTCGCCATCAATAAAGAGTGCATTACCAAACTCTTTAAGTTTTAAAATTTCAATATGCTGGCCAGCATTAGATTTGAAGTTTTTGATAACCTCTTCAACCATATAAAATTTCTTTATACCGTCTGAGCTATAAATATCTTTGTAATGATGAATTGTATCTCGATCAAAGTCTTTTTTAATGACAGATTTGTGCGGTAATTCTTTTTTTAAAATATCTAAAGAAATACTTGGGCTTACTGAACCGCAAGTAAAAAAATCAAAACTGACGATGCCTCTTTCTGGAAATGTATGAAAGCTCATATGACTTTCTTTTAATAAACATAAAAGAGTAACACCTTGAGGGGTAAAAACATATTTGGAAATATTTACAATCTCTACTTTAGCGGCTTCTGCAATTTTTTTAAAAATATTTTCATAAAAATCAGCTGAATGATTTTCGTATACGCCTAGAAAATCTAGAGTTACATGCTCACCTACTTTGTCCACGGAGACTCCCTTCTTTCAAAAAAATTTAAAGCTTGCTAAAGCTTAAACTTCAAAACCTTGTTCATCAGAGATCTCGACAAGATTTTTAGCACCCCTATAAATTGGACATATATACTTGGACAAAATTTTATCAACCCTTTTATTGTTTTTTGTAATTTTTTACTTTTGATAAAACTTTATTCATTTCTGCGACTTTAAGAATTTTAGGTTTGCCAACTCTCAGGCACTCCAAATACTGTTCAGCCAAATATTCAATTTCCTGGGCTAATTCAAAGGCATTTTGTATATTATTCGAAAAGGCTACTTGACCGTGGTTTTCAATGAGACAACCAAACCTATCTTTCAATACTTGAATAATGTTTTTTGATAACTGAGTTGTTCCGTAAGTTGCATATTTTGCACATTTAATATCAATACCCCCGGCAACAGCTACCATGTAGTGAAAAGCGGGTATTTTTTTTCTTATACAAGATAAAACTAGAGCATTTTTAGAATGACAATGAACAACTGAATTTGCATTTTTTTTATTTAAATAAATGTCTTTATGAAAATGCCATTCAGATGAAGGCTTATTTTTTTTTGAGTTGTATTTTCCTTTTAAGTCAACAAATACAATATCTTTTGATTTTAAAGTCTCATACCTCATTCCACTTGGTGTAATTAAAAAACCATTTTTATATCTAACGGATATATTACCTGATCTTAAAGGTGATAAATTAGTTTTATTAAGTAATTTTGAAAATTTTATAATATCTTTTCTAATCTTTTGTTCTGTCATTAAAAAATTTCTTTTAATTCGCTTGGTTTAAATATTCCCTTTTCAGTGATAAATCCTGTCACAAGATTTGCTGGGGTAATATCAAACCCTAAATTAAAACCTTTGCTTTCTTTAGGGTAAATTCTCACTTTTTTTAACTCTTCATTTTCATCAATACCCATCACGTGACTAAGTTCTTGATCTGACCTTTCCTCAATTGGAATATCTTTTCCTTCTAAAATGTTTTTATCAAAAGTCGTACTGGGTAAAGCAACATAAAAAGGGATGTTGTTATCCTTTGCGGCTAATGCTTTTAAATAAGTTCCAATTTTATTAGCTACATCACCATTTTGACTTACTCTGTCTGTTCCTACAATACAAATATCGACCATTCCTCTTTGCATTAATAGTCCGCCCGTGTTGTCAGCAATCACTTTATGTTCAACATTTTCATTTAAAAGTTCAAAAGAAGTTAGTGATGAACCTTGGTTTCTTGGTCTTGTTTCATCAACCCAAACATTAATATTAAGACCAGCTTTTTTAGACTTATAAATTGGAGCTGTTGCAGTTCCCCAATCAATTGTTGCAAGCCATCCAGCATTACAATGAGTAAGGATATTGACTTTTTCTTTTTTTAAATTCTTGATCAAACTCAGTCCATGATCACCAATACTTTCAGAAATTTTAATATCTTCTTCACATATTTTCTTACACTCATTTAAAATTGAAATTTTAATATTTGATTGATCAATATTTTTTAAAATTCGTTCTGCCGCCCAAGATAAATTTACAGCAGTAGGTCTTGCTGTTTTGATATGATCTACTTTTGTTTTAATAAAATTATAATCTTCATTTTCTTTTGCAGCTAAATATAAACTGTAAGCTGCCGTAGCACCTATAAGCGGTGCACCTCTGACCAACATATTTTTAATTGCATCAAAACCATCTTGGTAAGATCTAAGATCTTTGATTTCAAAGTTAAATGGAAGTTTTGTTTGATCTATGATTTTAACAATATCTTTATTTTGATCATGCCAAATTGTTAAATAATGCTTCCCTTTTATATTCATTAATTACCGAGAACTCGACCAGCAATATTTTTTAATTTTTTCTTTGTTTCATCTGTCCAATGCGACCGATCTGTAATGAGCGCTGTATCCAGGCAATTATTTGCTGGATCTTTAGGATCGATGAATTCTTCAAAATTTTTAACAACTTCAACAATCATTTTTTTTGCTTTTTCAGCATTTCCAACAAGTGTTTTAATAACTTGTTCAACTGAAACATCATCATGATCTTCATGCCAACAATCATAATCCGTTACCATTGCAACGGTTGTATATCTAATCTCAGCTTCTCTTGCTAATTTTGCTTCAGGCATATTTGTCATTCCAATCACATCGCAACCCCAAGATCGATAAAGATTAGATTCTGCTAAAGAAGAAAATTGAGGACCTTCCATCACTAGATACGTTCCCCCTGTTTTATATTTTAGATCTAATTTTTTAAGCGCGGTATCACACGCTTTCATAAGACCGGGGCTCGTTGGTTTTGCCATTGAAACATGAGCTACAATTTCATTATCAAAAAAAGTTTTTACTCTTGCAAATGTTCTGTCAATAAATTGATCAACTAAAACAAACTTGCCAGGCTCAAGTTCTTCTTTAAGCGATCCAACGGCTGATATAGATAAAATATCAGTGACACCCAGTTGCTTTAAAGCATCAATATTTGCTCTAAAATTTATATTTGATGGGTTAATTTTGTGCCCTCTTGCGTGTCTTGGTAAAAAATAGACAATCTTATTTTCAATCTCAACTTCTAAAATTTCATCTGAAGGGTTTCCCCAAGGGGTACTGATTGATAGCCATTTTTCATTTTTAATTCCTTCAATACTATAAAGACCACTTCCGCCAATGATTGCTAGTTTATTCATATTTGTTTAGTTATAATAAAAAATTGTAAAATGAAATTAGAAAAAACAATAAGAAGTATTCCTAACTATCCCAAGAAAGGTATTTTGTTTCGCGATATCACCTCTCTGCTGGAGAATAAAAAAGCCTTTAATTTCACCATTAAGAAAATGAAAACAATTTCAAATAAATTGAGATTTACAAAAATTGCCGCAATTGAATCAAGGGGTTTTATTTTTGCATCAGTTTTAAGTTATTTAACAAAAAAACCATTAATCCTACTTAGAAAAAAAAATAAATTACCTGGAAAAACACATTCCCAAAGATTTAAGCTTGAATACGGTTTTGATACTATTGAGGTTCATAAATCTTCATTAAACAAAAAAGATAAGGTTTTAATTATAGATGACTTAATCGCAACGGGTGGGACAGCAATTGCTGCTGCCAAACTTGTTCAAAAAACTAAAGCTAAGGTTGCTGGATATATATTTTTAATCGATTTATTTGATTTGCCTGGAAACAAAAAACTATTATCAAAAGGATATAAAACCTTTAGCCTTATAAAGTTTCCTGGGCACTAAACTTTTATTATTTTAAAATCAATTTTAAATTTAGGGTATTTTTTTAAAAGTTTTGATTTGATTTTTTTAAATGAAATTTGATGAATTTTACCTTCATTTTGTTTTGAAAATTCTTTTTTACCATTAACAATCTTTGCGGCACCACAGTCGGTATGATTAAAAACAATTAATTTTTTTATTCCGTGTAATTTTATAGAAATATCTAGGTTACTCCAAAATACCTTGTGCCATGATTTAAATTGATTTGCTGTAACTCCAATAGCAGCTCCAGCAATATTAAAAGCACTATATTTATTCGTTAATTTTTTCTTTTTTAATAAATTATATACTTTTGATTGACACCTTGGATCTATACATGAGAGGACCATTGCTTCGTATTTTTTTTTCATACTTTTGGTAGCGGGAGGCAGAATCGAACTGCCGACACCGGGCTTATGAGTCTAACTCAACAACCTTAAGAGCACTTTCCCGTACAATTTTATTATACTTTATTAATATTTATTTGTGAATCCTTAATCTCGTTACGTCCGTGTTACGTCCGAAAAAAGATACTAGATTGAACTGAAAAGTTAAAAAAACAGAGGACCCATGACCCTTTGAAAATTAGAAAAGGTTACTTCTACTCTAGCCATATATTGTTAGTTTTACTTATCCAGTCACTAGTAAAATTTTATGAGAAAAAAATTTCAAGAAGGTAGAAGCGCATGGAATACTATAATTCATAATGAAGATGATTAATTTAATAATAATTAATCAAATAGATTTATTGAAAGTAATAATCTCATAATTAATTTAAATATTTTGGTATTTATAAATTGGCACTGCGAAGTTTAAATTGCAAGCTTTCATGCTTTCTGTCACAAAATTTGTTACCGCTGTATAAGCTGCATCATCTGAATGATTATTAATATTAAACCACATTTGCGCTTCTACTTGTATACCAGAGCTCAAAACTTCTTTGGTAATTATTTTAGCTCCTTTTTCTTTAAGTATAATATTATCATCAGGTTTTTGTTTTAATTCAGAAATTAATTTTTCTAAATTTTTGCTATCAAAAGTTTCTACAGTAAATTTTACAGTAATTCTTGAAATGGGTGATGGAGAGGAAAAGTTGGTAATCGACTGAGTTGAAACAATGCTATTAGGTATTGTTACTTCATTTCCATCTCGAGTGAGAATTGTCGCTGATCTCCAATTTGTGTTTGTTACTTTACCAGATATAACAGCTGCGGTTGCGGCTCGTGAGGATCTAATTTCAATCCAATCACCAATTTTAAATGGTTTCTCAACATTTATCATCAAGCCAGCAAAAAAATCTAAAATTAAAGTTTGCAATGCAAAACCTAAAATAAAAACAATAATACCAGAAGTCGCTAAAACCTGTGTAAGATTTACTTCTAAAATCACAAAAACTACTGCTGAAATTATTAATAAGGAAATACCTATATTTGATGAAGTTTTGACAATTCCAGGAACTGGTAGTTTAGTTTCAATCTCAATTTTTCTGAAATATTTATTTAAATTTTCAATTAAAATATTACCTAATGCAAAAACTATGCCTGCATTAATAGTTTTATCGACAAGTACCGTTGAAAAATCTGTATCAAAATGTATCCACCCTGCAAAAAAAATAAATTTTGCTAATAATAAATTTGTGAGTAGTAATATAGTTCCAATCGTTGCGGATTTTTCACCAAGATAATTTCTTCCTTTTTCTAATACTCCAAAAAATATTGATGAACCTGACAGGATTATTCCGATCATAAAAGAAAAAAGCATTAGAATTTTTGATGAATTTTCAGTAGCCACCCTCCATTCAGGAGCAATATTAAAAACAAAACCTAATTGTGAAAATTGTCTCTTATCAAAGCCCTGGGATTTAGATGAAAAACCCGTAATTACTAAAAAATTGTGAGACTTTTGGCTAGTTTCTAGCAACTTTGCGTCTTTGCCTGATCTAATCATTCTTGATGGATTTGGAAGTTTACTTGGGACTAAAACTAACTCGTCTACATCCATAAAAGAATGTCTGATATCAATTTGCAATTTATCCATGCCAGACTTTTCATCAGTTGCACCTGATATCTTTTTTGCATCAATCTCAACTTCACCAGCTAAAGTGCTCCAGCCATTGGCCTCGCTGAACTTGAAATTTTTTTTCTTGTTTTCTATTAAAACGTTTCCAACTTTTATTTCATCAAAAATTTCTGCTTTAGATTTAGTTGCAAAATCAATAGAGATATTGACTTTAGACCGGTCAAGTTCATCATCAACATTTAATACTTCAATAATATCAGTATTAACAAAAACAACATCAACAGATGATAACAAACCCGTATCTGAATTAATCAAAACCTGATCACTTGATACAGTCAAATAATCAGCTTCGTTCGTCAATGTGAAGATTGATGTATAAGCATTTCCATCAGGATCAAAATATATGGGACCTATCGATGTTTCTATAGAGGATGAAATTGATATTGCATTTGACCATTTTTCTAAAATTTTTTCCCTCGCAAAATCAATTCTTTTATCCTCATCTATGGATAGGATTTCATTAATCTTATTGTCCAGACCATTTGATATGACTTCTATAGCTGCTCGACCATAAAAATAACCCCAAGTTGGCGGTTTTTTGTTATTTTTTAAAAATGACTGATACTGTGATCTTGCTTTCTGATTAGCTAAATCAAAAGCAAATGGACTAAACACATAAAATGTAGCAACGGGCTCATTATTTTTTAATATATTTTGTACTTTAGGAATAAAATCCTCTAATGCTAAAATTTTAAGATCATACTTAATTAATTGATTTGCGATTTCTGTATTAAATTTATCGCTTCCCGATAACAAGATTGCTGAAGTATTTGTTTTTTTAATCTTGCTTATTGATGATTTAACGTCACCATCTAACAGTACTCTATTAGGAATCTTTTGATCAATAAAATTTGCAAAGGCTGGACTAAGTCCAGATCCATCAGTCACAACATAAAAATTTTCGATATCTCCAAGTTTTTTTAAAAAAGCAGTAATAAAATCTGATAATAATTCTTCGTTATAAATTAGTCTATGAGCCCAAGGATTAAATTGTGTAAGGTTAAAATGTTTTTCTTGTATTGATATAAAAGGAGTTTTTGTAACTAAATAATTATCTGCAGATGTCTTTGAATTACGATATCCAGAGTGACCAACTACAGAAACATATTTACCAGAATTCCCAATTTCAAGAGAAAGGTCGTCGGCTTCTTCTTGGTCTTCCTTGGATTGGTAAATATCCAGGCCAATTTTAAAATTTTTATTTTTCTTGTTAGTTTCGTATAGTTGATCTTTTATACCCTGAAGAGTCATAACGTCTTCTTCTGAGTTTTTATTAATAACTACTGCGATTTTAAATTCTGGTTTAAATGATAACTGAGGTAAAGACTTTAAAATTTTAAAATCATCTAATTTTTTAGCAATTCCTAATACCGAAAAAAATATTAAAATTAATGCTAATAGAAAACGTGATAATCTTGTAAAACTCATTAATTAAGATTATCATAAAAAATGTTACAATTATGTTACAATTTATTTTAGTTCAAAACTCTTATAGGTTGCCCATCTAGAAAAGCTTGAAGATCTTCGGCCATTTGATTGTACCACTTGGCATAGTTATCTAATATTACATATCCAATATGAGGGGTTAACAAAACATTTGGTAAAAATCGTAATTTATGATTTTCTGGTAATGGTTCTATTGCGTAAACATCAAGACCAGCACTTGTTTGTGATAAGAAATTAAGTCTATTTATAAACCTTACGTATGACGATGCATTGAAGGTATGATGTTTTTAGTTGAATATTAAGTAATAATCTCATAAGTTGGTTTTTGCTTTCCCCACATTTCAAAATATTTACCTTTTTGCGATAACAACTCTTCGTGGGTGCCTTGCTCAATAATAACGCCTTTATTCAATACTATGATTTGATCAGCATTTGCTGCCGTTGATAAACGATGTGCAATGATAAGTGTGGTTTTGTTTTTAGAGATATTTT
>ERZ1089243.33-NODE-33-length-12761-cov-6.161105_pt1 | contig 12761 bp, 10 predicted proteins | sample MGYA00383549_ERZ1089243 | MGnify/ENA primary metagenome ERZ1089243 (study PRJEB34543, sample SAMEA5968660) | marine metagenome | biome: water | collected 2014-06-21 | depth 2 m | study: Ocean Sampling Day (OSD) data from North Adriatic Sea
TGAACTCAGGGTGACGCTCCAAAGTCCCTGGTGTGACCCACCAGCCCTCACCCAATTCGGTAATCGGACCACGCACAGCTGAATGCAGCCGGCCTTCTGATATGGCTTTTTCCAGCTCAACGGAAACCGCATTTGTCCATAATTCGGCAGCCACTTCTGGCTGGCCTTTTTCATTCATTGTCGCAAAAGTGGCTGTCGTCGCGCCCGGAATCAATTCAATAGAACAACCATAACCTTCTTCCAGGATGATCTTGTCCACATTTGCCATCAATGTTGCTGATGGCCAATTCATGTCTGACATCTGGAATTCACCGCAAGCTGCATTTGCCTGTCCGCTCATACCAAATGCTGCTCCAGCAACAATAGCCGCTGAGATCAGTAATTTCTTCATAGGATAACTCCCCTAGCTCAGATTTGCTTTTTATCAATTGGAAACCCGTGAAGGCCGCCCATAAAGGATGCCCGAAAAGGCTGATTGATAATCTTATCATGACAACGTTACGAGCCGTTATCCAGCCCTAATGCTTCAAAATCGACATTTTTTGAGGAAATAAGACAATTTTGAAGCCGTCAAGTGGCTGCACCGGCAAAAACTGCGTCTGTCTGAGGCGACATCGCATGGCTCATTATAACACCGGTTAATGCCGGTAATCGGGCGCATCATCATCAAGAATTGAACGAATCGCCGCCAGATGCTTTTCGGCCGCATTTTCATATTGTTCCCATTGGCGGGCGGTTTTTTCCGCAACGCTATCGGGCAAGAATGACAATGGCGCGCCCGTAGACAGCGCGGTGATATAGGTGCGGCAGCCACGTTCGTAATGGTATGCCAGATCAAATGCCAGAGCTGGTGTTTCACCAACACTCATAAAACCATGGTTACCCATCATCATCATGCGCTTATTCCCAAGGCACTGCGACAAACGCTCGGCCTCGTCATCCAGCCCCATCCCATCAAATCCAGTGTCAATCGCCACGCGGTTATGAAACCGGCATGTGGTCTGATCGACAGCTGGCAATGACGGGTCTTTCAGCGCGCTCAATGCGGTGGCATATTTTGAATGCAGATGGATAATACAGCGCGCCTGTGGATTATTGCGATGCATCGCACCATGAATCCACCAGGCCGTGGGGTCAATATTTTCGCCATAATCATCGGGGGTCTTGCGCGCATCGAGCAACACCAGGTCACTGGCTTTCATCCGTGAAAAATGCACACCATAGGGATTCATCAAAAACTGCTGACCATCATCCGACACGGCAAAGGAGAAATGATTGGCAATCCCCTCATGCATCGCTTCGCGCGCTATCCAGCGAAATACCGCTGCCAAATCACGTCGCGCCTCATCCAGATCAACAATTATTTCTGACATTTTGACCTCATCCGTTAAGCTGAAAAAAATCTTGCATGAATCGCGCTTGATTGCGCAAATGATTTTTTGACTCTTCTGGTGTAATCTATAGCCAACATGCAATTGAAGATAGGCACAGCCGCATCCTCAAAGCATCACTCATAACGAGGCCTTTTCCTTATGCAAATCTGCCAATCACTTATCGGCGGCCAACTGGTCGCCAGCGCGCTGCCCGCCATCGACAAAATTTATCCGGCAACCGGCGAGACCATCGCGAAAATTGAACCCGCCACTGCTGATATGCTGGATGACGCGGTGGCTTGTGCGGCGGCTGCACAGCGCAGCTGGGCCGCATATGAGCCGCTGGCACGGGCGCGTATATTGCACCGCGCCGCCGCCTTGATGCGTGAGGCCAATGCCGAGCTTGCACAGCTTGAAGTGATGGATGTCGGCAAGCTCTATGCCGAAGCAGAAACCGCCGATGTTCCATCCGGCACCGACGCCTTTGATTTCTTTGCCGCCGCGATCACCACACAATCGGGTGACTATAATAAATGGGATGGCGCTGTTAGCTATACCAACCGGGTGCCGCTTGGGGTTTGTGCCGGCATCGGTGCGTGGAATTACCCGATGCAGATCGCCTGCTGGAAATCAGCGCCGGCGCTGGCGGCTGGCAACGCGTTTATTTTGAAACCATCTGAAATGACCCCGCTGGTGGCGCATAAGGTGGCCGATATTTTATCCGAAGCCGGGCTGCCCGACGGCCTGTTTCAGATTATCCATGGTACGCAAGAGATTGGCCGGGCGATTTGCGATCATCCCGGCATTGCCAAAATTTCGCTGACTGGCGGTGTGGCAACCGGCAAATTGATCATGTCGCAATCTGCCAGCACATTGAAAAAAATCACGCTTGAGCTTGGCGGCAAATCACCGCTTCTGGTGTTTGATGATTGTGATTTTGAGTTGGCGGTTCAGACCGCTCTTGATGCCAATTTCTATACCGCCGGCGAAGTATGTTCAAACGCGACGCGGGTATTTGTGCAGCGTTCGATTGCCGATAAATTTATCGCTGCCATGGTTGATAAAACCGAACGCATGGTTGTTGGCGACCCGATGGCGGCCGATGTCAATATGGGCGCGCTGATATCAGCATCACATCTTGGTAAAGTGCTCGACTATGTGAAGATAGGCCGCGCGGAAGGCGCGCAGATTGCCACTGGTGGCAAACAAATCCATCCACAGGGCTTTGAAAATGGATATTTTATGGAGCCCACCATTTTGACCAACTGTACCGATTCAATGCGCGTCACGCGTGAAGAGATTTTTGGCCCGGTCATGTCGGTGCTGATTTTTGATGATGAGCAAGACGCCATCGAGCGTGCCAATAGTACCGAATTTGGTCTCGGTGCCGGGGTGATGACAACCGATCTGTCACGCGCACACCGCGTGGCCGATGCATTGATATCCGGCAATGTCTGGGTCAACAGCTTTAATATTTTGCCGCCGGGTCTGCCTTTTGGTGGGGCCAAACATTCCGGCTTTGGACGGGAAAATTCGATCTATACGCTGGATGCCTATAGCGAGGTCAAATCGGTTCACATCACGCTGTAGTCCGATGCCGCAGCATCAGCCGTGACATTGCCAAGCAAATATTGTTGCAGCTTTTGCGACTGTGTGGCGGCGTTAAAATCACGCTGCAACCGTTGCTGTGCCCGGGCCACCATTTGCCGCATTTGGTCGCCCGTCTGGCTGGCCGCCAACAGCGCCGCAGCCAGCGCATCCGGATCATTTTCAGGCACCAGAAAACCGGTCTCTTCATGCCGAATAATTTCCGGGATACCGGCATGGTCAGATGCCACCACCGGCACACCAGCGCGAATCGATTCAAGAACAACTGTCGGCAAACCTTCGCAATCCCCGTCGGCGGCAATCCGGCTTGGCACAACAACCGCCTGTGCCTTGTGCAAAATGCGGCTTAACTGTTCCGGGGTCTGCCATCCCAAAAACCGGACAGAAGATAGATCAGCTGCCTGTGCGCGTAATTCTGCCTCGAGCGGCCCACTGCCGGCAATATCCAGCCCCGGCACAGTTTTACTGTCTGACTGTTGCAAGCGCCGCATCGCTGCCAGCAAAATATCAACGCCTTTTTTATCGACAAGCCGGCCGATAAATAACAGCCGCCCCTGACGCTGTTCTGGCTGCTGCATGTGGGACACATCAATGCCGATATAATGGGTTATCAGCTTGGCTTTAGGAAAGCCCTGCGCCGCCAATCTGTCGGCAACAAATTGCGACACACATAAAAACCCGCTGGCATAAGCCTGCAAATGCGATAGACGCCTTTGATAAATGGTCGGGATCAGCCGACGACGCTGATGCGTTTCCTTGGTCGCATCGCCACCATGAAATGTCACAAAAAGCGGCACCCCCAACGCCTCTGCCAGAGGCAGCGCCAGCGCCCCGCCCCGCCCAAAATGCGCATGCACAGACTGCGGTGCCAGCGCTTTTAAATCCGGCAGAATACGGGTACGGCCGGTTTGTTTGAACCACAATCGGCGCAGACTATCGGGTGCCGTCGCCATCATCTGCCCGTCTAATTCAGCAGCACGCCAGCCAAAATGACTGGCAAGATAGACCAGATTCGCCGCATTAAAAGCCGTGTAATGGGTTTTGATAAAGCCCTCGCTTGGCAGTAACAATTTATCCCGAAACACGATGATGTTTGGTGTTTTTGGCTGTGCTGCCGAGCTGTCGTTAGACGTCATCATCAAGCTCTGGCAAGGGTAATGCCGTGGTATATTTAATTTCTTCCATGGCAAATGACGAGCTGACATCGGTGAGCTGAACATTGGCAATCAGCTTGCGATAAAATGTGTCATAAGCCGCCATATCAGGCACCACGACCCGCAGTAAATAATCAACCTCTCCACTCATCCGGTAAAATTCGACGACCTCTGGCATATGCGCGACCATCTTGGCAAAATCACTCAACCATTCAGCGTTATGCTGGTCAGTGCGCACCGCCACAAACACCGACATGCCGACGCCGATGGCTTTTGGGTCAAGCAGGGCGACGCGCTTGCGAATGAGGCCTGATTCTTCCATCCGTTGAATGCGCCGCCAACATGGCGTTACCGACAACCCGACCTTGCGCGCGATATCCGCCACTGGCTGCGCCGCGTTATGCTGAAGCTGCGTCAAGATTAGCTTGTCAATTCGATCCATAGAAAACACCCAAAATTCACGCCGGACATTCACGCCGGCGCCGTTTAACATATTGCTCTGCTACACGCATCTTATTTCTACAAATCTGAAATTTTTCGCATATTTAGTGCAGGTGCTTGGCATTAACCCGGCAAACTAAGCAAGATTTTTACAAATTTACAGGAATAAACAAAGATAGCCAAGACCAGATAACCAACCCGGCCACATAACCAACCCGGCCAGAAAATCAACCCGGCGAGACCCCCGGCAGATTGTGGATTGCAATCTGCAACATCTATGTCAGTATCGCCGACATGACGGCACGGCATTTGACTTTACTAACCAGCACCGACTGGCATGATTACGAATTGCTTGACAGCGGTAATCTGAAAAAGCTGGAACGATTTGGCAGTTTTCGCTTTATTCGGCCTGAACCACAGGCCATGTGGCGGCCGCGCCTTGCCGCCGATGCCTGGACAGCTGATGGCACATTCCAGCCTGGCAAAGCCGATAGCGAGGATCATGAATCCGGCGGCTGGCAACTAGCGAAAACGCTTCCTGAAAGCTGGCAGATGCATTATCAGAGCTTGCGTTTTTTGGCGCGTCCGACACCATTTCGCCATCTCGGATTTTTCCCGGAACAGGCAGCGCATTGGAACTGGTGTGCGGAGCATATCGAAAAATTTACCCAGCAACACCAACGGCCGCCGCGCATCCTGAACCTGTTTGCCTATTCCGGATTGGCCAGTCTGCATGCCGCCGCAGCCGGTGCCGAAGTCACGCATGTCGACGCCAGCAAAAAAGCCATCGCACAGGCCTTTGAAAACCGTGATGCCTGCGGCCTCGAGGCGGCACCAATCCGCTTTATCACCGATGATGCCAGCGGCTTTGTGGCGCGCGAGATCAGGCGCCAACGTGAATATGACGGAATCATTCTGGATCCGCCGAAATATGGCCGCGGCCCAAAAGGCGAAACCTGGCGCATCGAAGAGGATTTGTCGCCCTTATTACAGCAAGCCGCCCGTTTGCTAAGTGCCGATGCGATGTTTCTTGTGCTGACAATTTATGCGATCCGCGCATCGTCACTGGCGGCGCATTACGCACTCGCCGACCATCTTGCCGGGCGGCCCGGCCAAATCGAGTCAGGCGAGCTTGCCATTCTGGAATCAGCCCTGTCTGACCCGCAGCCAAGACGCTATGTCGCACAGGCAAATTTTGCCCGATGGCTGGCCGGTTAGCGCCGCTTATCGAGGGCTGTGTATAGAGCAACACCCGTTGCCACAGCCAGATTGAGCGAGTCCGAGCGGCCAAGCATCGGGATTTTAATCAGCTGATGGCACAAATCAATGAGCGGTTTGCTCAAGCCGGATTGTTCGTTGCCCATCAGCATCACTAATGGCCCATCATAATCGGCGCTTCGGTAATCAACCGCGGCTGGCAATGCGGTGCCAATGATCCGGCCCGGCCAGATCGCGCCAAACGCCATAAATTCGGCCTCGCTACAGGCCACAATCTGCACATTGAAAACGGCGCCCATCGACGCCCGCACAGCCTCAACCGAAAACGGGTCGGTACAATCGCCGACCAGAATGATGCCAGCGGCACCAACGGCGTCCGCCGTGCGCATAACTGTTCCCAAATTACCGGGGTCGCGCACCCGGTCGAGCGCCACCCAAACTTTGTCGGTCTGCAGGGTGACACTCTGTAAATCATGCCAACGCTGGGCAAATGCACCAAGCAGGATTTGCGGATTATCTTTACGGCTGATTCGCTGTAACAAGGCCTCGGTCATCGGCAGGGCGCGGCCACCAGACCCGGCGAGTCCCGCTAAAATCGGCGCCATCACCGCGTCCGACTCACGGCCCGCCAAAAATGCCAGCCGATGCAAATCCCACCCAAGCGCAACAGCCTCACGACAAATGCGCGTGCCTTCTGCCAGAAACCAGCCCGACTTCTTGCGATATTTACGCTCATGCAAAGAACGCAGAAATTTAACCTCGGCATTCGCCGCGCTGGTAATCGGGTCAGGAATCGGAATCGGCAACTGGGTCATCGCGGCAGGGTGATAGCAAATTTCGCGGCTATTTGACACCAAAAAGCCACAACAGGCCGCAGCGCCACAGCTGAACGCGACCAGCCGCCGGGAAAAAATTCATCACCGGTGCATTTTTTTTGTTTCATTTCCGCAAAATTGACGCTTAATGACAAGTGAAACGGCCGCCATTCAACGGCGCTTGCGTAAGAGAAACAGATGGGTAGCAGCACGATAAAACATTTGTTGAATAATGAAGCTGATACAAATGCGCAAAAAATCGGCTTTCTGTTGCTCAATGAGTTTTCGTTACTGGCATTTTCCTCAGCCATCGAACCATTACGCGCCGCCAACCGACAAAGTGGCAGACCTATTTTTGAATGGATGGTGGCCAGCCCCAATGGTGTCAGCAGCATCGCCAGCAATGGGATTGAAGTGCACACCAACACCGACCCGGAAAATTTGCAGAAATGCCGCATGGTGTTTGTGTGCGCCGGCGTCAATGTTCGCGGCAACACCAGCAAAGCTATTTTGAACCTGATCCGCAGGCTTGACCGAAACGGGGCTATTATTGGGGCCATTTGTACCGGCACCTATGTAATGGCGGCTGCCGGATTGCTGACTGGGCATCGCTGTACCATTCACTGGGAGAATATTGACGGGCTGGCCGAAGAGTTTCAGGAACTGGAGATTACCACTGATCTGTTTGAAATTGATGGCAACCGGGTGACATGCTCTGGCGGCACCGCTGCGCTGGATATGATGCTCAATCTGATTTCGCAGTCACATGGGGCGCAATTGGCGGCTGAAGTGTCGGATCAGTTCATTCACGACCGCATCCGCGAACCCACCGACCGGCAGCGCATGGAACTACGCTCGCGCATCGGCGTCAGCCATCCAAAATTGCTGGCTGTGGTGAAAACCATGGAAGATAATCTGGAAGAACCGCTGCCACAGACAGCCATTGCGCGCCAAACCGGGCTGTCGACACGCCAGCTTGAACGCTTGTTCCGCAAATATCTGAATACCACGCCAACCCGTTATTATCTGAATTTACGGCTGGCACGTGCCCGCCATTTGCTGCGCCAGACATCAATGTCAATTCTGTCAGTTGCGCTAGCCTGCGGCTTTGTTTCAGCTTCGCATTTTTCAAAATGCTATCGCGAATGCTACGACCGGACACCGCGGGCTGAACGAAGCCCGGATTAGTTTGCCGCAGATTTAATCGCGCCAAGCATGCTGGCAAGGCCGTTTTTGCGGGTGGCCGAAAGATGTGAATCGAGACCAATTTCGGTTAGGAAACTCGGCTCTGTATCGCGAATTTCTGTGGCAGGGCGTCCCGAATAGACGCGCAGTAAAAGCGCCACCAGACCCTGCACAATGGCCGCATCCGACTCGGCAGTAAATGTGACAACATCCGAGGCATCGCGTTCGGCGGCAAAATAAACGACCGATTGGCAGCCACGCAACTTGTGCGAATCATCACGCAGATGGCCGGGAAATGGCGCCAGCTTGCGCCCCTGATCAATCAATAGCTGATAGCGGTCTTCCCAATCATCAAAAAATCCAAATTCTTCGACGATCGCGGCGGCTTCAGCCTGTGCCGTTGCGGCGGTTTGTGTGGGCATAAACGGGTTTACCTCTTATCGAAAAAATGACCAAAAACGCTGGTTCATGCTGAGATATTGCGCCGCCGCGCCAAAAGATCAAGCAGGCGCATCGCCGCATCTGTTGATTTTGTGCCTGGCAGAAATACCGCGCCAGCACCAGCCGCTTCTAATGCCGGAATATCACCCGGCGGGATCACCCCGCCGACAACCAGTTCAATATGACGCCCGGCGCCAGCATCCAGTTTACGGCGCAATGACGGCACCTGACTGAGATGGCTGGCAGCCAATGTTGACACGCCAATCGCGTCGACTTCACCATCAATCGCCAAATCATAAACATCGTCCGGGGTCTGAAATAACGGCCCGGTGATCACCTCAAAGCCGAGATCAGCAAACGCCGAGGCAATCACTTTCTGGCCGCGATCATGCCCATCCTGGCCCAGCTTTGCGACTAAAAAGCGGGGTGGACGACCAACCGCATCACGAAACGCCGCGACCCGCTGTTTCAATATGTCGATATCGGCATCTGCCACAACATGCTTGCGCCAGACGCCACGAACACCCTGAATTTTGGCGGTATGCCTGCCAAAATTTGCGGCGAGCGCATCTGACATTTCACCTACCGTGGCGCGATGCCGTGCCGCCTCAATGGCAAGCGGCATCAAATTATCGGTGCCGGCCGCTGCCTGTGACAATGCCGCCAGTGCCGCATCGACCGCCGCCTGATCGCGGCTCTTACGCAGCTTTTGCAGCCGCGCAATTTGCTGCTCGCGCACGTCGCCATTATCAATCCGGCGCACCTCGACCTGCTCGGCACTGCTATCGCTGGTGGCAGGCTGATATTTATTCACACCCACAATCACCTGCTCGACCGAATCAAGGCGTGCCTGAGTTGCTGTCGCCACTTCCTCAATGCGTAATTTCGGGATGCCAGCCTCAATCGCCGCCGCCATACCGCCAAGCGATTCGGTTTCAGCGATATGCTGGCGCGCCTTGTCCGCCAGCTGTTGGGTCAGTTGCTCGATCAGATGGCTGCCACCAAACGGATCAATCACATGTGCCATATTCGCTTCATTTTGCAGATGGATTTGCGTGTTACGGGCGATCCGGGCGGCGTAATCGGTGGGCAGCCCCAAGGCCTCGTCAAGCGAGTTGGTATGCAGCGATTGCGTATGACCCGCCACCGCTGCGGCCGCTTCAATACAAGTGCGCGGCACATTATTAAACACATCCTGAGCGGCCAATGACCAGCCCGAGGTTTGGCAATGTGTCCGCAGCATCAATGACTTTGGATCTTGCGGTGAAAAATGCGCCTGCATCAATTCCGCCCAGAGAATGCGCGCCGCCCGTAATTTTGCCACTTCCATATAGAAATTCATGCCAATGCCAAAAAAGAATGACAGCCGCGGGGCAAAATCATCAACCTTCAGACCAGCCGCGACACCGGCACGCATATAGGCGAGGCCATCAGCCAATGTATAGGCAAGTTCCAGATCGGCCGATGCTCCGGCCTCTTGCATGTGATAGCCCGACACCGAAATAAAATTGAATTTCGGCATTTCCCGGGCGCAAAAAGCAAAAATATCCGACACAATCCGCATTGAGGGCGTCGGCGGATATATATAGGTGTTGCGCACCATAAATTCTTTCAAAACATCATTTTGGATGGTGCCAGCCAATTTCGCGGCGGGCACACCCTGTTCTTCGGCGGCAACAATAAATAAAGCCAACACCGGCAAAACCGCACCATTCATGGTCATTGATACGGTCATCCGATCAAGCGGTATAGAGTCAAACAACAGCGCCATATCAGCAATCGAATCAATCGCCACACCCGCCAGACCGACATCATCAGCCACCAGCGGATTATCCGAATCATAGCCCCGATGTGTTGGCAAATCGAATGCCACTGATAATCCCATCTGACCTGCCGCCAGATTTTTCCGGTAGAATTTATTCGATTCTTCGGCTGTGGAAAAGCCGGCATATTGTCTGATTGTCCATGGGCGGGTGGCGTACATGCTGGGGTAAGGGCCACGTAAAAATGGCGCGATGCCCGGTTGACTGCCCGCCAGCCGTGCCTGTGTTTCCGCATCGCCAGATGCCAGTGCCGGCAGGGGCAATTGCTCGGCATTATCGATAGCACCCGGGTTAATGGCATCTGGCATCTCGCCAAGGCTGGCGGTGATCTGGTCGGCAGCAGGCAGGGCGATTTTGGTGAAGTCAGGAAACCCCTGCATTAATCCAGATCCTTTGTCATATCTGCCAGCTTTATCAGCCACGCAATTTGCGCAGTATCTGGCAAAATATCATCAGCCTCAAAAATGCCACCCAGCAGAATGCTATGATCAAGCTGTTCCCGCACCTGCGGGTCCAGCCTGTCAATTTTCAGATCGAGCAAAACAACAATGGCCGGGCGCGCAACTCTCACGGCATCAACTGTCACCGCATCAACTGTCACCGCATCAACTGTCACCGCATCAACAGGGGCCAGCGGTAATGTCAAATGCACCGCCGACATGCCGCCAATACGCAGCACCCGCCGGATTGCCTCTCGCCGCGGATCTGCCGCATCGCCCTGCTGCAAAATCAAAATACGCGGCGGTGTTTTTGCACTCTGTCGGCGAATCGCCTCAATCACCGCTGCCGGGCGCGCGATCATCTGCCAGCGCGGTGCCAGATCGCCAACCGGCTTGCTGTCAGGCTGCACTGTTATCCCAAGCAACGGCAATTTGCCTTGTGCCAACTGCTGGTCACGGCGGCGGGCGGCGGCCTCTGCCATCGCCGCAAATCTCTGTTCAGCCTGTGCCACCGCCGCGCCGCCAGCCGCCTCGATATCCTGAAAACCGGCCCATGCCGCTGCGGCAAGCGCCTCGGTACGCGCCTCAATAAACGCCGCACCGCCAGCCGCATCAAGACTGCGCCCCAAACCCGATTCCTCAATCATCATAATTTGCTGCATCCGCGCCAGACGCCGCCCCATCGCACTGCCGCCGGTCAACACGTCATGCGCATAAGCGGTCATCATATCGGCACCGCCCATAGCACCGCCAAGCAACGCCGTGGTGGTGCGCATTATATTCATATCGGCATCAGCAAGGCTGAACATGCGCATCGACGGCAATGCCTGCAGGTGCAACGGATAACTGTCGGCACGCAACCCCAAAGCCGTCACCAGCCCGGCCCAGCCACGTCGCAAGGCGCGGCATTTGGCGATGCCATCAAACATATCGGCTGGCAGCGCGACGCTCATCGATGTCTTGCGCGCAATCAGCTCTGCCGGCAATCCGGCTTCGGTGCCAGAGCGGAAAATCTGCGTTGCCGCCGCCAGCAAATAGGCCAGCTCCTGCACCTGACTGAGACCATGATTATGCCACTGCCAGCCATTCAGCCGGAACACACCGTCGGTGATGTCGGCATCGCCAGCCCCGCCCATTAAGTGCAGACCTTCTGCCAAAAGCGCGGCGTCGGCCTGCGGGGCAAATGGATCTATCGCCAGATCAAGGCTGATGTCGGACAGGTTTTTACCCTGACCGCGCGCCATTTTTGCAAAAACGGCAAGCGCATCACCAACATGCGGGCCAGCATCCAGCACGATATCAGCCGCCCCCAAAACAACATCATGCAACATCTGCTCAAGCTGTGTCGCCGCCGCCGACCCAAGGTTCAGATAAATCCCCGTCGCACCACCAGCAAGCTCTTCCAGAATAGCCGCATTGACGGTTTCCGGCGCGGCGTCTGTCTCGACCGGCTGGCAGACCCGCCAGCCATATGCCAGCCGCTGCGCCGGATGCGCGGTTAGCCGATGTACCGGCACCTGATCAGATGCCGCTGGCGATACTGCATCAATCTGATAGAGCGCGGCAATATCAAGGCCATCTTCGTCCAGATGATGCAAGCTGTCCGGTGCGACACCTTTGAGCGCCTTTGTAACAAGATCCTGCCATTGCTGCTGATCAGCTAACGGAAAGGAAAGAACGGGTGATGACATGTCGAACCTTTTGGTTACAATGCATGGCGTTAATCTAACAGCGCGTCTGCATCAAATCAAGGAACCGCTCCTATGGCTTCGGCGTTTGCCTCTTCGACCCATCCGGCATCTGAACAGAGGCAAAACCGGATGATATTTGGCGCCGCTGTGGTGATCACGCTATTGCGCAGCGTCGCGTTAGTCGTAACACCGCTCGATTTAGGTGTCGATGAAGCCCAATATTGGCTGTGGAGCCAGACACCGGATTTTGGTTATTTTACCAAACCGCCGCTCATTGCTTGGATTATTGCGGCGGCGCATTGGCTATTTGGGCATCACACATGGGCGGTGCGTTTGCCTGCCTGCTGGATTCATCTGGGGACGGCACTGCTGTTGTGGCGGGCCGCTTCATGGCTCTACGGCCAGCAGGCTGGCCGCTTGGCCGCGCTCATCTGGATAACCCTGCCAGCGACCGGGCTTGGCAGTTTTCTGATCTCAACCGACACGCCGTTGCTGGCATTATGGTCGGCCGGGCTTTTGGCGATGTGCGGCATCGCCAGCGGGCGGCTGTCTGCCGGCATTGGCATGACCCT
>ERZ1089243.38-NODE-38-length-12291-cov-6.678490_pt1 | contig 12291 bp, 10 predicted proteins | sample MGYA00383549_ERZ1089243 | MGnify/ENA primary metagenome ERZ1089243 (study PRJEB34543, sample SAMEA5968660) | marine metagenome | biome: water | collected 2014-06-21 | depth 2 m | study: Ocean Sampling Day (OSD) data from North Adriatic Sea
TGGAAGTTCGGCCTATGGGAGAGGGGCAATTAGCAGAAATGTTTGCCCCTATCGCACAAGGGCTAAGAGATATGCCTTATGATGGGATAGTGTCTTTTGAGAGCGTCTATCATCCGGGCAATGGTAATTTTGAAGAAGGGTTTCGTGGCAATATAGAGCGTTTCAAAACCCTCTTTTCTTGAAGCTTTTTGGGTGCATAAAATAGTAGTTTGAAAGGAAGCTGGAGCTATGCAAACGCTCTTTGATTTAACAGGTAAAACGGCGCTAATAACGGGCGCTTGGCGGGGTATCGGTTTCGCGTTGGCTGGCGGGCTAGCAGCAGCAGGCGCGAAAATTCTGATTAATGGACGCGGTCAGGATAAAACGGCGCGTGCAGTAGCTGCATTGCGCGAAGCGGGCTACACAGCATCAGAACTTGTCTTTGATGTCGCTGATAATGAGGCGAGTATCGCGGCCATAGATGGCTATGAAGCTAGCCATGGCCCGATAGATATTATCATTAATAATGCCGGTATTCAGCATCGCTCTAGTTTGATGGATTTTGATGCCGCTGACTTTGACAGGGTGCTTGCTACCAACACACAAGGCGTCTTTCATGTGTCGCGGGCGGCAGCGCGGCATATGGCAAAACGCGGACAGGGCAAGATCATTAATATTGCGTCTATCATGAGCAAGATGGCGCGTCATCATGTCAGCGCTTATATCACCTCAAAGGCTGCTGTTGCTGGGCTGACACGGGCGATGACCTCAGAATGGGCAGAACATGGCATTAACTGTAATGCGATCGGCCCTGGCTATATCTCTACAGAACTAACCCAAAGCCTGTTTACAGATCAGGCCTTTAGCCAGTGGCTAACAGATAATACGCCAGCTGGCCGGTGGGGAGAGGTTCAAGATCTGGTGGGCACAGCTATCTATTTAGCTGCGCCTGCTTCTGATTTTGTGCATGGCCAGATTATCTATGTAGATGGCGGGATGACCACCACGGTCTGAGGGCTATTTTTTATTTAATCAGATGTTGGCATTCCGGAACAGGGGTTAACACGGCACCTTTTTCAAAGAAATGCACCAGATTATCAACGGTTAGATCGCCCATAGCTTGCCGCGTTTCAACCGTTGCAGAACCGATATGCGGGGTTAGCACCACGTTTGGCATATTAAACAGAGCTTCTGGTACTTGTGGTTCTTTGTCAAACACGTCCAAGCCCGCATAGCCAAGCGTGCCTTTTTGCAAGGCGTTCACCAGAGCCGCCTCATCAACCACGCTGCCCCTTGCCACATTAACAAGACAGCCTTTCGGCCCAAGGGCTTCTAATATTTCTTGATTAACCAGATGCTTGGTTGCCGCACCGCCCGGTGTAATAGCAATAAGCGCTTGCACATCACCCGCCATATCATTGAGCTTTGCATAATAGCGATGCGGGCTATCGCTGCGCTCTGAGCGCGCATGATAGGAAATCTCGCAACCAAAGGCTTCTAGTTTTTTTGCAATCGTCTGGCCAATGCGCCCATATCCCAAAATGCCAACAGACATTCCATCAATGGTGCGGTTTAGCGGGGCATTGCCCTTATTTACCCAATCGCCTGCCAGAATATAGTTATGATTGACGATCAGTTGGCGATAACAGGCCATCAACAGCATGACCGCAGTGGTAGCGACCTCATCGTTTAGGACGTTCGGTGTATGGGTAACAATAATACCGCGGCTAGCCGCTTCGCCTACGTCAATTGCATCATACCCAACCCCATAACAAGAGATAACTTTTAGCTGGCTAAGCCCGGTCAGCAACGGCGCAGGCACCCCGTCATGTCCCGTGGTGGCGACAGCCTCAATTGCCTCGCCTTTTTCAGCGATAAAGCTGTTTATGTCTGTTATTTCAGTGAAAGTATGGCAGACAAAAGAAGCGTCAAACGCTGCTGCCATACGCGGGGTTATGTCGCCAATAATGAGCAATTCAGGTTTCATTCTTGTTTCTACTTTCTTTTTTGGAAGGGCTTAAAAAAGGGTGTTTCCCCCAGAAGTTAATTTCCCCCAGAGGTTATTTTTCTCTAGAGGTTATTATGGCGGAGCAGCTCAAGATAAATCGCAGAATGGTCAGTATCTGCACCATCCATTTCATTTACCAAGGCTGTGTAACGCTCTTGGATTTGTTCGGTCAGGGGCAAGCTCAGGCTATGATGGCCGGCCTCTTCAAGCGCATTATTTATATCTTTAAGCTGGAATTTGGTTAGACCGCCGGGTGTAAAATTACCAGTGGTCATCCGTTCTCCATGTTGCTGCAGGATAACGGAGTCTGCAAAACCGCCCTTTAACGCATCGCGAATGGCCGCAGGGTCTGCACCGCCCTTTTCAGCGAGCAACATCGCTTCGGCTACAACGCCAATGGTCACGGCTACAATCGTCTGATTCGCAAGTTTGGAAAGCTGGCCAGAGCCATCTGGGCCAACACGAACGGCCCTTCCCATTGGCGCAAAAACAGCCTCAGCTTTATCAAATATTTCAGGATTGCCGCCAACCATAATCGCCAATGTTGCCGCTTCTGCGCCTTTGGTGCCACCTGATACGGGCGCGTCTAAATGACTGCGGCCAATTTTGCGCATTTCTTCTGCATGCTCGCGCGCTTCGCTGGCTTTGATAGAGCTCATATCTATCAGGCAGGCGCCTTCTTTCATCTGCAGGGCAAGGCCTTGCGTGAAAAACATATCTCGCACGGTTGGCCCATCGCTTAGCATGGTAATGACATAATCAGCCCCTTCAACCGCTTCGGCCGGGCTTTGGGCTATCTGTGCGCCATCCACGGCTAGCGCTTCTGCCTTGCTAATGGTGCGGTTCCACGCGCTAAGGGTATATCCTGCCTGTAGCATATTGCGCGCCATATGGTTGCCCATCAGGCCAATGCCCAGAAAGGCAATGTGCGGTTTATCATTCATTTTGGTGTAACTCCTCTAATTGGCAGGCCTAATAAGTTGCCCGGCCACCAGAAATATCAAAAACACTTGCTGTCGTGAAGCTGTTTTCAGCACTTAATAGCCACGCCACCATCGAAGCAATCTCATCGGTTAGGACAAAGCGTCCGCGCGGAATTTTAGACAGCATATAATCAATATGTTGCTGGGTTATTTGTTCTAGAATACGGGTTTGTGCTGCTGCGGGGGTGATGCAATTTACCGCAATATCATAGGTTGCCATTTCCTTGCCAAGCGTTTTTGTCAGCCCGATTACCCCCGCTTTCGAAGCAGAATATGCCCCTGCATTAGGGTTGCCTTCTTTACCTGCTACAGAGGCAACATTTACAATTCGCCCATAATTTTGGGCCTTCATTGTGGGCAATACCGCCTGATTGACATAAAAAGTGCCATTCAGATTGATATCGATAACTTGGCACCAATCTTCGGCAGTATAATCAAGGGTTGGTACCGCAGGGCCAGCAATACCAGCAGAGTTCAGCAATTGGGTGATGCGGCTATGATGTTTTGTGCTCGCAGCCATTGCCGCGGCTACGGATTGGGGGTCGGAAATATCAACCTGAATAGTGGCAACAGGCTTATTAAAAGCAGCCTTTGCTGCTTCTAACGCTTCACTATCACGGTCCCAGAGAATAATTTCTGCACCATTTTCGGCTAATCGCTGTGCGCAAACAAGCCCGATACCCATTGCCCCACCAGTAATGATGGCAACCTCTTTTGACATATCATATTTGGCGTACATCTGTCCTTGCCTCCCTCTGCTAGATAATGGCTTCTCTGCTTAGTCTTGACCGACGTGCTGGCGTTGCTTGCCTAGCCCATCAATCCACACATCCATTACATCGCCTTCACGTAAATAGACAGGCTCAGGCTTGATGCCCATGCCAACACCTGGCGGCGTACCGGTAGAGATGACATCACCTGGCTGCAAGGTCATTAATTGTGAGAGGTGCGAGATACATTCCGCAACGCTGAAGATCATGGTCGAGCTATTGCCAGTTTGCATCCGCTTACCATTTACATCCAAACTCATATCCAAATTTTGGGGGTCAGCAATTTCATCTGCGGTTACCAGCCACGGGCCGATAGGGCCAAAGGTGTCGCAGGATTTGCCCTTTGTCCACTGGCCGGTTAGCTTTGCTTGAAAATGGCGCTCGGATACATCGTTAGAGACAAAATAGCCGGCGACATAATCTAGGGCGTCTTCTACAGAAACATACTTAGCTGCTTTTCCGATGACCACACCTAGCTCTACTTCCCAATCCGTTTGGGTTGAGCCGCGCGGTAACATTACCGTATCATTTGCGCCTACCACAGCTGAAGTGGCTTTCATAAATAAGATAGGATGTTCTGGTATGTCAGAGCCGGTTTCAGCAGCATGATCAGAATAGTTCAACCCGATACACATAAATTTGCCAATGCCGCCAACACATGCCCCCAGCCTTTCCTGACTGCTTACCACCGGCAAGCTAGATAGATCGACAGCGCGAATTGCGTCCAAACCAGCAGGCGAAAGCGTCGCGCCATTAATATCATCCACATGGCCGGATAGGTCGCGAATCTGCCCATCTGCATCTAGAATGCCGGGTTTTTCTGCGCCTAAAGCGCCAAATCTAACAAGTTTCATTTTTCTACAACTCCTTTATTGCAAGTACTTCAAGCCAAGCACTTTATTCCTAGTGTTTTATTCTGGGTATTTTATTCTGGGTGTTTTGTTCCTAGTGATTATCGCGAGGTATCCCTTTGGTTCGCGCTATAGACTGATAGTTTGGCGCGTCTCTCAACACCATGCCTTCTGAGAAAGGCATTACCATTTCCCGGAAATATTGCTGCCAAGGAGACTGGCTTTCTGGTGATGGATAACCGCCTGCCTCTTGCAGCTCTTTTTTGCGGGCTTCCATCTCTTCATCACTTATCAAGATATCGGCAGTAAAATCATTCATATCAATGCGCACCCTATCGCCAGAACGCAACAGAGCAAGGCCGCCGCCATCGGCCGCCTCAGGTGAGGCATTCAAGATAGAAGGGGAGCCAGAGGTGCCAGACTGCCGGCCATCGCCAATACATGGAAGCTCTGAGACCCCTTGTTTTATCAGATAGGCAGGTGGGCGCATATTTACCACCTCAGCACCGCCCGGATAGCCCTTTGGCCCCGCCCCGCGCATCACTAAAATAGAATGCGCATCCATCTTTAAACTTTCATCATCAATTTTATGGTGGAAATCTTCTGGCCCATCAAAAACAAAAGCTGTGCCTTCAAAGGCGTTTGGATCATCAGGGTTTGATAGATAGCGACCTGAAAATTCGGTGCTGATCACGCTGGTTTTCATGATGGCACTATCGAATAAATTGCCCTTCAAATTGATAAAGCCAGCATCTGTTTTCAGCGGGTTATCTACCGTTTTAATCACCTTATCATTTTTGATCTTTGCGGTTTCACAATTGCTACCCATAGACACGCCATTTGCCGTAATCGCGTTCGGATGTGGCAGTAAATTATGACGCATCAATTCAGCCACCACAGCTGGAACGCCGCCAGCGCGGTGGTAGTCTTCTCCTAAATATTCGCCAGCTGGCTGCAGATTTACCAGCAGCGGAATTTTATGCCCAATGGCCTGCCAGTCATCATTATTTAGGCTGACACCCAAATGCCGCGCCACAGCATTTAGATGGATAGGCGCGTTAGTGGAACCGCCAATAGCAGAGTTTATAACAATCGCATTCTCAAAGGCTTCGCGGGTCATGATATCTGATGGTTTCAAATCTTCCCAGACCATATCCACAATCCGTGCGCCTGTCTCATAAGATATCTGGCCACGCTCACGATACGGGGCAGGAATAGCAGCGGAACCAGGCAATTGCATGCCTAGGGCTTCGGCTAGCGAATTCATGGTTGTGGCCGTGCCCATTGTATTGCAATAGCCGGTAGATGGGGTTGATGATGTGACCAGATCCAAAAAGCCATCATCGTCAATCTCGCCTGCGGCCATCATTTGACGTGCCTTCCAAACAATAGTGCCAGAGCCAGTGCGCTCGCCATCATGCCAGCCATTTAGCATCGGCCCAACAGATAGTGCAATTGCCGGAATATCCACCGTAGAGGCCGCCATTAACAAAGCAGGTGTGGTTTTATCGCAGCCGATCATCAGCACCACGCCATCTATTGGATAGCCATACAAGGTTTCTACAAGGCTAAGATAGGCAAGGTTTCTGTCCAACATTGCGGTGGGGCGTTTGCCTGTTTCCTGAATCGGATGCACCGGAATTTCCATTGGCACACCGCCCGCAGCAATAATGCCATCCCGCACCCGCTTTGCCAGCTCTAGGTGATGCCGGTTGCAAGGGGATAGATCAGAGCCGGTCTGCGCGATACCAATAATAGGCTTGCCTGAGCGCAGCTCATCGCGTGTCAGACCATAATTCAAATAGCGTTCTGTATATAACGCCGTCATTTCAGCATCATTTGGGTTGTTAAACCACATGCGAGAGCGAAGTTGTTCGGGCGTAATTTTTTTATCGGTCATCTTCTAATCTTCCTACTTTTAATTCTACTTGGCTTTTAATTCTATTTGGCCTTTTGGTCTTTAACCCTGATTTGGCATAAAAACAAAATGCGCGTCGTTCTGCCGCGATAGCGCTGTATCGCTAATCTGGTAAAGATATTGGCAGATTTACACCATGATATCAGCAATCTGTCTTTATATTTTTTATGTTATTTTATTTTTCTTTTTGATTTCCTGTTCGCGTTCCTCAATATAATGACAGCATCACATCAAAAAAAACCAGTTAAAAATGATGTGGTTATAAATGATTGCTTATAAATGATAGTGGGAGAAGAGGGATGCGAGTTCTGATTATGGGCGCAGCAGGGATGGTTGGCCAGAAACTGCTTAGCAGATTACAAAATGCGGATACAGGTCTTGGAAATATTTCCAAAATCTACCTGCATGATATGGTGCCCGCAAATACTGCATCTTGGTCCGGGGCTAGCGAAGTGTTGGTCGGCAATATTGCTGAGGCTGCAGAAATGCAAAAGCTGGCAGATCTGAAGCCAGATGTTATTTTTCACCTCGCTTCTATTGTTTCTGGTGAAGCAGAGCTAGAATTCAGCAAAGGCTGGCAGGTCAATATGGCGGGTTCTTGGGCGTTTTTAGAATCGCTGCGCCAGCATCACGATGATAGCGGCGGCACATATGTGCCGAAAATCATCTTTACCTCTTCGATAGCGGTGTTTGGCCCGCCTTTCCCAGATAAAATTTCGGATGAATTTTTATGTGCGCCGCAAACTTCCTATGGGGCACAAAAAGCCATTGTTGAAATGCTGATAGCTGATTACAGCCGCAAGGGGTATATTGAGGGTATATCTATTCGCCTGCCGACCATCTGCGTGCGTCCGGGCAAGCCTAATCTGGCAGCATCTTCCTTCTTTTCTGGCATTATCAGAGAACCGCTAAACGGCGTTGAAGCGATACTACCTGTTAGCGATGACGTGCGCCACTGGCATGCCTCGCCGCGTTCAGCAGCCCGCTTTTTAACCCATGCGGCTTCGCTTGACCTGTCTCAGCTTGGCAGTAGACGCTCTTTAAATATGCCGGGCGTTTCCTGCACGGTTGCCGAGCAGATAGAAGCGTTGCGTAATGTTGCAGGCAGTGATGTGGTGGCGCTGATTAAACCGCAGCTAGAAGAACGGATTGTGAAAATTGTTGCTGGTTGGCCACGCAATTTTGATACCGCCCGGGCGCACGCTCTCGGCTTTGAAAGTGAGGCAAGTTTTGAAGAGATTATCAAAATCTATCTAGAAGATGATTTGCCTAAACCCTAGTCTGGCTCAAAAAAGCTGACAGCTAATTCTGGCTAATTTATGCGGTAATGCGCAAGCGTATCCTTGCGTATTTCTATGCCGAGGCCGGGCGCATCATTAATCTGCACAAAGCCGTCCTGCATCTGAATCGGGTGGCGGGTCAGCTCGCGCCGAAATGGATGAGAGGATTGGTCATATTCAAGAATAGGCTGGCGGGCAAATAAGGAGTGATGCGTATTAGGAAGGGCGGCTAAAAGGTGAAGCGATGCCGCTTGCGCTACCGCGCTGCCCCAGACATGCGGATTTATCTCTACACCTTTGGCTTGCGCAAGGGCGGTGATGTGGCGTGCTGCGGTAAAGCCCCCGCAAGAGCCGATATCAGGCTGGGCGATATCAACGCATGCCCCCTCGAACAGGGCATTAAATCCATATAAACTATGCTCATTTTCTCCGCCCGCTATGGCCATGGGTAGACGGCGCCGCAAATCTGCATAGCCTTCGTAATCTTCTGGGGCTACGGGCTCTTCATACCAGCGAAGATGCATATCTGCCAAAGCCTGCCCTAGATATAGCGCCTCACTGCGGCCATAGGCGTGATTACTGTCTACCATCAGCGTAATCTCAGCAGGGTCAATAGCCTTTTGAATGGCTTGCATCACACAGATATCATCCCTGACGCCAAAGCCCAGCTTCACCTTCATATATCGAAAGCCGTTTTGCGCATGCATTTGTGCTTCTTCTGCCAGACGTTCTGCCTCGCCTTGCCCTTTGATGCGGTAAAAACCTGTCGCATAGGGCTCAACTTGCCGGCGATGCGCGCCGCCCAATAATTGCCAGACAGGCTGCTTATAGGCTTGCCCAGCAATATCCCATAAAGCGATGTCGATACCGCTTATCGCTGCCATTACGGCACCTTTGCGGCCGAAATCGCGCGAGCGGTTATACATATCAAACCAATGCTTTTCAGTGCTTAACGGGTTGCGGCCTATCAGCATTGGCGCAAAGCAACTCTCGATGGTGGTAGCTGCAATTTGCGGGGTCTCTAAACCCTGACAAAACGCCTCTCCCCAGCCCGTAAGACCAGTATCTGTTGTTACTTCTATTAATGTTGCTGAACGTGTCGAAACCCAGCCTTGCGAGAATGCAAAGGGCGTTTCTAGGGGGGAGGACAAGATATGCGCACGGATGTTGGTAATCTTCATTATTAGGTCTCTTTTTACAGGTCTTTGGGTGCATGGCCTTGAATTATTTTTAGTGTGACGAAACTTCAGCCAAGAGGAAAGCCTGATTGATTTCCAATCAGAATTCGAGCTTTCTACGGGCAAAGCACCTAAATCTTATCAACTGCAATTATAGCGCGTCCTCCACTCAAATAATCCAGAATCATAGAGATCGCACTTAGTTTAGGTGCAATTTTTCAGCGTTAATTTAAGAGATTACGATGAATAACGAAAAATATTCGATATTGAAAGGTTAATTTTTTCTGGACATTTGTAAAAGAATATCCTTCACTTCATTTTGTTAGCAAGGGGGGAACGTTTCGCTTCGCGAGGATAATAATCACGCCCTCCTTATTATTTTAACGTAACGGAGGAACGTGATGAAATTCACAAAAATAGCAATGGGCGCTGCAGTTGCTGCAAGTTTGCTTGCGGGTCCAGCTTTGGCTGGCTCACACGGCGGCAAAACAACGCTGCGGATTCAAACACACTATGCGATGGACCACCCCACTGGCATGATTTATCAGGAATGGGAAAATGATGTTGAGACGATGTCGAATGGTACACTCGACATAGAAATGTTTTGGGCATCTTCAGTTGTCGGCTCAGTAGAGACTTTTGATGCTGCTGCAAATGGCATACTAGACTGTGACATGACAGGTGGCTCTTATCAGACAGGCAAAAACCCTGCATTCCAGTTTGTTGGTGATATCATGGGTGGTTATGACACACCATATCAGCAGCTAAGTTGGCTGTATTATGGTGGTGGTTACGATGCTGCACAGGAACTTTATAATGCGTATGGTATGCAACTTATCGGCTGGTCAGTATATGGACAGGAAAGCCTGTCTTCATCCAAGCCTCTAAGAGGTTTCGAAGATCTAAAAGACTGGAAATTCCGCTCACCTCCAGGTTTGGAGACAGAAATTTTTGCAGGTCTAGGCGCGTCACCGATTGTGATGGACTTCACCGAAATCTTCACTGCGCTGGAAACCGGTATCATTGATGGTGCCGATGCTTCTGGTTTGAACAACAATGTTGGTTTGGGACTATATGACCTCGTAAGCCATGCGACCTATCCTGGCTTTCACTCAATGCCATCCGATCACTTGGCTTGTAACAAAGCAGTTTGGGATGGTTTAACCGAATCACAGCGTCGTATCATTGATACAGCAATGCAAAAAGTATCTCTTCATGCTGCCTTATCAAATGAAAAGAAGAACGCAGAAGCTGCTGCTATGTTATCAGCAAAAGGCGTGAAGCTTTATGACTGGTCAACTGAAGACCGTGCAAAGTTTCGCCAGATTGCGCAGGAGGCTTGGAATGGTTGGGCTGCAAAAACACCAGAGGCCGCAGCCTTGGTTAAGAGCCACCGCGAGTATCTAGGCCAACTTGGTTTGATTTCAAACTAGAGTATGGTGTTAAAATAAGGCTAAATCTAAATGAGAGAGCAAAAACCTTTTTGCTCTCTCGTTTTCAAAATGTTTGCAAGAATAAATTTCTTTAATTGATTCTCTAGTTTATTTTTAGGGGTAAAATAATGAACGACAACAGCGTTTGGCTAGGACGATTCCGGCAGCCAGTAAGGCAGATAGCAATAGTATCGGGATGCCTAACCTTGTTTGTTTTCGCTATCCTGGTTTTTAACAAAGCATTTTTAGATAGTGGTGTGGGCGTACATGAGATGTTGCGCCCCGAGGGCGGTGTTTTAGCGCGAACTTTTATGCTTCTGTTGGCCTTTTCACTTTTGATAGTCGGCATTTATCTGTCAGATAATAAGGGAGCTATCGAACCTGAAAAATCCGGGTTTTTTGATGTTGTTTCTTTGGTAACCTCGCGAATTGCAATGATGTCAATTATTTTCATCGAAATTGCGATGCTTTATGAAGTTATATCACGCTATGTGTTTGCTAGCCCTACGCTTTGGGCAAATGAAATGACGTTATGGATTGCCTCTATTTTGTTCTTGATGGCAGGTCTTTATGCGATGCAACAGCGCAGCCATATACGAATTTTTATTATTTATGAAATGTTTCCGCGCTGGGCTAAAAAGCTTGCCGATTCAGTTTCCGTGCTGCTGATAACAATTTTTACATTCTGCCTTATTTGGGGTGCATTCGATGAGGCTGTGGATAAATTTGAGCGGTTTGAGAGGTTTGGCACAGCATGGGACCCGCCCATACCTGCAACAGTTAAGCCGGCAATTCTGATCATCATCACGATGGTATGTATTCAGGCAATTTCTAATCTGATTGCAGACTGGAACAAAGAAGATGTGAAACATACTCCTGCGGATGAGATTGATCAGACAGAGATTGAAAATATCCGCAAAACGCTTGAGGAGCGGACGTAAATGGTTGATGTAGGTACCCTTAGTCTTATCCTCTTGGGGGGGATGTTTGTATTATTGGCGATTGGCATGCCACTTGGTTTTGCTTCAGCATTTCTAGCTGTTGTTGCTTTAGTTTTGAAATTTGGCCCTGATTTAATGTTTATGGATTTTGGTCGTGGGCCATTTTCCGTACTCAGTCAAGCTGTCTACAGGCAGATGACTAATTACGTCCTTATATCGGTGCCTTTATTTATTTTTATGGCGGCTTTATTAGAGCGTTCGGGCATTGCCCGCGATATGTATTCTTCGCTAAATGTTTGGCTTAACCGTACGCGTGGTGGTATCGCTATTGTGACATCTATCATGGCAGTGATTATGGCTGCGATGTCCGGGATTATAGGCGGTGAGGTGGTCCTGCTTGGCTTGATTGCTTTACCGCAGATGCTGCGTTTAGGCTATAACCAGAATTTGGCTATTGGCACCATTTGTGCCTCAGGCTCACTAGGAACAATGATTCCTCCTTCTATAGTTTTGATTTTTTATGGACTAATAACAGAGACCTCCATCAAAGCGCTATTTACAGCTTCTTTTCTGCCGGGCTTCATGTTGGCCTCGTTCTTTATCGTCTACATAATGGTGATCACTAGGCTTCGTCCTCAGGATGCCCCATTACCAGAACCAGATCCAACCGATCCGGCAACGTCTGAGAAATCCCTAATGTTCCTCGGTTTCCTCGCGCGTTTTGGCATCTGGATTACAGGAGTTTTGTTCTTACGGGCAGTCTTTTTTACCCTCACAGGTGAGAATGTTATACAAGAGGGCGTGGACCCTATTTTTCTCGGCATGGTCTCGGATCTGCCATATATTGGAGCCGCGTTTTTCATCTGTCTTGCTATTGTATATCTGCTAGTCGGAAAAGAGCGTACCCAGAAGGGTTGGGAAATGGGTAAGGGACTGATTGCCCCAACAAT
>ERZ1089243.42-NODE-42-length-12053-cov-15.993249_pt1 | contig 12053 bp, 16 predicted proteins | sample MGYA00383549_ERZ1089243 | MGnify/ENA primary metagenome ERZ1089243 (study PRJEB34543, sample SAMEA5968660) | marine metagenome | biome: water | collected 2014-06-21 | depth 2 m | study: Ocean Sampling Day (OSD) data from North Adriatic Sea
GCAATATGTACAGCTCCTACAACGACTACTCTAATAGGTCTGTGATAATTTTTCACAAAAAGATCTGAACCTTTAATCATACCATCTCGCCTTGAAAGATAGGATTGTTTAATTTGATCTTCTAAAGATTTTATGTCTTCGTCTAAGATTTTGTCGATAAAAAATATATAACTTTTTCCTGTTTTTAAATTAGTGATAACTGAAAATTCTTTTTTTGAATTTTTTAAACTAATAATTTCTTTTAAAATTTTAAGCTGCATCTTCTAATTTTTCTAGAAAGATTGCTATTTCACCACCACAAGCTAAGCCAACATTCCAAGCGCTTTCATTTGAAACTTTAAATTCTATTTTTTTAAATTTCTTTTCCTCCTGGATAAGATCCAAACACTGCCTTACAACCTCTCCCTCTACACAACCTCCTGATACTGAACCAGAAAAATCACCAGAGTCATTGACAATCATTAAACTTCCCGTGGGTCGCGGTGAAGATCCCCAGGTTTGTACAACTGTTGCTAATATAACTTTTTTATTTTGCTCTAACCACTGATCAGCTTCGTCTAATATTTTTTCATCAAAAGCATTCTTCATTGGAATACTTTAACAGAAATTAAATAGAAAATTAAACTATTTACAATTTGCAACAGCTTTTTGAGCAGCTGAAACAATCAAACTCGCTCTATATTCAGCTGATGCATGTATATCGGAGTTCATCTCACTAGAGTCTAAATTAAGATCATTTAAAGACTCTGGTGAAAAATTGTCACTTAATAACTTTTCAATTTCTTTACATCTATAAACGACAGGTTGAGCACCTGTAATGGCACAAATAATCTCTTTTTTATGCTTAGCAATGTAAACTCCAACCATTGCATATCTTGATGCTGGATTTGGAATTTTTACATAAGATGAGGTTTCCGGAATCATAAAGTCAACACCCTTAACCAATTCATCTCTTTTTAAAGCTGTCTCAAACATACCCTTGAAAAATTTTTGTGCTTCAATTTTTTTATCAGAGGTATGAATTGTAGCATTTAATGCAATACAAGCTGATGGGTAACATGCACTAGGATCATTGTTTGCGATTGATCCACCTAAGGTTCCTTTATTTCTAACTTGCAAATCTCCAATATGACCTGCCAATGAGGCTAAAGAGGGTATCGCTTTTTTAACATCTTTTGAGTCTGCAACTTCAGCATGTTTAGTCGCTGCACCAATGTAAACTGATTTAGAACTGACTTTTATACCTTGAAGATCATTAATATTCTTTACGTTAATAATGTCGTCAAAACTTGCTAGTCTAAGTTTTAATGATGGTATTAACGTTTGACCCCCCGATAGGAATGCTGACTTTTTTGATGCTGCTTTAACTGCTTCTTTTACGCTTGTTGCCTCATGAAAATTAAACTGTTTCATTTGTCCCCCTTTTTAAAATTACGCAGCTTTTTTAGCTGATTTTGATTTCTCTCTAATTGCTCTCCATACTTTTTCAGCAGTTGCTGGCATTGTAACCTCTGTTCCAATTGCATCAACTACAGCATTCATTACCGCTGGAGGTGAAGCAATCGCACCCGCCTCGCCACAACCTTTAACTCCAAGTGGATTTGAAGTTGCAGGAGTACAAGTGTAATCAATTCTAAATTCAGGGAAGTTATCAGCCCTTGGCATGCAATAATCCATGTAAGAAGCTGTAACTAATTGGCCAGTTTCATCATAGTAAGCATTTTCGTATAAAGCTTGTCCAATACCTTGTGCTAAACCACCGTGAATTTGACCTTCAACAATCATTGGGTTGATTAAATTTCCAAAGTCATCAACACAAGTATAAGTATCTACTTTTGTCTCACCTGTTGTCGGATCTACTTCTACTTCACAAATGTGAGACCCGGCTGGAAAAGAAAAGTTTATCGGATCATAAAAAGCTGTTTCCTTTAAACCTGGTTCCATACCTTCTGGTAGTGGAGATTTAACTTCACCGTATGTTCCAGGTAAATAACAAGCAAACGCAATTTCGCCAATTGTCTTTTTCTTATTGGTATTTGGAACAATAAATTCACCATCCTTAAATTCAATATCTTCAGGTTTAGCTTCAAGCATATTAGCTGCTACCGCTTTACCTTTTTCTACAATCTTATCACAAGCTTTTGAAATAGCTGATCCACCAACTGCTAATGATCTTGAACCATAAGTCCCCATTCCAAATGGACCTTTATCGGTATCACCATGAACAAGTTCAACATTTTCTACTGACACTCCAAGCTTATCTGAAACAATTTGTGCAAAAGTTGTATCATGACCTTGTCCGTGACTGTGTGTACCTGTAAATACAGAAATATTACCAGTTGGGTTAAATCTTATTTCAGCTGACTCCCACAAGCCAACACCTGCTCCAAGTGACATTACTGCAGCTGAAGGTGCGATACCGCAAGCCTCAATGTAAGTTGAAAAACCAATGCCTCTTAATTTACCTTTAGCAGCAGAGTCCGCTTTTCTTTTTTCAAATCCAGCATAATCAGCTAACTTTAACGCTTTATCAAAGTGAGCATCATAATCTCCAGAATCAATATTATGAACTAAACATTGCTGGTGAGGAAACTGTCTGATGAAATTCTTTTTTCTAAATTCAGCTCTATCCATGCCTAATTCTTTAGCAGCTTTATCCATTATTCTTTCAATTAGATAAGTAGCTTCCGGTCTTCCCGCACCTCGATAAGCATCTACTGGAGCAGTATTTGTAAACACTCCCTTAACATTACAATATGCTGCTGGGATATTATATAAACCTAATACGAGCGGACCATAAAGATAAGTTGGAGTTACAGTTGCAAACAATGAAGCATAACCACCAAGATTTGCAATAGTGTCAACTTTTATACCTGTAACGGTACCGTCATTTTTTAAAGCTACAGAACAATTTGTAATATGATCTCTTCCGTGACAATCAGAAAGAAACGACTCTGTTCTTTCACAAACCCATTTCACTGGTCTTTGTAATCTTTTTGCTGCCCAAGCCATGACCACATCTTCTGAATATGGATAAATTTTTGATCCAAAACCACCACCAACATCTGGAGCTATAACTCTAAACTTATGTTCAGGGTGGATTGCATTAAATGCAGACATCACCAATCTTGATAAATGCGGGTTTTGACTTGTTGTGTATAAAGTTAGTTCTTCAGATGATGGGTTATAATCACCAATAGATGCTCTTGGTTCCATAGCATTTGGAACTAATCTGTTGTTTACTATATTCATTTCAACAACTTTATCAGCTGAAGAAAAGGCTTCTTCAGCTTTAGCCTTGTCACCAAGCTCCCAATCAAAACATAAGTTTTTATCAATACCGTCATGGATCGTATCAGAGTCCATTGCTTGACCAGTGCTTACAACTGCTTTTAAAACTTTATAATCAACTTTTACTAATTCAGCGGCATCTTTTGCTTCTTGTAAACTTTCAGCAACAACTAAAGCAACATGATCACCAACATAATTAACCAAGTCTGTTGCCAAAGCTGGATGAGCAGGACATTTCATGTCTGTTCCATCTTTACTGACAATTTTCCAACCTGCAATTAAGCCACCGATTTTATCATCTTGAAGTTCTTTACCAGTTAAAACATCAATAACCCCTGATGCTTTTTTTGCTTTTGATGTGTCAATTCCTGTAATCTTTGCTCTTGCGTGTGGAGATCTTATAAATATGGCGTAAGATTGGTTATGAAGATTTATATCTGCGGTGTACCTTCCTCTACCAGTTAAAAACTTTTTGTCTTCTTTTCTTTCAACTTTTGATCCAATCATACTTGCCATTTAATTTTCTCCTTTATGTTTTATGTTAAACTTTTCCTATTGCGTCTTTAACAGATGCAACGATATTTTGGTAACCAGTACATCTACAAATGTTACCTTCTAATCCTTTTCTAATCTCATCGTCAGTTGGATTTTTGTGTGTTTTAAGCAAATCAATAGAACTCATCACCATTCCTGGAGTACAATAACCGCACTGAAGTCCGTGATGTTTTTTAAAAGATTCTTGAACCGGATGTAACTTACCGTCTTTCTCCAATCCTTCTATTGTCATAATTTCAGAATTATTTGCATCTGCTGCAAACATTGCACAGCTTTTCACAGATTTTCCATTTACATGTACTACACATGCTCCGCATTGACTGGTATCACAACCAACATGGGTTCCGGTTAAATTAAGATTTTCTCTTATAAAAGTCGCCAATAATGTATTATCAGGAACTTCTTTTTCTATTTTTTTTCCGTTAACAGTTAACGATAACTTTGCCATTTTATTCCCCTTGTTAAAAACATTGTCTCAAAAAATATTAACTAAGACAAGGATAGAAAAGAAATACAATTATTAGTTGTTTACAAAAAAACGAATAAAATCAGACCCATAGCAATTAATGTTGCAAGCGCAAATATTAATTTTTTATTAATTGGTTTTTTGTTATCATCAACTGAAGTTGGTTTTGATCCTTCTGGAGATACGACTTCGGAAAACTTACCAAAAAAAATATCAGCCATTTTTTTTGCAGTCATATCGATTAGACGCGATCCAACTTGAGCAATTTTACCACCAACATTTGCTTCAACATCATAACTTAAAACGGTTTGCCCATCTTCTTCAGATAAATTTACAGTAGCTTCACCAGAGGCAAAACCAACTGGAGAATTGCCTTGCCCAACCAGTTTGTAACTGTTGGGTGGATTTAAATCTTTTAATTCAACATCACCGGTAAAACTGGCATTAAATGGACCAATTTTATTAGTAGCAGTAGCTGTAAAACTGGTATCAGAGTTTTTTTTAAATTCTTCGCATCCTGGAATACATTCTTGGAGAATATCTGGATTATTTAAAGCGTCCCAAACCGTTTGCTTATCAGTTGGAATTTTATAAGAACCTGTTAATTTCATTTCAAACTCTTATATTTATTTTTATGGATGAAGCTACAAAAAAAGAAATTCAATCAAAAGCATTTGAAAGACTTATAAATCACTTAAGAGAAAGAAAAGATGTGCAAAATCTTGATCTCATGAACTTGGCTGGTTTCTGTAGAAACTGTTTATCTAAATGGTTTCGAGAGGAAGCTGAAAAAAAAGGTGTTGAAATTTCAGATCCAGATTCACGAGAGTTAATTTATGGAATGCCTTACTCTGAATGGAAAGATAAATTTCAAAAGTGAATATAGCGTTCACGAATATTTTACTTTTTTTTATTTTAGTTACTTTATTAAGCTATTATTTTATTCCATGGAAAAACTTTGAAAAAGCTGGAACAGCGGTTCTATTAAGGTTTTGGATTATTATATTAGTCATTACTAGCTTTGTATTGCTCTTGATCAACTTGATTTTCTCAAAATTTATATCTTAAAGATGATCAACTTTGCTGATCTAAATTACTCTCAGATTAAAAATATTTTAACCGATGATTTAAGTTTAGATAAAAAAAAATCATCTATGAGATCTAATCAAATTTGGAAATTTTATTATCAAAAAGGTTATTTTAACCTAGATCTTTTTTCTAATTTACCGAAAGATTTAATTGATGAGTTAAAAAAGATAATTAATTTTTCTAGACCAAAAATAAAAAATAAACAAATTTCAAAAGATGGGACGATTAAGTGGCTTCTTGAATTGGAGGATAAAAATTTAGTTGAAACAGTATATATTCCATCAGATACCCACTCAACACTGTGTATTTCATCTCAAGTTGGCTGTACCTTAAATTGTAAATTTTGCCATACTGGTGTCCAACCGTTAGTAAAAAACTTATCATCTAATGAAATTATAAATCAAATCATGGTGGCTAAAGATGAATTGGATGATTGGGGTGAACAAAAAAAAATTAATAACATTGTTTATATGGGCATGGGCGAGCCTTTTTATAATTATGAAAATATTAAACAGTCAGTACAAATTTTAAAAGATGAAAATGGATTAAATTTTACAAATAAAAAAATTACAATATCCACTTCTGGAATTTCACCGAATATCAAAAAAGCAGGCGATGAAATAGGAACTTATTTAGCTCTATCTTTGCATGCATCAAATGATGAAATTAGAAATACAATTATGCCAATTAATAAAAAATATAATATTCAAGATATAATTAATCATTGCAATGAATATGCAAAAAAAAATAATGAAAAAATATTTATTGAATATGTGCTTTTAAAAGACGTAAATGACAGCGAACAATCCGCAAAAGAGCTATCAAAAATTATGTCAAAATTTCCAAGCAAATTAAATTTAATTCAATTTAACCCTTGGCCTGGCGTAAAATATTTGCCATCGACTGAAGAACAGGCTTCAAAATTCATGGAAATAATAAAAAATAATGGTCACATTGTTACTTTAAGAAAATCTAGAGGAGACGATATTTTAGGAGCTTGTGGTCAGCTCAAAACTGAAAGCGAAAGAGAAAAAAGAGTAATATAGTTATTTGTGACTATGTTTATCTTCTAAATCTTTTTTTACATCTTCATGATCACCAACAACAATATGGTGCTTACTTTTAACAATATATTTTTCTAATAAAGGTATAAGAGCTAAAGGCGCTAAACCACCTAAAACAATTCCTATTGCAGCTGATTTTAAATGAGGGTCTAAAGTTGCTGCTACAAAATCTGCAATGACGTGTGCTAAAACTACACCCACAAGCCCGGCGATATAACCGTTTGATATAATCTTGAGCAATCTATTGATGCTCCAACCAGAATAATAACCAATCAAAGGTATAATGGTATGCACTAGTCCAAAGACAAAACCTCTTAAAACATCATACTCTTCAAATATGTGTAAAAATTCTGGTAATGCGTGAGAATGTTCCATTTAATTAACACAGGATCTGCACAAAGCAGAAACCTCTATTTCAAAGTTAGCAAAATCAAAATTTTTTGGTTTATATTTTTTAAATAAATTTGAAAAAATATCTGACCTTATCTCATTTGTGTCTCCACATTTTTTGCATATAGCCAGAGCTGGATTGTGTTTTAATCCATGATCATGATTACATAAGACAAAAGTTTTATTTTGATTAGACTTATGAATTAAGCCATCGGCGATGAGCGAATTTAAAGCTCGGTAAATAGTCATTGGCTTTACTTTTTTTATTTTTTCAAACTTTTCAAGTATCTCGTAAGCAGTAAGGTTTTTTTTACTTTTTTTGATTATATCTAAAACAATATCTGAATTCATGTGTTATGTTATAACATAACATTTAAATATGTCAAATATCAAAATTTGATTTGAAGTTTACTTTTCGTTTAGTCTTGGAATTAGTTCAATGAAATTACATGGTCTAAATCTTGAATCTAATTGATATTTTAAAATATCTTCCCATGCATCAGTCACAGCGCCAGATGATCCTGGTAATGCAAAAACATAAGTACCTTTTGCAAGAACCGCCATGGCTCTTGATTGAATCGTTGATGCTCCAATTTTTTTATAGCTAATTAATCTAAATAATTCACCAAATCCTGGAATATCTTTGTCCTTAATTTCTTCTAATGCCTCAGGGGTGGTATCTCTTCCTGTTAACCCCGTTCCGCCTGTTGTTAAAATGACATCCACATTTTTATCATTACACCATTCTAAAAGAATTTTTTTAATCTCTTCCTTTTCATCTTTAACAATGACTTTATGCGCAAGGCCATGGCCTTTTTCTTTAATTTTTTTAGCTAATATTTGTCCAGACTTATCGGTAGCTTCTGTTCTTGTATCTGAGATAGTTAATACAGAAACATTAATGGGCCTAAAATCTTTTGTGCTATCAATTGGCATATAATTAATATGAATGATCTAGCGTGGAAGATCAATAAATAAAATTTCACTATTTTCTAGTGATGTAATTTTTACATTCTTTAGATCTGTAATTTCAGCTCCATCACCTTTTTTAATCTCAATATCATTTATTTTTATTTTTCCTTCAGAACACAGAACATAGGCTTGGTCCCGGTCAATTGTTTGCTCTACACTTTTACCTTTATTAACTTTTCCAGCATATATGATCGCATCTTGGTAAATTTTTAATGAGTCATTATGATCACTATCAAAACCAGTAACTAAAGGTTTTAATTTTCCCTCTACAGGTTCTTTTGGAAATTGCTTTGCATCCCATCTAGGTTTTACATTTTTTTTATTTGGAAACATCCAGATTTGATACAAATTGGTAGCTTCATTTTCTAAATTATATTCAGAGTGTACAACTCCTGTACCTGCTGACATGACTTGCACATCGCCAGCTTCTGTTCTACCCTCATTTCCCATATCGTCTTTATGTGTAATGGCACCACTTCTGACATAGGTAATAATTTCCATATTGTCGTGAGGATGAGGATCAAACCCTTTTTTTGGAGCAACAACATCATCATTAATCACTCTCATGGGTCCAAAGCGTACTCTGTTTGGGTCTTGATAGCTTGCAAAACTAAAATGATGTTTTGCTTTTAGCCATCCATGATCTGCTCCACCTAAGTCTTCATATTTAATGATATTTATCATAGAAAATTGATATATGATTTTAATCATTTAATTCAAGGTTTAATAAAAGTTTAGAGAGTTATTAATTGTTTAAAGAAGGATTTAAAATTTTAGATGGTGGCATGGGGCAAGAGCTTCTAGCTCGAGGTGTAAAGCCTATATCTAACTTGTGGTCTGCAACAGCCTTAATGAATAAAGACTATCATCAAATAATAAAAGATTGTCATTTAGACTTTATAAACTCTGGAGCAGAAATCATATTAACCAATACTTTTGGTTGTAGAAGAAGACGATTAGAAGAAAATCAAATTGAAAATCGATTTGAAGAACTAAATACAACTGCTGTAAATCTTGCAAAACAATCAGTAAAAGAATCTGGAAAAAAAGTTTTAATTGCTGGCAGTTTGCCACCGCAAAATTTTACATACCTTCCTGAACTTGGTGATAAAAAAAAGATGCAACAAAATTTTTATGATCAGGCTAAAATTTTAAATGGAGGGGTAGATTTATTTTACCTCGATGTTTTAAGTAGCTTTGATGAAATTGAAATAGCAGTTCAATCCATAAAAGATTTTAATAAACCTTTTGTTATTGGAATTCATTTTAAAAAAAATGGCTTATTACCCTCTGGTGAAAAGTTATGTGATGTAATTGAAAAAGTTAAAAATTTTAAACCAACTGCTATCACAGGATCTTGTGTTGCATACGAAGATGTCATGTCAGTAAAAAATGATTTTTTAAATTCTGGTTTACCATTTGGATTTAAAGTTAATGCATTTAGAGAAATACCTGTTGGTTGGAAGCCTGACTCTTCAAATCCAAACCTAGCGCTTGGAAAAAATGAAGATATAACGGTTTTAAAATTTCAAGAAATTTCAAAAGAGTTTATTGATATGGGTGCGAAATTAATTGGCGGATGTTGTGAAATTAAACCAACGCATATAAAAAAAATTACTGAATTGAGACATTGATTTGATTATTTTACTTATTTTATTTTTTATCACCGCTATAATTTATTCTAGTGTAGGATTTGGTGGTGGTTCAACGTATTTAGCTTTACTATTGCTTTGGGGTATTCCATTTACAATATTTCCAGTCATAGCCTTATGTTGTAATATTATCGTTGTTTCTGGAAATTGTATTAACTATGCACGTGCAGGAAATTTAAATTTTAAACTTCTTCTTCCCTATTTGATTGGCTCAATTCCCTTAGCATTTATTGGTGGAGCCCTGCCTATTGATAAAAAAATATTTGAAATTCTTCTCTTTGTAATCTTATCAACTGCAGGTTTGTTATTATTAATCAACTTTCAAACCTATGATGATCATGAAACAAGTTACAAGTCTATTCCTTACCCAGTCTCTGTTTTCATTGGGGGTATTCTGGGTTTTTTATCCGGCGTTGTAGGGATAGGTGGTGGAATTTTTTTAAGTCCAATTTTATTTTTAATTAGGGCTGCAAAACCAAAATACATTGCAACCGCTGCTTCTATGTTTATCCTAATAAACTCGATTTCAGGAATATTTGGACAATTAACAAAAAATGAGGTTTTGAGTGAATTAATAAATTATTGGCCCTTTATGTTAGCGGTATTTATCGGGGGTCAGATTGGCAATTTTGTTAATATTAAATTGCTACCAACCAGAATTTTAGCGTTACTGACAAGCGCACTCGTATTGTTTGTAGCAATACGAATGGGTTTTAGAATTTTTTGATATATTAAACTGTTTGATTAGCTCTTGTAGTTTCTTGAACTTCTTTTGAAACTAGGCCTAACTCTTCAGCTTTTTTTTCAGCAATTTTTAATTGCTTTACTGATTTTTTGTATAAAAAGAAAGTTAAACCAAGAGCGATAAAGTATGCGGGCCATACGAACATCGCGTATCCACCCATATTTAATGCTTCAATCATATTTTTCTTTATCTACTTTCCTGCAACATTTGCAACATATTTAGAAACAATATCAACTTCCTCTGGAGTTAATATTCCATCCTCACCAAAAGCTGGCATGACACCTAGTCCATTTTGAACCATGTCTTTTACATATGCGACATCTTTTGAGTCTTTTGACATATCCAAGTTGGGTCCAATGTTTCCCTCTGAACCAGCATGTTTTAAGACATGGCACGCACTGCAACCCGCCTTCTCATTGAAGATCTCCATACCTTGTTTCATAACATCACCCCATGACTGGGATGATGTTATAGAAACGATAAATAAGGTTGTGAAAATGATATTACGAAACTGTAACATCAACGCCATGGTCTAACCAACCGTTATGAGCGTAACCTCTTCTGTTTTCCATTCTCAACTTTGGTTGAGACTTTCCACCAGCAGAAGCTTTACTTACAATTTTATAAGTTCCTGGTTTTAGTTTTGTTTCAAATACAAATCTTCTCCAAGCAAATTTACCCATGTCAGGTCCAGTAAACTTAGCGCTTTTCCAAGATTTACCACCATCAACAGAAACTTTGATGCTTGAAGCTTTTCTTGTTCCACCCATAGCAACTCCAGAGACAACTACGTTTCCAGATTTTGCACTTTTTAAAGGTGACGTGATCCAAGATTTTACAGGCATTTCCCAACAAGAAGGATATTGAGATCCTTTTTTTCCAATTGGAGAAATTCTGTAACTTGATTTCATGTATTTTACAGAAGATTCTTTTGCTGTGAAAGCAAGTTTACCTATATGTTTAACATTATTAATTCCAAAGTATCCGGGTGTAATCATTCTTAATGGTCCACCATGTGAATTTGGAATAGCAACACCGTTTACTTCCCAAGCTACTAGAGCATCTTTGTGCGCTTTGATTGGCACTGATCTTTCAACTAGAGCTTTTTTAGGATCTAGTTGTTTTGGCATGTCTGCTCCAGCTGAAGTCATAAATTTTGCTCCGCTTACAACACCACCACAATCTTTAACAATGGCAGATACCGGGCAACCAGTCCAAATTAAATTAGCAGCTGCTCCTGTTTCCCACTGTGAACCTCTCGGTTTGTGAGCAAAGAAACCTCTACCATTACCAGAGCATTGTAGAACAGTTGCTTCAGTTCTTTGAGCTAATTGTTTTAATTGAGCTAGTGTATAAGTTTTAGGATTTTTTACTCCTTCAACTTTTAATTTCCAGTTATTTCTATTTCCAATTTGAGCATCACTCATCGTTGGCATGTTATTTCTAATGTAAACATGTCTTAATGGAGTAATTACACTTTCACCAATTGCATCTCGGTGAGTTTCCATTCCTTTGTCCGAATGGATAATTAGGGCACTCCTTTTTTTCCAGCTTGTCCAAGATGGAAGACCTTTCGCATCTGCAGCTGTATGATTTGCGTTAGCAATAGAAATTGGCATTACTGAAGCTGCTGCTGCTGCACCCGCAACTGTAGCTGAACCAGCAAGGAAATTTCTTCTGCTAGAATTTACATTTTGTTTTTTAGGCATTTTTCCCCCTCATAAATTATAGTGTCTATATAATAAGATTTTATAGCAACATTCAAGTATTAAAGCGTAAATCAACTGTAAATAGAATTGATATGAGGCCAAAAAACCCTTTAATTTATT
>ERZ1089243.46-NODE-46-length-11778-cov-14.831954_pt1 | contig 11778 bp, 17 predicted proteins | sample MGYA00383549_ERZ1089243 | MGnify/ENA primary metagenome ERZ1089243 (study PRJEB34543, sample SAMEA5968660) | marine metagenome | biome: water | collected 2014-06-21 | depth 2 m | study: Ocean Sampling Day (OSD) data from North Adriatic Sea
CAAGTTATGGATATAGACCTAGAGAAAGCTTTTTATTATAAAATGAGAAAAAATGCTGAAAAATATCCAAACCAAATTAAATAAGAAAACAATGTTTTTTGTTTTAAAAATTTTATTATCTGCGGTTGTTATTGCTGGAGCTAGCTGGTTGTCAGGAAAGTATCCAAAGCTTGCTGGATTTATTATTGCATTACCACTGGCAACATTAATTGCTTTAGTTTTATCTTATACTGAGCATAAAAATGCAGAAACAACAATCACATTTGCTAAAAGTATTCTTGTAGGTGTGCCGGCAAGTTATTTCTTTTTTATTCCATTCTTTTTTGCAAAAAGTTTAGATATGAATTTTTGGCTTATTTATTCTACTGGACTTGCACTTCTTGTCGTCGCATTTTTTGTACATCGATATATTGTATCACTCTTTTGATGAGTTTTATTGTTATTGAAGGTGAACATAAAGATCCAAACGATATTGCAACTTTAAAACAGTCGACAAAAAAAGAACATGGTCCTTTTGATACTGAAGCTGAAGCTGATGATATTTGCAAAGGTTTAATTCAAAGAAATATTGATAATTATTATCACCGCGCTTGGGTTATTAAAAAAGATTAGCTTTTAATTAAAGTTGTAGCAATTTCTTTAAATTGTTGATGACGTCATCTTTTGGAATTTGAACTTTTCCAAAATTATCTATTACGATTAATTCTGAAAAACCCTCATGCATTATTATTCCAACCTTTTGAGTGTTATTATTTAAAATCTTAAAGGACATAGTATGATCAATTGTATGATTTCCTCTTCCTAAATCATTTTTTTTTACGTGAATATCAAAGGCATTATAAATTTTTTTAAGCTCGTCTTGTTTGCCAGTTATACCTAATATTTTTTGATCAAACGAGCTTAGATATTGTTTTAAAATTTCTTTTGTATCTCTTTGTGGATCTATAGTAATAAAATAATAATTAATTTTATCTGCATCAGATCCAAGATCCTCAATTAAATTTGTTAAAAGTTGTAGACTTGCAGGACATACATCCGGACAGTGTGTGAAGCCAAAAAATAATATACTTGATTTTTCTTTAAAGTTATTTTGATTAAATTTATTACCATTCATATCCTCTAAATTAAAATTAACTTGAATTGATTGGCTGGAACTTGTTTTTTTATTAGTAAAGTTAGATCCTATATAAATAAGAACAATTGTAGTAATTAGAATTGAAGGTAGAATTCTTTTGAAAAGAATATGTCTATTGATCATTTAAACAGTGGCTATTCTTTTAAGAGGGCGCTCATCAATTGGCAAATGCATTAAAGTCGCAAAAAATGAAAGTGCAATTGATAAATACCAAGCGTAATCATAGCTTCCAAAATTATCAAAGAAATAACCGCCCAGATATGCACCAGAGAATGAGCCAAGCTGATGACTAAGGAAGATAAGACCTGAAAGCATAGATAAATATCTAGTACCAAAAACTTGTGCAACAATTCCAAAAGTTGCTGGTATGGTTGCTAACCATAAAAAACCAAAACATATTCCAAATCCAATTGCTAGATAATTTGAGCTTGGTAAAAATAAGAACAAAATAATTATAATTCCTCTGAAAAAGTAAAGCCCACTCAATAGAATTTTTTTTGAGTATTTATCAGCTAAATAGCCCATAGTTAATGTACCAAATATATTAAACAGTCCAATTAATGATAAAATTGCTGGACCTGTCCAACCATCTAAGCCTCGCTCAATTACATATTTAGGGACATGAGTTGCAACTAAAGTAATTTGAAACCCGCAAACAAAAAATCCTGCCATTAAAAATAGGTAACTTTTATGACCAAAAGCCTCTTTAAACGCTTCACTTAATGTTTGATTTGAATTTTGATTATTTTGAATTCCTTCGTTTGAGGAGGGTTGTTTTAAAAAATAAGATAAAATTGCAGCTGATAAAATAATAAAAACAAAAATATTAAAAACATATTGCCATTCATAATACTTAAATAAAACGCTTGATAAAATTGGATAAAGAAACATTCCTACACTTGCAGATGCGGTAACTAAACCTGCAGCTTTTGCTCTGTTATGATTTGGAAAATGTTTAGCAACTGTTGGAACAATAATTGGAGCGGCTGCACCTCCTAGACCAATACCTACAAAAATTCCCAGATTTAACTGAAATAAAAACCCGGTACTATTTAAATTTCCCAATGCATAAATACCAAAAGCATAAACTAATAAAGCAACTATTGTGACTTTGTTTGCCCCATGTTTATCAGCTATAATTCCAAAAATTGTAGCAAACACTCCCCACACTATAGCTTGAACTCCAATTGCTAACCCAAAAAAAGTATTTGAAATATTTAAATCATTTTCAAAAAATTGAAAAAATAAACCATAGGTTTGTCTTATGCCCATAGAAACAAAGACGACAAAACAACCAATTAACAAAGTGATTAATGCTGCTTTTGATGTTAAAAATTTATTTTCTTGCATTTATTCAAATATCGAAATTGTATTATCTAAATTGATATGTCCAGAAGATATTGGCTTTAAATATATGCCAAAATCGATGTGATCATAAACTTCATTCAATTTTTGAGGTAAATTAAAATCTGAAATGATTGACTGGTAAGGGTAAATTGTAGCTTTGCATCTTGGAGTATTACAAAAAACTTCAAATAAAGTGTCTCCAATTTTAATTTTTTTCTTTGCAAGTTCTAATTCTTGAAAAGGTTTCATTCCGTCAATAACGATGTTGGGTCTAAACCTTTCATGATCAATGCTTAGTCCTGATCTTGTTTCAAAATCCTTTAAACTTGCTAAATTGATGAGCGATACAACATGATCATTGATCATATCATAAAATGGAACTTTTTGATTATAGATCATAAAAATTTCTTTATCCTTTAAATCAATTTCTTTTTTTTTAATCTCTTTTGTAATCAATTGTAAATTTTCAAAATTAAAATCTGAGATTGAGGCAATTTCTTCGTTTTTTAAATATACTTTGAGATTTTGATTATAAAATTCTAACCTATATTTATTCAGTATCGGCGTGTTTTTCACACTCAAATAACTTTGATTATTTCTTAAATATTGTTTTTCTTGAAACTTTAAGGCTTCTTCTTTTGTCTTATTTCTTACGAAGGCAAAAATGCGATCATTTTCAATTCCAATATTTTTAATAATTTTTAATGATTTATCTTCGATAAAATTAAAGGATTTTATTGGTGAATAATAAAGTTTTTTTATTTGAATATTTTTACTCATTCTGATCTATTTAAATCAAAGATAAACACATGCAAGAATCATTACTTTCAAACCTCTCTCAAGGTGAAATGATTCAAGCGGTTAGTATTATTCTAATTCTAGCTTATTTAATTTTTAATTTTACAAGAAAAAAATAGTTGCTTAGATATGGTAACTTTTTTCACCGTGGGTTCCCGAGTCTAAACCTTCAGAAATTTCTTCTTCTTCGCTTACTCTCAAACCAAAAATTGATTTTGTAATTAAACAAATCACGTAAGTGACAATTGCAGAAAATACAACAACAGATACAACACCAATAATTTGAACTATTGTTTGTTGCATAACAGTTTTTTCTAAACCTAAACCACCAAACGTTTCAGAAGCTAGAACTCCTGCAAGCAGCGTTCCTAAAATTCCACCTACACCATGAACTGCCATGACATCTAAACTGTCATCGATTTTTAAACTAAATTTAAAGAAGATTACTGCATAATAACAAACAGCTCCTGATAATAATCCTAAAATAAAGCCACCCATTGGACCAATAAATCCGGAGGCAGGTGTAACTGTTGCAAGCCCTGCAATTGTTCCAGTAATAATACCCACCAAACCTGGTTTTCCATTTCTAAACCAATCAATGGTCATCCAAACTAAAGTTGCAGTTGCTGCACTGATATGTGTTACTAAAATTGCCATACCTGCACTACCATTTGCTGCTAAAGCAGAACCTCCGTTAAACCCAAACCATCCAACCCAAAGCATTGAAGCTCCAATCATTGCAATGACTGGTGAATGTGGAGGATCAAAATATTCAGGAAACCCTCTTCGAGATCCTAACATTTTTACAATCACAATTGCAGAAACGCCTGCAGTAGCATGAACAACAAGACCTCCTGCAAAATCAAAAACTCCAAGATCTGCTAACCATCCACCTCCCCAAACCCAATGCGTAACAGGAGCATAAACTGCTAAAATCCATAATGCTGAAATAAATAAAACTGCAGAAAATTTTATCCTTTCTACATAAGCTCCAACAATTAAAGCAGGGGTAATAATAGCAAATGTCATTTGGAACATGACAAACAGAATCTCAGGAATATCACCACTTAAACTTTCAGTACTAACTCCTTTTAAAAATGCTTTTGAAAGATCTCCAATGTAATTTCCTTCACCACTAAATGCGATTGAATATCCAGCTACAAACCAAACAACAGAAGCAACACAAGCAATACCATAACATTGGGCTAAAGTTGAAATAGTATTTCTAGATTTAACTAAACCCGCATAAAATAAACCAAGACCTGGAAGGGTCATAAATAAAACTAAAGCACTAGCTGTTAAAATCCAAGCTGTATTAGCACCACTCATTTATAATGCCTCCTCATTTTTCTCACCTGTTCGAATTCGAACCACTTCATCTAAATTATTTATAAAAATCTTGCCGTCTCCATACTTTCCTGTTTTAGCGGCCTCGGTAATAGCTTGAACAACAGAATCTTTTTTTTCATCTGATACTGCCAAAAATATTTGAATTTTTGGTAAAAAATGTACTTGAACAGGGCTTCCTCTGTAAAATTCGGTTTTTCCTTTTTGATGACCAAAACCTTTCACATCTGAAATCGTCATACCCTTGACTCCAACTTCATTAAGTTTCTCTTTCACCGCATGAAGTCTTTCGGGTTTAATAATTGCTCTAATTAATTTCATTTAGGGCTTATTAATTAAATTTAGATAAAAGACTTATGCTAAAATAGAATAGCTGCCCTCAGAGATATAAATATGTTAGTAATTAAAGCGTGATTAAAAAATTATTACTTTTAGCGGCTATATTGCTACCGTTTGCGGTTTATTACATTTCAATGCTTATTGCTAAAAAGGGAACAGAGAGAAAACTGCCTATTATTCCACTGTCTTTAGTAAGTGTATTGTTGCTTGCTGCAGTTTTAATATTTTTTAGACTGGGAGATCAGGATCCATCTGATGGCAAATATACACCACCTCAGTTTAAAGATGGAAAAATTATATCCCCAAAGACGCAGTAATAAAAAAGACTCACATACCAACACTGTTTGTAAGTCATATGTCGTAAAGGTTTAATTTTTGATTCAAAAGTGAATCAAAACGGGAACATAGATATTGATAATAACAGGATACTAACAGTTAAACGGATACAGCTTCTTTTTGATGTCTTTTTCTTTCATGAGCTAAAAGAAATTTTTTTCTTAATCTTAAACTTGCAGGTGTCACTTCTAGAAGTTCATCATCATTCACATAAGCCATCATTTCTTCTAAAGACATTTTAATTGGTGGAGTTAAGGTTACCAAACCATCACTTCCTGCGGCTCTGACATTGGTAAGTTTTTTTCCCTTTAAAACATTAATTTCTAAATCATTTTCTCTATTGTGTTCACCAACAATCATTCCACCATAAACTTTGGTTTGTGGTTCGATAAACATTAAACCTCTATCTTGAAGGTTAAAAATTGCATAAGCAACTGCTTCTCCGCTATCTGTTGATATTAGAGCTCCATTTCTTCTTCCTCTTATCTCACCTTTGAACTCACCGTAAGAATGGAAAACTCTATTCATGACACCCGTTCCTCTGGTTTCAGTCAAAAATTTACTTTGATAACCAATTAACCCTCTTGAAGGAGCTTTAAAAATGATTCTTTTTTTACTTTGACCTGTGTCCCTCATATCAATCATCTCACCTTTTCTTTGATTCATAGAATCGATCACTGTACTTGAATATTCCTCATCTACATCAATGGTAACTTCTTCAATAGGTTCAAGTTTTTTTCCATTTTCATTTTTAAATAAAACTTTTGGTCTTGAAACCGAAAGTTCAAAACCTTCTCTTCTCATCGTTTCAATTAAAACTCCAATTTGAAGCTCTCCTCTTCCTCCAATTTCAAATGAATCTTTTTGATCATTTTCTTGATAAGAAATTGCAACATTCGTTTCATCTTCAGCTAACAATCTTTCCCTGATCATAGTCGAAGTTACTTTTTTTCCTTCTAGTCCAGAAATTGGTGAGTCATTAATGGTAATGGTTACCGACATCGTAGGCGGATCTATTGGGGTAGACTTTAAAGCCTCGTTCACTTCATTATGACAAATCGTATCTGAAACTGATGTTGTTTTTAACCCAGCCACACAAACGATATCTCCTGCCATCACTTTATCTGTTGGAACTTTTGTAGTTCCTGAAAATGTAAATAGTTTTGTTAATCTTCCCTCTTCAACTTTTTGGTTATCTAAATTTAAAGATTTTACAGTATCATTAACCTTTGCAATTCCATGAATTACTCTTCCTACTAAACATCTTCCAAGAAAAGAGTCTGAATGAAGTAATGTCGATAGCATCGCAAAAGGCTTACTTAGATCAACATCTGGTTCTGGTACGTGGTTTAAAATTAAATCCAATAAAGGTTGTAAATTATCTCTTGCTTGGTCTAATTCATAATTGCACCAACCATCTCGTCCGGATGCATAAAGGACTGGAAAATCTAATTGCGCATCATTTGCGTCTAGAGCAACAAATAGATCGAAAATTTCATTTATAACCTCTTTAGGTCTTGCATCTGATCTATCGATTTTATTGATAACAACAATAGGCCTTAATCCTAGAGCTAATGCTTTTGATAAAACAAACTTTGTTTGAGGCATTGGTCCTTCTGCGGCATCAACTAAAAGAATAACACCATCGGTCATTCCTAAAATTCTTTCAACTTCTCCTCCAAAGTCAGCGTGACCCGGGGTATCAATAATATTAATTTTTGTATCTTTCCAAATTAAAGATGTGGGCTTTGCAAGGATTGTAATTCCTCTTTCTTTTTCAAGGTCACCACTGTCCATGACGCGCTCATCAATTTTTTGATTATCTCTAAACAAACCACTTTGTTTTAAGAGATTATCGATCAGAGTAGTCTTACCATGATCAACGTGAGCAATAATTGCAATGTTTCTTAGGCTATTTGTCATAAAATCAGCGCTTGATACACTTTATTGTTTTATTTACTAGTTAAAAAAAATGAAGTTATTGCTTACTTTTTATTAATGATTTTAAACCAGTAGTTTTAATTACATTATTTTCACCAGTATTATCTACTTGTTGGCTACTCACATAACTTGAAGCGGTTGCTAGGAAAATAAAAAATATCATGATTATAGTTTTTTTCATGATGTGTAATTTAATAATTAATACGACAAGTATTAATCTAAATTATGTCATGAAAGTGTTTTGCTAAGTTTATTTCGATCTAATTTTGTCGCAAAATAAAATGCAAATAATCCTGATAAGCCAAGAAATGAAAAAGCATAAATCCAGTTCGTTTGCTGAGATAAAGGTTCATGATTATTAGTAAAATCTAAAATAAAACCAAAAATTCCAGGAGTAACAGACCCAAATCCTATTCCAATCATTGATCTAAAAGCAAGTGAACGTCCCAAAACATTTCTTTTGGTACTATCCGTCAAAGCTGCTGTTAACACTCCAGAGTCACCAATAGTGAAAAAACTATATAAAAAAGAAATAATCAAAATCAACAACCAAGAAAAGTTAGGTATCCAACCTACTAAGAAAGAAAATAAAGCACTAATGATTGCAAATATAACGAGTACATTTTTGCTTCCAAACTTATCTGAAAAATAACCACTAATGACATTAGAAAATACACCAGTTAAATGCAGTGTTAATGAAATAACTAATCCTAAAATAATCGGATTTAAATAAGTTTTATCAACTAATATAAGACTTAAAAAAACTGGCATCCATGCCCACATGCCAAACAATTCAATGCAATGAGCTGTGTAACCTCTAATCAAGTTTTTATTTTGATATGATTGCTCTGTAACTTTAAAATATTTAACAATTCGAAAATTTAGTTTTTTAAACAGATCTGAATAAGATGTTATTATGAAGCTAGCTAAACCCAACAGGGTCAATATAGCACAAATTAAAAAGCCATCTTTAAAATTATAAAAATTAGAAAACGTAAAAGTGATAGATAATGACAATGCATATCCAAGAGATTGTCCTCCAAGCATCATACCCATGGCAAAACCTTTTCTTCCTTGACTAAATTTTTCTGATACCAAAATCATTGAAGGTCCATAAATACCTCCAACCGCAACTCCTAAAATAAAATTTAAAATAAGAGCGCTATAAAAATCATTAGCAAAATAAAAAAATAAAAAAGCACCTAAAGAGTTTAAAATTGATGAAAAAACTAAAATTTGATTAGGGTTTATAAAATCCGAATAAAATGAACTGAAATAAAGTGATCCAGCAAAACCAACGACTAATGCAGTTTGAATAAGTCCAGCGCTTGTTGCAGATAAATTCCACTCTTGAATTAAAAAAGCCATTGAACCCACATACATAAAGAATGTTGTTGCAGTTAAAACTCGACCTATAAATAATAAAGCTAACCAAGTGGAGTTTGAAAAATGATAATTCATTTTATTATTGTCTATTTTGAGAAAGCCTTATTTTTTAAATATAAAAAATAAGCAATAATTTCATAAAAAAAATGAAAAACTTGGAAAATAATTGGAAGACTAAAAATTTTATATAATATTTTTAATTTTGGTATTCTAGACCACACAATCAGAAAAGCTTTTGCCCCACTGTATAGTTTTCCATCTTCTAATACATGAAGCCTTCTTGATAATTGGTCAGTATCTAAATTTGTAACTTTAGCTTCTTGTTGATGAATATCTACCCAACTAAGATCATTTTCCATTTTTTTATAAAGATCAATTTCTTTTTTACAAATTTTGCATGACTCATTAAAAAAAACCTTGGTGGTCATTTTTTAACTTTCTTTTTTTTCTTTTTTGTTTTCTTTTTATTTTTAGTTCTACGAGACTTTAATGCTAATTCTCGTTGTTTTTTTTCTACATTATCTTTGAGTAATGTTAAAATTCCGAAAACAATAAGAGCACCAGCTCCTAAAAGTCCGTAGGATAACAAAGCTTCAATGGGTAATGGTTTAATCATCTTCCTCCTCTTCTAACCAGTGTTCCATAAATACTTTATGACATGCATAACAAATAATTGGTATTGAGAAAAAAAAACCAATGGTTACACCGGTTTTCATGCCATAATCAATAATCGAGAAATGTGTCATTGAAATAGTGGGTATCGTACAAACTGCAATTAAATATGGAACTCTCCACTTAAAAGCTGGTTTAAAATGTTTAATAAAATAAATAAATTTTAAAATCATAAAATTTAATAATATTTTGTATTTTTAATTTGCTATGTATTATTTACAACCCTTTTATCTAAATAAAGATTTAATAAATTGAATAAAATATTTTCATCATTTGTAAGAAAAGTCTATAAGTGTGAAAAGTGTCCTCGCCTTGTAAAATTTAGAAATAAAATTTCGTCCGAAAAAAGAAAATCATATCAAGATCAAACTTACTGGAACAAGCCAGTTACAGGTTTTGGGGATCTTAGTGCAAAATTGATATTGATCGGTTTAGCTCCAGCTGCACATGGTGCCACTCGAACTGGTCGGGTTTTTACTGGAGATAAATCAGCAGACTTTTTATTCAAATGTTTATTTAAATCCGGGTTAAGTAACCAGCCAAATTCTGATCATATTAATGACGGTCTTCAGCTGAAAAATACTTTTATTACTTTGGCTTTAAGATGCGTACCACCTTTAGATAAACCAAAACCTATAGAATTAAAAAATTGCTCTGGTTTTTTTAAAGAAGAATTAAACTTACTGAAAAATAAAAAAGTTATTATCGCACTTGGTAAAATTGCCTTTGATACATGTGTTAGGTTTTATAAAGAAAACTATAATATCTCTGGCTCATTTAAGTTTGGTCATGGTGCAAAATATAAAATAAGTGATGTTTATTTAGTTGGGTGTTACCATCCCTCTCCTAGAAATGTGAATACAAAAAGAATAGATATACCAAAAATGGTATCCTTGTTTAAGAAAGCAAAAAAATTAAGGTAAATTAATCTAAAAGAGAAGCGACGTGTTCCCAGTTTACTAGATCGTTAATAAATGCTTTTAAGTAATCTGGTCTACGGTTTCTATAATCAACATAGTATGAGTGTTCCCAAACATCACATCCTAAAATAGGTTTCATGTTATTGACTATTGGGTTTGAAGCATTCGCAGATTTAGTAACGACTAGTTTTCCATTATCGATTGCTAACCAGGCCCATCCTGATCCAAACTGTGTAATTCCAGCTTGAATAAAATCTTCTTTAAATTTATCGATACTTCCAAAATCAGATATAATTCTTTTTTCTAACTCAGAGGGTATTGAGCCACCGCCTTTTGGCTTCATGCATTTCCAAAAAAGAATATGGTTCCAATGCTGGCCCGCATTATTAAAAATTCCAACTTTAGATGTATCGTTAGAAGTTTTTTTAACAATTTCCTCTAAAGATAAATTAGCTAAATCTGTATCTTTGATTAAATTATTTAAATTAGTTACGTAAGTTTGATGATGTTTTCCATGGTGTAGATCCAATGTTTCTTGAGACATCACAGGTGCCAAGGCATCGTTTGCATAATCTAACTTTGGTAATTCAAAAGACATATTGGTTATATAAGTTTATAAAACAGTATTTTCAAGTGTTCCTATAGGATTAATTGTAATTTTAACTTTATCTCCCGATTTTAAAAATTTTGGTGGATCAAAACCAATTCCAACACCAGATGGAGTACCGCTTGCAATGATATCTCCTGGCAGAAGTGTCATTGATCTGCTTAGAGTCTCAATAATTGTTGGAATATCAAATATCATATCTTGAACAATTCCAACTTGTCTTTCCTCATCATTAACAAAAGTTTTCAACTGTATTTTATTAATATCTTCAATTTCATCTTTTGTGATAATGGCAGGTCCCATAGGACAGTAAGTATCTGGACTCTTTCCAATGAACCATTGTTTATGATTATTTTGCAACTCTCTTGCTGTTACATCATTAATAATAGTGTAACCAAAAATCACATCAAAGGCATCAGCCTTACTTATACCTTTTGTGGTTTTACCTATAATCACTCCAAGCTCGCCTTCATAATCAGTAGTATTAGTCACATCATTTTTTAGATTAATTTTATCATTTGGTCCAATTACAGATGTTGTAGCCTTTGTAAAAATAATTGGTTTTGTCGGAACTGCCTGTTTTCCTTGCAAGGTATTGTAAGAAGATCTTTGTACTTCTTTTGCATGTTCTGCATAATTTTTTCCCACACATATAATATCTCTTATTGGAACAGGTATTGGAGACAATACTTCTACTTCATCAATAGAATAATGAATGTTTGATTTATCATTTACTTTTTGAATTGTTTCTTCAAATTGAGAATAGTTTTTTATAATTTCATTGATTGAATTAGGAATGCTTTTATCAATCTTTGTTAATTGAATAACGCCCTCGCCGACTAATTCTAAACCAGCGTAAGTTTCGTTATTTTTTTTAAATGAAATAAATCTCATATTTATACTTTATTCTTAAAATATTTTTTTTTAACAAAATTTGCAATCAAAGACAT
>ERZ1089243.48-NODE-48-length-11756-cov-11.717802_pt1 | contig 11756 bp, 9 predicted proteins | sample MGYA00383549_ERZ1089243 | MGnify/ENA primary metagenome ERZ1089243 (study PRJEB34543, sample SAMEA5968660) | marine metagenome | biome: water | collected 2014-06-21 | depth 2 m | study: Ocean Sampling Day (OSD) data from North Adriatic Sea
CAGGTTTTCTAAAATCAAAAGTATCTGCGCCTGCAATAAAATCAAAATATTTATATATATTAATTTCTTTTAATAATTTTATAGCAAGGTCTTCCCTTTTATTTGTACAGACAGCGCAAATGATTTCTTTTTCCTTACACCAATCTAATAACGAGATTACATTTTTTCTTAATTGTGAATGACCAGATATATTTTGCCTGTAGTAATTTATAAAGTCATCAGTCATTTGTTGATGGGTATTGGCATCAATAGGATTGTTTTTAATTAAGTTGCCTTGCGAGTCTATTGAACGAATGAGCATTGCTGCTGCACCTCGACCCGCTAAATGCCTGATACTTTCTATTGGTTTTTCCTTATAACCATATTTTTTCATAACATAGTTATGTGCCATCATTAAATCTGGGGCGGTATCAACTAAAGTGCCATCAAGATCAAAAACTAAACAATTTTTCATTAAATATAAAAGTAATAATTTGTGAATTAATACTGACTCGTATTAGTATATTACGAGATAAAAGATGGCAAATAATCTTAAAATTTTAATCCTTGCTGCTGGCAAGGGAACTCGAATGAACTCTTCTTTGCCAAAAGTTTTGCACCATTTAAATGATAAATCAATGTTAGAACATGTTTTGGAGCAATCAAAATTATTAAAACCAAAAAAAATTTTTGTACTCATTAATAAAGAAATGCGTTTTGTTACAAAATTGTTTCCAAAAGAAAATTTTTTAATTCAACAGCCCCAATTAGGCACAGGTCATGCAGTAATGACTTTTTTAAACAAAGTTAAACTTAGTAATAATGAAAAGTTGCTCGTATTATATGGGGATAATCCATTGGTTGAAAAAAAAGATATTCAATTAATGTTCGAAAAGATTAAAAAAAATAATTTAGTTTTACTGGGTTTTAAAAAAATTAATAATCAATCATATGGTATTATCGTCAAAAATAATAAAGGAATTGATAAAATTGTTGAGTTTAAAGAAGCAAGTAAAAAAGAAAGAAAAATAAATATTTGCAATTCAGGAATGATGGCTTTTGACAACAAGGCCTTGAAGTTAATCAAAAATATTAAAAACAATAACAAGAAGAAAGAGTATTATTTGACGGATATTGTTGAAATATCAAAAAAAAATGGCCTTAAAATTAACTTAGTTTTATCTGATAGTGAGAAAAATGCAGTTGGCGTTAATAGTCAAATTGAATTAATAGAAGCTGAACAGATTATGCAAGAACGGTTAAGAAAAAAATTTATCAAGCAAGGTGTAAAATTTATTGATCCAAATACCGTATACTTTTCTAGTGATACTAAGATTGGAAAAAATGTAAAAATTGAACCATTTGTTGTTATTGGAAAAAAAGTTAAAATTGGTGATAATGTAGTCATAAAATCATTTAGTCACATTGAAGAAGCGGTAATTAAAAACAAAGTTGAAATTGGACCATTTGCCAGGATAAGACCTGGTTCTAATTTAGAAGAGGGTGTTAAAATTGGAAACTTTGTTGAAGTTAAAAAATCAAAAATAGAAAAGGGTTCAAAAGTTAACCACCTTTCTTATATAGGGGATGCTTCCATTGGAAAAAATGTAAATATCGGTGCAGGTACCATTACTTGTAATTATGATGGGAAAAAGAAATCTAAAACTATAATTAAGGATAATGCCTTTATTGGCTCAAATACGTCATTAATAGCCCCTGTTATAATTGGAAAAAATTCTTTAGTTGGAGCGGGCTCGTCTATCAGTAAAAATGTTAAAGATAACAATTTAGCTCTAACAAGAGCAGAACAAAAAAGTTTTAAAAAAAAATAAATAAAATATGTGTGGAATAGTTGGGATTAATAGCAGCAAACCTGTAACTGGAGTAATCATAAATTCTCTAAAGAAATTAGAATATAGAGGATATGACTCAGCTGGTGTTGCAGTTTTAAATGATGGTTTAATTAACGAAACTAAATGCGAGGGACGAGTTGAGAATTTAGAGAATATTTTTTTAAAAAATAAAAATGATGGCCCTGTAGGAATTGGACATGTGAGATGGGCAACTCATGGTATTCCTAGCCAATTAAATGCTCATCCGCATTCTTCTGAAAGTGTATCTGTTGTTCATAACGGAATTATAGAAAATTCAACTATATTAAAAAAACATTTAATAAGAGCGGGTCATCAATTTAAATCACAAACCGATACAGAGGTTATTACTCATTTGATATCAGAGTATTTAAAAAAAAATGATCTCAAAACATCAATCCTAAAAATGTTAAAACGTCTTCATGGAAGTTTTGCAATTGGTATAATATTAAAAAATTTTCCTGATGTTGTCGTAGGAGTTAGAAGGGGATCACCTTTAGCCGTTGGTTATGGACCTAATGAAAATTATCTTGGATCAGATTCTTATGCGTTAAAAACAATGACGAATAAAGTTACTTATTTAGATGATGATGAGTTTTGTTTTATTTATAAAGATCATGTTGAATTTTACAGTGCTGATGGTGAAAAAATTAATAAAGAAATTATTGAAGTATCATCAGAGCAAAGTGATTATGATAAAGGAAATTTTAAACACTTCATGGCAAAAGAAATTCATGAACAGCCCGTTACAATTAAAGCTTGTTTAAAAGAATATATCGATCAGATAAATCAAAATATAAATATTATAAATTTTCCTTGGGATATTAATGAAATTGAAAATATAAAACTTATTGGATGTGGTACCGCATATCATTCTTGTTTAACTGCAAAATATTGGATTGAGCAATTAACAAATATAGAAGTAGAAACGGATATTGCATCTGAATTTAGATATAGAAAAAATAGATTTAAAAAATCACAACTTTATATTTTTGTTTCACAATCTGGAGAAACTGCCGATACTTATGCAGCTTTAAATTTGTGTAAAAAAAATAATATGAAAACGTGTTCTATCGTTAATGTAATTGAAAGTTCAATTGCAAGAGACTCTGATTATGTGCTTCCGATTCATTGTGGACCCGAGGTAGGAGTTGCTTCAACCAAAGCATTTCTTGGACAGTTACTGGTTTTATATTTATTTACTCTTAAATTATCAGTAGAGAGAAAAGATGTTTCTCAAGCTAAATATAAAGAGAAAATTAAAAGTGTTTTAATGTTACCTAAATTAATTAAAGAAACACTTTCAACTGAAAATGAAATTCAGGAAGCTGCCAAAGATTTTGCTCATGCAAAAGGATCAATGTTTCTTGGCAGGGGTTATTCATTCCCAATTGCTCTTGAAGGTGCATTAAAATTAAAGGAATTAGCTTATGTTCATGCTGAAGGTTACCCGGCTGGTGAAATGAAACATGGCCCTCTAGCTCTTATTGAACAGGGTATGCCAGTTGTTGTTATTGCTCCAAGAGATGAGTTTTACAAAAAAACAGTTTCAAACATGCAAGAAGTAATATCAAGAGGAGGAAAGGTGTTATTGATTTCAAACAAAAGTACAGATGAAATTAGTTCAGAAAATCTATGGAAAAAAATAGATGTTGAAACTGTAAATGATGATTTACTTCCTTTTTTAACTACAATTCCTTTGCAGTTATTAGCTTATTACGCAGCACATATTCTTGGTTATGATATCGACAAACCGAGGAATTTAGCAAAGTCAGTCACTGTAGAATAAAATACACTTGTTAAATAGGCCTTAGAGATTATAAACCTATAGTTGTATGAATAATTGGAAACTAAATAGCTGGAGAGAAAAACCTGTGAAACATCAGCCTGCTTATGCTGACCAAGGTAAAGTTGATAGCGTTTTAAAAGAATTATCAAATTTTCCACCACTAGTTTTTGCAGGTGAGTCTAGATCTTTAAAGGAAAAGTTAGGGGAAGTTTCTCAAGGAAAAGCGTTTTTGTTACAAGGAGGTGATTGTGCCGAAAGCTTTTTAGAATTTCATCCAAATAATATAAGAGATTTTTTCAAAGTCGTTTTACAAATGTCTTTGATACTTACTGTTTCATCAAAACTTCCAGTAATAAAAGTTGGAAGAGTTGCGGGTCAATTTTCTAAACCAAGAAGCGCTCCAACGGAGGTTAAAGATGGTCAGGAATTACCAAGCTACCTTGGTGACAACATAAATTCTATGGATTTTACAAAAGAGGGAAGAGAACCTCAACCTGAAAGATTGTTAAAAGCTTACTCACAGTCGGCAGCAACAATCAATTTATTAAGAGCATTTTCACAAGGTGGATTTGCAGATTTAAATAAAGTTCACTTATGGAATATGTCTTTTGTTAACGATACTGCACAAAAAAAATATAAGGAGATTGCTGAAAAAGTAAGTGATGCATTAGCTTTTATGGAAGCTTGTGGAATTAATTCAGTAAACAATAGAAGGCTTAGAACTGTTAATTTTTACACAAGTCATGAAGCATTATTATTACCGGTAGAAGAAGCAATGACGAGAGTAGACTCGACGACTGGTGAGTATCATAATACTTCTGCACATTTTTTATGGATTGGTGATAGAACTAGACAACTTGATGGTGCGCACGTTGAATATTGCAGAGGTATTAAAAACCCACTTGGAATTAAGTGTGGACCAACATCAGATCCAAAAGAGATTGTTAAATTAACTGAAGTTTTAAACCCAGATAATGAAGCAGGAAGAATAACGTTAATTGCAAGATTTGGTCATGATCAAGTCACTAAATTTTTACCAGGCTTGATTAAAGAAATTAAAAAATCTGGAAGAAATGTAATTTGGTCATGTGATCCAATGCATGGAAATACTATTAAATCTTCAACAGGATTTAAAACACGACCATTTGATAACGTTTTGAATGAAGTCAAAAATTTTTTCAAAGTACATCAAAACGAAGGTACATTTGGAGGTGGGTTGCATATAGAGATGACCGGTCAAAATGTTACCGAGTGTACAGGTGGAGCTCAGAATATTACTGATCAGGATTTATCAAGTCGATACCATACACACTGTGATCCTAGATTAAATGCTAATCAAGCTTTAGAATTAGCTTTCTTAATATCAGAGGAAATTAAGAAAAATGCTAACTTTTCTAAAAATAGCATACAAGAAGCGTCATAACTGCATTTGTAGTTTGTTTTTATCTTGGTAATTTCCATTTATGGACTCAAAAAAAAGAATTGAAATTATTCAAAGTTGGATTTCAACTTATGTAAATGAGATGCCTAAAAAAGCTCAATCGCTAGTTATTGGGGTTTCAGGTGGTATTGATTCAGCGGTTGTAAGCACTATTTCAGCAATGACCGGGATTAAGACAATAGTTTTATCTATGCCTATAAAACAAATTAAAGATCAGGATGATTTGAGTAAACTTCATTGCAACTGGTTGCAAAAAAATTTTAAAAATACCGAATATTTAAATATTAATCTTGATGAAACATTCTCAAAGTTTGAAGATGCGTTAGGAAAAAATGATAACGAACATGCTTTCGCCAATTCTAGAGCCAGACTTAGAATGACAACCTTGTACCAGGTTGCAGGCTCTAATCACGGGATAGTAGTTGGAACTGGAAATAAAGTTGAGGATTTTGGTGTAGGTTTTTACACAAAATATGGAGATGGTGGAGTTGATATCTCCCCAATAGCTGATTGTACCAAAACACAAGTTTGGGAGATGGGTCGATATTTAAAAATAGATCAGAAAATTATTGATGCACCTCCTACAGATGGTTTGTGGGTTGATGGAAGAAATGATGAGGATCAATTGGGAATGACATATCAAGAATTAGAAGAAGCAATGGAAAATCCACAATCTAAAAATTACGAAAAATATTTAAAAATTAGAGAAAATAACCTTCACAAAATGAAGGAAATACCAGTTTGTAAATTTAAGTAATACGAGTATTAATAAAAAATGCTCTTGAAGTTAACAAACACACTCACAAGAAATAAAGAACCGTTCACCCCAATAGATCCAGCAAACATAAAAATGTATGTTTGTGGACCAACAGTTTATGACTATCCACATGTAGGCAATGCCAGACCTTTAATCGTTTTTGATATTTTGTTCAGATTATTAAAAAAAGTTTTTACAAATTCTAATATTACTTATGTAAGGAATATTACAGATATTGATGATAAAATTATAGAAGCTTCAATATCAAAAAACATCTCTATAGATCAGCTTACTAGCAAAGTAACAAAAGACTTTCATGATGATTGCAAATATCTCGGCTGTTTAAATCCGACTTTTGAACCAAAGGCTACAGAACATATTCATGAAATGATCGAGTTAATTAATAAACTTATTAAAAATGGTTTTGCTTATGAAAAAGAAAATCATGTCTATTTTGATGTTAATAAATTTAGTGAATATGGAAAATTATCAAATAAAAAAATAGAAGATTTGATTTCAGGAGCAAGAGTAGAAGTTTCTAAAAACAAAAAATCAGCAGCAGACTTTGTTTTATGGAAACCTAGCAACGAAAATGAACCAAGTTGGAACTCACCCTTTGGTAAAGGAAGGCCTGGATGGCATTTAGAATGTTCAGCAATGTCACAGAAATATTTGGGACCACATTTTGATATTCATGGTGGCGGTCTTGATCTAATTTTTCCACACCACGAAAATGAAATTGCGCAATCTGTTTGCGCAAATCAAAATCAAAAATTTTCTAATTACTGGTTACATAATGGATATGTAACGGTTGACAAACAAAAGATGTCCAAATCACTTGGTAATTTTATAACTATTAATAGTTTAAAAAATAAGTTTAGCGGCCAAGTTGTTAGACTAGCCATGCTCAACACTCATTACACACAACCATTTGATTGGAATAATGAAATTTTAGAAACATCTAAGAAAAATTTAGATAAATGGTATGAGTTTTATACAGATCAAGAAATTGATATTTTAGATGAAAATTTGGCTTTTTTACTTGATGATCTAAATACGCCCCAAATGATTACTAATATTCACGAGCTCTATAAAAAGGCAAAATCTGGAGACAGTGTGTCGGCTCAACAATTATCAGCTTCATGTAAGTTATTGGGTTTGTTTAATGAAAGTAAAATAAAGTGGGAAGAAAATAAAAAAACTGGGAAAATAACAGCTGATGAGATTGAAGATTTGATTTCTAAAAGAAACTTAGCTAGATCAATCAAAGATTTTTCAACTTCAGATAAAATTCGTGATTTATTGATAAGTAAAGGTGTTGAAATTAGTGACCAAGAAGGAAAAACAGTTTGGAAGTATAAATGAGTAAAGAAAGAATATATCTATTTGATACGACACTAAGAGATGGAGCTCAAACCGAAGGTGTTGATTTTAGTGTTGAGGATAAAAATAAAATTGCAAATTCATTATCAAATATTGGTATAGATTATATCGAAGGAGGTTGGCCAGGTGCAAACCCAACAGATACAAGTTTTTTTAATCATCCACCATCTTTAAGCAGTCATCTTGTAGCTTTTGGAATGACTAAAAGATCTGGAAGAAGCTGTGAGAATGACCCTGGAATTTCTTCAATTATAAACGCTAAAATTAATCATGTTTGTATAGTTGGAAAATCATGGGACTTCCACGTTGATGTAGCGCTTGGAATTTCAAAAGATGAGAATTTAAATAATATTAAAGAAACAGCTAGTTACTTTATTAAAAATAATAAAGAATTTATGTTTGATGCTGAACATTTTTTTGACGGATATAAAAATAATAAAGATTATGCATTATCCTGTATTAAATCTGCCTATGATAATGGAGCAAGATGGATCGTGCTATGCGATACCAATGGAGGAACTTTGCCAAACGAAATAGGAGAAATTGTTTCTGAGGTTTCAAATGTAATTCCCAATGATCATCTAGGTATTCATGCACATAATGATACTGGTAATGCAGTAGCAAATTCTTTATCAGCAGTTTTAGCAGGGGCTAGACAAATTCAAGGAACCTTGAATGGTCTAGGAGAAAGATGTGGCAATGCTAATCTAGTTACGATTATTCCAACCTTAGTATTAAAAAAAACATTTAATTCTAAATTTGAAACCAATATTACAAAAAAAGGTTTAACGAATTTAACTGATTGTTCTAGACTTTTAGATGAAGTGTTGAATAAAACTTCAAACAAACATGCGCCTTACGTTGGAGCGTCAGCTTTTGCACACAAAGGTGGCTTGCATGTTTCCGCCGTTGAAAAAGATCCAAAAACTTATGAGCATATTAACCCTCAAGATGTAGGAAATGAAAGAGCTATTATAGTTTCTGATCAAGCGGGTAGATCAAATATTTTATCAAGATTAGAAAAGCTTGGTATTAAAATAAATAAAGATGATCCTAAAATACAAACAATTTTAGATGAGGTAAAAGACAGAGAGTTTACAGGTTACTCATATGATGGCGCCGATGCATCTTTCGAGCTTTTATCAAGAAGGCTTCTTGGTGAAATTCCAAGTTATATTCAAATTAAAAACTATGAAGTCAAGATTGTAAAAAATACTTCTGATAAAAATATAAACTCAGTTGCAAAGGCATTTTTACTCGTTGATGGGAAAGAGATTGTTTGCGAGGGAGAGGGTAACGGACCGGTAAATGCATTGGATCAAGCCATAAGAAAAAATTTAGATAATATTGGAAAATATTCTGATTATTTAAAAGACCTGAGATTAGTGGATTACAAAGTTAGAATTTTAAATTCAGGTACTAATGCTACAACTCGTGTATCAATTGAAAGCATAGATGATAAAGGTAAAAGCTGGTTTACGGTAGGGGTTTCGCCTAACATTATAGAAGCTTCTTTTAGAGCATTGTTAGATAGCATTGATTACAAATTATATAAGGAAAATGCACCCTCAAGTACCATTTGACAACAAGGTTTTGATATCTATAACTCCAGTTTTTATTAATGACAAAAAGAATTAAATCTAAGCACAAGGTTGATAGACGACTAGGTGCAAATATTTGGGGAAGACCAAAAAGTCCATTTAACTCTAGAGCTTATGGTCCAGGACAGCATGGACAAAGATCATCTGCAAAACCATCGGATTACAAAATTCAGTTACAAGCAAAACAAAAATTAAAAAACTATTATGGCAATCTAAACGAAAGACAGTTTAGAAATCTTTATAGAGAGGCAGATAGAAGAAAAGGCAATACTGGAGAAAATCTTGTAGGATTATTAGAAAGTAGATTGGATGCTGTGATTTATAGAGCAAAGTTTGCAACAACAGTTTTTCAAGCAAGACAACTTATTAATCATGGTCATGTTAAAGTAAATGGTAAGAGAGTTAATATTTCTAGTTACAAATTAAATGATCAGGATTTAGTTGAAATTAAAGAGTCATCAAAGCAATTAGCTTATGTTTTATCATCAACTCAATTAAAAGAGAGAGATGTTCCGGAATATATTGTTGCAGATCATAAAAAAATGACAGCTAAATTAGCTCGTGTTCCAAAAATTGACGAGATACCGTATCCAGCGATTATGGAACCAAATTTAGTTGTAGAATACTACTCTAGATAATTTAATTTTTATATTTGATTTCTTTTTCTTGAAAAAGTTTTTGTAATTCTTTTTTCTCAAACATTTCTCTAATAATATCGCATCCACCTACAAACTCTTCCTTAACATATAGCTGAGGTATAGTTGGCCAGTTACTGTACTCTTTAATTCCATTTCTAATTTCTTCATCATCCAAAACATTAATACCTGTAAATTCAACTTCTAAATGTTTCAGAACATTTGCTACAGCCATGGAAAAACCGCACTGAGGCATATCAGGTGTGCCTTTCATAAATAAAACTACTTTGTTATTTTTTATGATTTCGTCTAATTGTTTATTAATATCTGACATTTATTTTTCCTCAGTTGTTAGTGCAAGGGCATGAAGTTCACCACCCATTTTACCCTTTAAAGCTTTGTAAACCATTTGATGTTGTTGTACACGGTTTTTTCCTTTGAATTGGCTAGAAACTATTTTCGCAGAAAAATGATTATCATCACCTGCCAGATCTTGAATTTCAATATCTGCATCTGGAAAACCTTCTTTTAGTAAAACTTCTATTTCTTGTTGTTTGATTGGCATTTTAGTTATTATATTTATGAAACCATTCTTTATTAAGCTTACTTAATTCATCAATGTTAAATTTCAAGACTTCATCTATTGTTATTTCAGCTGAGGTTGTGCCAATTATCTCATAACTCACATCTTGCTTTTTTAGATACTCAGAAACCTTGTTATTATTTTCCTCTGTTACCTCGATAATATAACGCGACTGATCTTCGCCAAATAGATACTTAATTTGATCAAAACCTTTTTTATTTGTATTTATTTTAAAGCCAATATTAGATGAAATGGACATCTCTAAGAGGGCTAGAATAATTCCTCCAGAAGAAATATCGTGGCAAGAATTAACCAAATTATTTTCTATTAAATTTCTGATGGCTTTTCCATTTTTCAATTCTTCATCAAGATTTATAGATGGAGGAGGGCCTTTTTTTAAATGCAATAGATCATAGCAAAGGATACTTTGCTCTAAATGTCCATTTGTTGAACCGATAATAAAGATGTGGTTATTTATTTTTTGAAATTTTGATGTTTTCGTTTTTTTAATATCTTTAATTAATCCAACTCCACCAATGGCAGGGGTTGGGTTAATACCAACTCCATTGGTTTCATTATAAAGCGAAACGTTTCCAGAAATAACTGGGTAGTTTAATTTAGTACAAGCTTCTGTCATACCTTTTATGACACCTACAAATTGACCCATGATTTCTGGCTTTTCTGGATTTCCAAAATTTAAACAATTTGTAATAGCTACAGGTTCAGCCCCTACAGCGCACAGGTTTCTATAAGTTTCACATACCGCTTGCATGCCACCAGTATATGGGTGTGATTTACAATATCTTGGAGTACAATCAACTGAAGCAGCTATTGCTTTTTTATCGTTTCCATGAACTCTAATAATCGCAGCGTCTCCCCCTGGAAATTGAGCCGTATCACACATGACCATATGATCATACTGTTCCCATACCCAAGATTTGTTTGCTTGATTAGGATGGCTAATTAATTGTTTGATTAATTGTTCTAAGTTTAAGTCTTTTATTTTTTTTTCAAGATCAACGTTCTCAGGTTTTTTTATTTCAATCCAATCTCTATTATATTTTGGCGCCTCATCAGCCAATGCAGAGATGGGAAGGTTACAAACTATTTCATTATCATATTTAAGAGTTAATTTTTTTGTATCAGTTAAGACTCCAATAACTGAAAAATCTAAATCCCATTTTCTAAATATTTTTTCAGCATCTTTTTCTTTTCCCTGTTTAAGTACTATTAACATTCTTTCCTGACTTTCTGAGAGCATCATTTCGTAAGGAGACATACCTTTTTCTCTACAAGGAACTTCATTCAAATTTATTTCGATTCCCATATTACCTTTAGATGCCATTTCAACAGATGAGGAAGTTAATCCAGCTGCACCCATATCCTGAATGGATACGATTGTATCTGTTTGCATTAGCTCTAGGCACGCTTCTAGTAAGAGTTTTTCAGCAAAGGGATCTCCTACTTGAACGGTTGGTTTTTTTGACTCTGAGTCAGAATCAAATTCTTGAGATGCCATTGAAGCGCCGTGTATTCCATCCCTTCCAGTTTTTGAGCCAACATAGATAACAGGATTGCCAATTCCACTTGCTATTGAGTAAAAAACCTTATCTTTCTTGGCTAGTCCAATGTTCATAGCATTGACTAAAATATTTCCATCATAGCAACTATCAAATTCTACTTCACCACCAACCGTTGGAACACCTATGCAGTTTCC
>ERZ1089243.51-NODE-51-length-11320-cov-13.394052_pt1 | contig 11320 bp, 6 predicted proteins | sample MGYA00383549_ERZ1089243 | MGnify/ENA primary metagenome ERZ1089243 (study PRJEB34543, sample SAMEA5968660) | marine metagenome | biome: water | collected 2014-06-21 | depth 2 m | study: Ocean Sampling Day (OSD) data from North Adriatic Sea
TTAAGAAATATATCACAACAGCGATTAACGATCCTCCATGAACCGCGATATTAAATAATAAATTAAGATTTTTATCTTCAAGCTTTACTAGCTCCTCAAATATGACAAGTAATCCACTAGATGAAATTGGGAGCCATTCAGTTACGCCTTGAATAACCGCTAAAAAGAATGTGTTTAGATATATGGATAAAGACATTTATTTGATGAGTTATAATTATTCTAAAAATTAAGCTATAATTTGAAAATTATAGAATCTTAACGTTTTTAGTTAATTTAAATTTTTTCTCATAAATTAACAAAAAATACCTAAAAATTTATATAAGTCTGTTTTCATTATGTTTTTTAGTAAAAAAATGTTTACTAGAAATGGTATACAACACATTAATTTAGTATATTTATTTTTGCCCATGTCAAAAATGTTAAAATTTGTGGATGTTCAAAGAGAAACACCAGAAAAATTAAGTTCTGATGTTAGAAAAGATAATTTCCTAGAAATATATAAAGAGTTCATAGAAACGAAAGCAAAAGAACAGGCAAGCAGGTGCTCCCAGTGCGGTACTCCATTTTGCCAAGTGCATTGTCCTTTACAGAATAATATTCCGGATTGGTTAATGTTAACAGCGGAAGGAAGATTGAAAGATGCTTATGAAGTATCTTCTGCAACAAATTCAATGCCAGAAGTTTGCGGAAGTATATGTCCCCAAGACCGATTATGCGAAGGTAATTGCGTGATAGAACAATCTGGCCATGGAACCGTCACTATTGGGGCAGTTGAAAAATTTATAACGAATACAGCATGGGAAAACGGTTGGGTTGAACCTATCAATCCTATTTCTGAATTAAAACAATCCGTTGGTATTATTGGAGCGGGTCCCGCGGGTATTGCTGCTGCAATGGAATTAAGAAAAGAAGGATATCAAGTTACAATTTACGATCGTTACGATAGAGCGGGTGGATTACTGATATATGGAATTCCAAATTTTAAATTAGATAAATCTATTGTTTTAAGAAGAACTAAACTTTTAGAAGATAGTAAAATTACAATTAAAAATAATTTTGAAGTTGGCAAAGACTCAACCCTAAAAGAACTTAAAGAAAAACACGATGCAATTTTAATTGCAACAGGTGTTTACAAAGCAAGAAATATTGAAGTACCTGGAACCGATTTAAAAAACATTTTTCCAGCTATGCAATTCCTAACTGCTTCAAATAGAAAAGGTTTGGGAGATCAGGTTGAAGCGTTTGATAATGGTATTTTAAATGCTGAAGGAAAAAATGTAGTTGTAGTTGGTGGAGGGGATACTGCGATGGATTGTGTTAGAACTGCAATTAGACAAAAAGCAAAATCAGTTTCTTGTTTATATCGAAGAGATAAAGCTAATATGCCAGGTTCCGCAAGAGAGGTTGCTAATGCAGAAGAAGAAGGTGTAAATTTCATTTGGCTTTCAAGCCCAAAACATTTTGAAGGAAAAGAAAAAGTTGAAAAAGTAGTTATTAATAAAATGCGATTAGGTGAGCCAGACTCATCTGGAAGACAAACTCCTAAAATAATTGAAGGAGCAGAAGAAAAACTTGAAGCTGATTTAGTTATTGAAGCATTAGGTTTTGAACCAGAGGATATTCCAAAATTATTTAATGAACCTGATTTAGAAGTGACAAGGTGGGGAACAATTAAAGCTGATTTAAAAACATTAAAAACAAATATCAGAGGTGTTTTTGCAGCAGGTGATATTGTTAGAGGAGCATCACTTGTTGTCTGGGCAATACGAGATGGCAGAGATGCTGCGAAAGGTATTAGTGAATACTTAAACAAGATATCTCAAAATAAAAATAAAGCAGCCTAATGACTTTGAAAAATTATTTAAAAAATAAAAAGATATTAGAAGAAGCAAATGTTTCAATTACAGATCATGATGCATGCGGAGTAGGTTTTGTTGCATCCATGACTGGAAAACCTAAGCGTGAAGTTGTTGAAAATGGTATTGAAGCTTTAAAAGCGGTTTGGCATAGAGGAGCGGTTGATGCTGATGGTAAAACAGGAGATGGAGCCGGTATACATATTGAATTTAGCAGAGAATTTTTTGAAGAACAAATTTCAGTCACAGGTCATAAAATTCAAGAAAACCAGGAGATTTGCCTTGGAATGGTTTTTTTACCAAGAACAAATTATTCAGCCCAAGAAAGATGTAGAGCTTTAATCGAGCAAGAATTGTTGAACAGTGACTTTTATATTTTTGGATGGAGACAGGTTCCAGTAAATCCAAAAGTTTTAGGTCAAAAGGCAAATGATACAAGACCTGAAATTGAACAGATTATTTTTGCGTGTGATAAAAAATATGACTTTCAAGAATTAGAAAGAAAACTTTTTGTTATTAGAAAAAAAATTGAAAAGAAAGCATCAAAAGAGCAATTAAATGATTTTTATATTTCTTCATTAAGTTCAAAGTCAGTCATTTATAAAGGAATGTTTTTGGCTGAAAATATTGCCGATTTTTATCCTGATCTATTGGACAGCCGTTTTAAATCACGATTTGCATTATTTCACCAAAGATTTTCAACTAATACTTTTCCGTCGTGGGAACTTGCTCAACCATTTAGAATTATTGCTCATAACGGTGAGATTAATACTATTAAGGGAAATGTTAATTGGATGAAAACTCATGAAGCGGGTTTTGAAAGCGAACTGTTTGAAAATGTCGATGATATTAAACCAATTATTAAAGCAAATAATTCAGATACCGCTTCTTTAGATGCTGCATTTGAACTTTTAGTTAGAGGAGGTAGACAATTACCTATAGCTAAAATGATGCTTATTCCTGAAGCGTGGTCAAAAAAAAGTAAAATTATCTCAAAAACTCATCGTGACATGTATAATTATTTGAATTCAGTCATTGAGCCGTGGGACGGTCCCGCTGCAATTGCAGCTTTTGACGGTCGTTGGATTGTTGCTGCCTCAGATAGAAACGGATTGAGACCATTAAGGTATACAATTACAAAAGATAAAATGCTTTTTGCCGGATCAGAAACTGGAATGGTGCACATCAGTGAAGACAATATTCAGTATAGAGGTAGAGTTGGACCTGGTCAGATGATTTCTTTAGATTTAGATAAAGGAAAATATTTTAATGATAAAAGAACTAAAGATCATTTAGCATCCAATCCTATCTATAAAGAATTTGCGACAAATCATATTGAACTCACAAAAAGTTTTAAAACTTTAAAAGAAAAAAATATTTATGAAGGTCAAGAATTAAGACAAAGACAATATTTATCAGGTTTAAGTATCGAAGATTTAGAAATGATACTTCATCCAATGATTGAAGATGCTAAAGAAGCTGTTGGATCAATGGGTGATGACACACCTATTGCTGTACTATCAAGTAAATACAGACCACTTTCTCATTTTTTTAGACAAAACTTTAGTCAAGTCACAAATCCACCAATAGACTCATTAAGAGAAAACAGGGTGATGTCACTAAATACTCGACTTGGCAATTTAGAAAATATTTTGGATGATAAGCTAACAAAGCAAAAAAGTTATTTACTTGAAAGTCCAGTTTTAACAAATGCTCAATTTAAAAAAATACATGATACTTTTAAAAATGAAATCAATACTGTTGATATTACTTATGAACTTAATGAAAAAAATAATTTAAAAAATCAACTTGATCGAATCCGTTCAGAAGCAGAAGAATTTGTTAGAGGCGGCGCAAAACACTTAGTAATCTCTGATGAAAATGTCTCTAAAAATAGAATTTCAGTTCCTGTAATTTTGGCACAAGGTGCAATCCAATCTCATCTAACAAATTTAGGGATAAGAAAATTTGTATCTATTCATGTAAGATCTGCTGAGTGTCTAGATACCCACTATTTTGCTGTATTAATTGGAGCAGGAGCTACGACAGTTAATCCTTATCTAGCAATTGATTCCATTTATCAAAGATTTGAAAAAGGTTTATTTGGAAAACTATCTTTTGATGAGTGCGTTCATAGATATGTAAAAGCTATTAATGATGGACTGCTTAAAATCATGTCTAAGATGGGAATATCAGTTATCAGTTCTTATCGTGGCGGTTTAAATTTCCAATCTTTAGGATTAAGTCGATCTTTAGTTTCAGAATATTTTCCAGGATTAGAATCTAGGATTTCAGGAATTGGAATTTTAGGAATTGAACAGATGATGCAAAAACAGCATCATGATACATTTAGAGAAAATGTAATTTCATTACCAATCGGTGGAATTTACAAATATCGTCATGGTGGAGAAACGCATGGTTATCAAGCAAAAACGATGCATCTTCTTCAAAGCGCGGTGACTAATGACTCTTTTGATACATATAAAAAGTATTCAAAACTCATTCATGAAATGCCACCTATTCACCTTCGAGATTTATTAGGTTTTAAATCAAAAAGAGAATCCATTCCATTAGATGAGGTTGAGTCTGTAACGGAAATTAGAAAAAGATTTGGAACAGGAAGTATGTCTATGGGCGCTTTATCAAAAGAAGCGCATGAGACTTTAGCAATCGCAATGAATAGAATTGGAGGAGCTTCTTGTAGTGGAGAAGGGGGTGAAGATGAAGAAAGGTTTACTCCGCGTGCTAATGGAGATAATGCAAATTCAAGAGTCAAACAAGTCGCTTCAGGAAGATTTGGTGTAACGGCCAAATATTTAAATCATTGCAATGAAATTGAAATTAAGATGGCTCAAGGAGCAAAACCAGGTGAAGGTGGACAGTTGCCAGGATTTAAAGTTTCTAAATATATTTCTAAACTTAGACATTCTACGCCAGGTGTGACTTTAGTTTCTCCACCACCACATCATGATATTTACTCAATCGAAGATTTAGCTCAATTAATTTATGATTTAAAACAAATTAATTCAAAAGCTCGTGTTGGAGTAAAATTAGTTGCTTCAACAGGTGTTGGAACAGTTGCAGCAGGTGTTGCAAAAGCAAAAGCAGATATCATTTTAATTAGTGGTCATAATGGCGGCTCAGGAGCTACACCACAAACGAGTGTTAAATATGTTGGTTTACCATGGGAGATGGGTTTGACTGAAACGAACCAAATTTTAACCATGAATAACTTAAGACATAAAGTTGTTCTTAGAACTGACGGAAGTATTAAGACGGGTAGAGATGTAGTTATGGCTGCAATGATGGGAGCAGATGAATTTGGGATCGCAACCACAAGCCTTATTGCAATGGGTTGTATCATGGTTAGACAATGTCATTCAGACACTTGTCCTGTAGGAATATGCACTCAAAGAGAAGATTTAAGAGCTAAATTTGTAGGTACTCCAGAAAAAGTAGTAAATCTTTTTACATTTGTTGCAGAAGAAGTAAGAGAAATTTTAGCAAGTCTTGGCTTTAGATCGATAAACGAAGTTATTGGAAGAACTGATTTGTTAACACAGGTTTCAAAAGGGTCTTCAAATTTAGATGACTTAGATTTTAACCCTCTTCTTGTTCAGGCAGATCCTGGAGATAATCCTCGCTACTGTTTAGAGAAAACTAGAAATGAAGTTCCAAATACTTTAGATGAAAAAATTATCAAAGATGTTTTGCCTTTAATTAAAAGCGGACAGAACGTTGAATTAAGTTACAATATTAAAAATACAGATCGAACAGTTGGGGCTAGATTAGCTTCAACCTTGGTTACAGAGTTTAAAGATAAAACTTTTAATGAAAATCAGATTAACATAAAACTTAGAGGATCTGCTGGACAATCTCTTGGTGCGTTTACTGTCCAAGGAATAAATTTAGAAGTTATTGGAGATTGCAATGATTATGTCGGTAAAGGTTTATCAGGAGGGACTATTATTGTAAGGCCCGCAAGAGCAACAGAGATTGAAACTGAAAAAAATACTATAATTGGAAATACAGTTTTATATGGAGCAACAAGCGGTAAATTGTTTGCCGCAGGGCAAGCGGGCGAAAGGTTTGCAGTAAGAAACTCTGGTGCTACCGCAGTTGTCGAAGGTTGTGGTACAAATGGCTGCGAGTATATGACAGGGGGAGCTGCAGTTTTTCTTGGAGATGTTGGAGATAATTTTGCAGCTGGAATGACAGGCGGAATGGCATTTATTTTTGACCCAGAATCTAAATTAGAAAATTTAATTAATCCTAATAGTGTGACTTGGAATAAAGTTGAAGTTGACTATTGGAAACAATATTTAAAAAATCTAGTTCAAGATCATGCTAAATTGACAAGATCAAAATATTCGCAAAAAATATTGTATGAGTGGGATGTTAATATCAACAGCTTCATCCAAGTTTGCCCAATTGAAATGTTAGATAAAATTGAACATCCTATTACAAATAAAATTTCAGAAAAAAAAGCAAGTTAACTTTTTAAGTTTATAATCGATAGTATCTCGTTACCAATTCTTTTAAGATCTTCTTTGGAAGATAAACTGTGATCACCATTTTCTTGAAGCATAATTAGACTATCTTTGGAAACCAATGTTTTTGAAAGTAGGTAAGAATATTTAAAAGGAACAACAGTATCTTTTAGCCCATGAAAAAACCTTAAGGGAAAACTACATTTTTTAACCTTATTCAAAATTAAGTTTTTGTTACCACCTTGAATTAATGACTTTCCAATAGGATATGAACCGCCATATTCATTTTTTAATTGATAAACTTTTCCTGAATTTATAATTTTTTTTGCTGTTTTTGAGAATGTGTTCCACATTAAATATTTTGTAAAATCAGGGGCGGTAGCAACCCCAATATATGCGTAAATATTTTTTAGTTTCCAAATTAATTTTGCAGCAATCCATCCACCGCAAGATGAGCCAATGATTATAATTTTTTTACCCTTTAATTTTGATTTACAAATTTCATAGGCTTCTTTAATCCAATCATCAATACCACGCTCTTCAAAAATACCACTAGATTTTCCATGGCCAGAATATTCAAAGGCTAAAAAATTAATTTTATTTTTTTTACAAAGGTTTTTTAAAAAGATAACTTTTTTTCCAGAAATGTCTGACATCAAGCCGTGCAAAAAAAATACAGCATATTCACTATTAAGCTTTATTTGACTGTAATGAAGTTTATGCTTGTTAGAGCTAGTAAAATAATTTTTTTTGTTTTTCATTTTAATAAATATATAGTTATTTAAACATTCAAATGAGTGCAAATATTAGATTACTTCAAGTTATACCAAATATGGACATCGGTGGTGCAGAAACTGGATGTTTGCATGTCGCAGATCATATTTCAAAAGAGGGTGGATTTTCTGCAATTTTAACATCAGGTGGTAAGTTACTAGAATTAATTGATGACAAAAAAATTAAAATTTTTAAGTGGCCAGTAAATAAGAATATTTTTTTTATCATCATAAATATTTTTTACATTTTCCTAAAAATTAAAATTCATAAAATTAATATTGTGCATGCAAGAAGTAGGGCGCCAGCATGGTCAGCATTTTTTGCCGCTAAATTAGGTGGTGTGAAATTTGTAACAACTTTTCACGGGACTTATAATTTTCAATCAAAAATAAAAAAATATTATAATTCTATTATGTTAAAATCTGACCACGTCATAGCTGGATCAGAATTTATTCTCAATCATATTCATACAAATTATAATATTAAATCTAATACTTCTGTTGTGAAACGTGGAATTGATGAAAAGTATTTTTCTATCAAAAATATTAGTTCCGATGAGCTAAACAAATTAAAAAACTCACTCAAAGTTGATGATAATAAGTTTATTATTCTTTTGCCAGGAAGGTTAACTTATTGGAAGGGTCAAAAATTATTTATAGAAGCCATGAATATTCTTAATCAACAACAACAGTTAAATAATGTTCAATCTTTTATTATTGGAGGACATCAGGGTCGAGTTGACTTTAAAAATGAACTTATTCAAATGATACAAAAGTATAATCTTGAAGATAAAATATCAATCGCACATGGTTTAAATAAAATGCCTGTTGCATATGCTATGGCGAAATTAGTTTTATCAACCTCTATTGAACCCGAGGCTTTTGGAAGGGTTAGTGTTGAAGCTCAATCGATGGAAAAACCCGTGTTAGCAAGCGATATAGGTGGATCTTTAGAAACTGTCATTAATAATAAAACTGGGTGGTTATTTAAAAATAATAATGCAAATGATTTAGCAGAAAAAATAAAACAGATTATAGATACTGAGCAAAATGTACTTGATTTAGTTGGCAGGCAAGGAAGAAAAAATGTTAAAGAAAATTATACAAGAGCTCTAATGGTATCAAGAACACTAGAAATCTATAGGTCATTAGTTTAATAGTTTAATTATGATTTCAATAACATTACCTGATGGCAAAATAAGAGAGTATCCATCAGCCGTTACAGGTGCGCAAATAGCAAAAGATATTGCCCCCTCACTTTTGAAAAAAGCTTTGGTTGTTGAAGTTGATGGAGAGTACACCGACTTATCAGTTGAAATTACAAAAGATTCTAAAGTTAAAATTATAACGATGGAAGATGATTATGCCCTTGAATTAATAAGACATGATTCTGCACACTGTATGGCAATGGCAGTACAAGAATTATTTCCCGGAACTCAAGTTACCATTGGCCCGGTTATTGAAAATGGATTTTATTATGATTTTGCTAGAGATGAGCCGTTCAGTGAAACTGATTTAGAAAAAATTGAAAAAAAAATGCAACAAATTATTGATCAGGACCCACAAACCACTCGTGAGGTTTGGCCTAGAGATAAGGCTATAGAACACTTTAAAAAAATTGGTGAAAACTACAAAGCAGAAATCATTGAAAGCATCCCTAAGGGTGAAGAGTTATCAATTTATTTTCATGGAAAATGGCATGATCTTTGTAGAGGCCCCCATTTACCAAGCCTTGGTAGAATTGGTAAAGCGTTTAAACTAATGAAAGTTGCTGGAGCTTATTGGAGAGGAGACTCTAACAATAAAATGCTTCAGAGAATTTACGGAACATGCTGGAGAACTAAAAAAGATTTAGATGAGTATTTACATCGTATTGAAGAAGCTGAAAAAAGAGATCATCGAAAATTAGGAAAAGCTTTAGATTTATTTCATTTTCAAGAAGAAAGTCCAGGAGCTGTTTTTTGGCATCAAAAAGGTTGGAGCTTATTTCAGTCACTTGTGAATTTTATGAGAAATAAACAAACCGAAGCTGGATACCTAGAAGTGAGTACTCCCGAAATGTTAGATAAAACATTGTGGGAAAAATCTGGACATTGGGAGAAATTTCAAGAGCATATGTATACAACGGATGCAGATGAAAAAACTTTTGCCATTAAACCCATGAATTGTCCTGGTCATGTACAAGTTTTTAACCAGGGATTAAAAAGTTATAAAGATCTACCGCTTAAAATTTCTGAATTTGGGAAAGTTCATCGATATGAACCTTCCGGTGCTTTACATGGATTAATGAGAGTTAGAGCTTTTACTCAGGATGATGCTCATATTTTTTGTACAGAAGAACAGATTACAGAGGAGTCTTTAAAAGTAACAAACTTAATATTAGATATATATAAATCCTTCGGCTTTCATGATGTGAAACTTAAATTTTCTGATCGTCCAGAAAAAAGAGTGGGTGATGATGCAATCTGGGACAAAAGTGAAAAAGCATTATTGGATGCAATTAAAACCAGTGGTTTAAAATATGAAATTAATAAAGGTGAAGGAGCTTTTTACGGTCCTAAAATAGAATTTGTTTTAATTGATGCTATTGGAAGAGATTGGCAGTGCGGGACTTTGCAAGTTGATTTTAATTTGCCAGGTCGTTTAGGAGCATCTTATGTTGCCAATGATGGAAGTAAAAAAATTCCAGTCATGTTACACCGAGCAATGTTTGGTTCTCTTGAAAGATTTATAGGCATTCTAATTGAACATCATGCGGGCAAATTTCCTTTTTGGTTATCACCTGAACAGGTTGCTGTTTTACCTATAAGCAGCGAACAAAATGACTATGCGGAAAAAGTTAAGTTACTACTTGAAAAAAAAGGTTTAAGGTCTATTATTGATTTAAGAAATGAAAAGATTAATTACAAAATTCGAGAACACTCAGTATCGAAGATACCAGTCTTAATGATTTGCGGCGGTAAAGAGGTTCAAAACAATTCGATCACAATCAGAAGACTTGGAGAAGAAAAACAGGAAACCATCAGCCTTGAAAAAGCTATTACTTCTTTGCAAGCAGAGTCCATTACTCCAACTATTTAATGTATAGTAAAATATTCTAATTAATGAGAGGTCCTAGAGTTAATAACAAAATACGTGCGTCTGAAGTTCAGTTAATTACAGATGACGGTGACAACATAGGTATCGTTCCAATCGGTGAGGCGCTAGACCGCGCTAAAGAAGTAGGCTTAGATTTAATTGAAGTTGCACCAAATGCAAAACCACCGGTTTGTAAAATCATTGATTATGGAAAATATAAATATGAAATTCAAAAGAAAGCCAGTCAGGCAAAAAAAAAGCAAAAGATAATTGTTCTAAAAGAATTAAAATTAAGACCTAGTACAGATAAACATGATTATGAATTTAAAATGAAGAATGCAAAAAAATTTATTTCAAAAGGTGACAAGGTAAAGTTCACAATTAAATTTAAGGGTCGAGAAATGGATTACATGAAAGCGGCTCATGACCTGGTTGAAAAAATTATAGAAGACACAAAAGATATTTCAAAAGTAGAGCAGCAAGCTAAATTAGAGGGTAGACAAATGACCCTGATAATCCAGCCAAATTAACCTATTATTGTTATTGTCATTACAGCTTAATTTAGTATAACCAGTGCCGTTATGGCAAAACTGAAGACAAAGAGCTCAGCAAAAAAAAGATTTAAAATTACAGCTAAAGGAAAAGTTAAAGCTGCTCAAGCTGGTAAAAGACACGGTATGATTAAAAGAACAAATTCTCAAATTAGAAAACTTAGAGGAACAACAACTTTATCAAAACAAGATGCAAAGATTATTAAATCTTATATGCCAAATAGTTTAAGAGGATAATATGGCTAGAGTAAAAAGAGGAAAAACAAGTAACGCAAAACATAAAAAAGTTTTAAAAGCAGCCAAAGGTTACTGGGGAAGAAGAAAGAATACTATTCGTGTTGCTAAGCAAGCAGTCGAAAAAGCTATGCAATATGCTTACCGTGATAGAAGAAGAAACAAAAGAAACTTCAGATCATTATGGATTCAAAGAATTAATGCAGGTGTAAGAGCCGAAGGTTTGACGTATTCAAAATTTATTAATGGTTTAGCTAAATCAAAAATCAATATTGATAGAAAAGTATTAGCTGATATCGCTTATAATAATCCCGAGACTTTCAAATCTATTGTAAAAA
>ERZ1089243.53-NODE-53-length-11123-cov-6.534424_pt1 | contig 11123 bp, 9 predicted proteins | sample MGYA00383549_ERZ1089243 | MGnify/ENA primary metagenome ERZ1089243 (study PRJEB34543, sample SAMEA5968660) | marine metagenome | biome: water | collected 2014-06-21 | depth 2 m | study: Ocean Sampling Day (OSD) data from North Adriatic Sea
TCTGCGGCAATTTCTGGGTATGGTGATTGCGCTGGTCGGCATTCTTGTCATTCTGGGGGCGCCGGCATTAGATGGGCAGATGCTTGGCGTCACGCTGGTCTTGCTTGGCGGGCTTGTCTGGGCATTTGGACAGGTCTTGATCAGGCGACTGGATGGTGCCTTGGGCGGGTTTCAACTCACCGCATGGCTGGGTGTGATGGCCGGGCCACAGATGCTGTTGGCGTCCTTGTTGCTGGATGGCAATCCACTGCCAGCGATTGCCGCAGCGCCAGTTTCGGCGTGGTTAACGGTTTTATATCTGGGGCTGGTAATGACGGTGATTGGCTATTCAGCCTGGTATTATGTTTTGGCCCGCTATCCGGTGCCGGTTGTCATGCCATTGTTACTGTTGTTGCCGGTTGCGGCTATTCTGGGCGCTGTCAGCTGGCTGGGTGAGGTGCCTGATAGCATGGTGCTGGTTGGCGGGGCGGTGGTGATTGCCGGGGTGGCTATGGTCATTATCGAACCGGCGCAGCTTCTGTCAAGCTGGCGCAAAAAGAACACCGGCTAGTCGCTGACCAGCCGGTGCCCTCCCCCCGTAGAATAAGCGCTATCAGGCGCCGGTAAAGGCTTGCAGGCCGGTTTGTGCGCGGCCCAAAATCAGCGCATGCACGTCATGTGTGCCTTCATAGGTATTGACGGTTTCTAGATTCATCAGATGCCGCATGACATGATAATCTTCAGAAATACCGTTACCGCCATGCATATCGCGTGACAATCTGGCGATATGCAGTGCCTTGCCACAGTTATTGCGCTTGATGATCGAAATATTTTCTGGCGGGCAATTGCCCTCATCAAGCAGGCGTCCAACCCGCAGCGCAGCCTGCAGACCAAGTGTGATTTCAGTTTGCATATCGGCAAGCTTGAGCTGGATCAGCTGATTGGCCGCCAGCGGACGGTTGAATTGCTTGCGGTCGAGGGTATATTGCCGCGCCGCGTGCCAGCAAAATTCAGACGCGCCCATCACCCCCCAGGCAATGCCATAACGGGCTTTATTGAGGCATGAAAACGGCCCTTTTAAGCCACTGACATGTGGTAATAGATTCGCCGCCGGCACAAATGCATTATCCATCTGGATAGATCCGGTGATCGACGCCCGCAGGGACAGCTTGCCCTCAATTTTCGGCGTCGTGAAACCGCTTCCGGCAGACTCGCGTTCGACGATAAATCCACGGATAACACCGTCCAGCTTGGCCCAGACAACGGCGATATCGGCATAAGGCGCATTCGAAATCCAGGTTTTTGCCCCCGACAGATGATAGCCGCCATCAACGGGCACTGCCTTGGTCACCATGCCGCCCGGGTCTGATCCAAAATCAGGTTCGGTCAAACCAAAACAGCCAACAAGCTCGGCGGTTGCCAGCTTTGGTAAAAATTTCGCCTTTTGCTCATCACTGCCAAAGCTGTAAATCGGATGCATCACAAGCGATGACTGAACCGACATGGCTGACCGGTAGCCCGAATCGACCCGCTCAATCTCGCGGGCGGCCACACCGTAAGCCACATGGCCAAGACCGGCACCACCAAATTCCTCGGGAATGGTCGGGCCAAGCAAGCCCAGCTGACCCATTTCTTTCATCACTGCCGGATCAAAGGATTCTTCGCGGAAATCCTGAATAACCCGCGGCAACAACACGTCATTAGCAAAGGCGCTGGCGGCTTCGCGCACCATGCGCTCTTCATCGGTCAGTTGTGCATCCAGAAAGAACGGATCGTCCCATTGAAATTGTGGTTTTGAATCAGCCATCTGATCTTCCTCTACACGAAAAAACATACCTGACCTGAGCCTAGCGCATTTTGTCTGGTTTTTACATGCCTGCACGGTATTTTTTGCTGTGACATTTCATCGCCAGAACAGATCGCCAGCGGCGGTCATGCCGGGCGGTGCTTGTATTTTAAGATTATTGCCAGTAAGTAAAGGCAATTCGTTGCTCTGCCGGTTTTATCAGGATGGTGTTATATGTCACAGAATCTGATCATTGCCCCGTCGATCTTGGCGGCTGATTTTAGCTGTATCGGTGATGAGGTCAGGGCAGTGGATGCTGCTGGTGCCGACTGGATTCATCTCGATGTGATGGATGGTCATTTTGTGCCAAATCTGACATTTGGCCCGCCTTTGATCAAATCCCTGCGCGGCCACAGCGACAAGCCCTTTGATGCCCATCTTATGGTATCAAACCCGGATGCCTTGCTCGCCGATTATGCCGCTGCCGGGGCAGACCGGATCACCGTTCATGCTGAAGCCTGTTCCCATCTTGACCGCAGTCTGGCACGGATTCGTGAATTGGGATGCAAGGCCGGGGTAGCGGTGAACCCGCATAGCGGGGTGGATGATCTTGTGCATGTGCTTGACCGGCTGGATTTGATTTTGGTGATGACGGTGAATCCGGGGTTTGGCGGACAGGATTTTATCGCCGCGATGACCGATAAGATTGCCCGGGTTAAAGCGCTGATCGGGTCGCGCGCCATCGATATTCAGGTGGATGGCGGCATCACCGCTGCCACGACGCCTGCGGTGACCGCTGCTGGTGCCAATGTGCTGGTCGCCGGGTCGGCCATTTTCAAAGGCGATAATACAGCGGCTTATGCGGCCAATATTGCGGCGATCCACAGTGCCAGTGCGCTGTGATTTTTATTCACTTTGCTGATCATATGACGGGGCGCAGATGGGATTGCTGATCGACGGTGTGTGGTCGGACAAATGGTATGACACCGCCAAAACAGATGGACGGTTTGTGCGGGAAAATGCCGGCTTTCGGCATTGGGTGACGGCTGATGGCACGGCCGGGCCAAGCGGTGATGCCGGGTTCGCCGCGGAAAGCGGGCGCTATCATTTATATGTGTCGCATGCCTGCCCCTGGGCGCATCGCACGATTATTTTCCGTCATCTCAAACAGCTCACCGATCATATTTCGGTGTCGGTGGTGCATCCGTTAATGCTCGATCAAGGTTGGAGCTTTGACAGTGACGACCATGCCACGGGCGACCATCTCTATGGCAAAAAATTTCTGCATGAGGTCTATAGATATGGCCACCCACAGGCCAGTGGGCGGGTAACAGTGCCGGTGTTGTGGGACAAGCATAAGGCGTGCATTGTGTCGAATGAATCGGCCGAGATTATTCGCATGTTCAACTCGGCTTTTAATGCGCTGACAGGCAATCATGATGATTATTGGCCAGAACCGTTGCGCGATGAGATTGAAAGCGTCAATCAGGATATTTACGACAATATCAATAACGGTGTTTACAAAGCCGGCTTTGCCACCAGCGCCGCTGCCTATGAAGATGCGGTGCGCGCCGTGTTTGCCGCACTTGACCGGATGGAATTGCGGCTGCAACAAGGCCGCTATCTGATGGGGTCACAACTGACCGAGGCGGATTGGCGCTTTTTCACCACATTGGTACGGTTTGACCCGGTCTATGTCGGACATTTTAAATGCAATCTGCGGCGCATTGCGGATTATCCGGCGTTAACCGGTTACCTGCGCGATCTGTATCAGACCCCGGGCATTGCCGAAACCGTGGTGATGGATCACATCAAACAGCATTATTATCAGAGCCACCGGCAGATCAACCCGACTGCCATTGTGCCGCTCGGGCCGGTGCTTGATTACCATGCCCCGCATGGGCGCGGCCAGTCCGGCTAATTATTTCGGGCTAATTAGCTTGAGCTAATTATCTTGGTCTAATTATTTTGGGCTGGCGGTTTTTTGCGCGGGTTGCTGCCGAGATGTTGTTCGCCGCGTTCAGCTGCCAGCCGTATCTGTTTTTGCCGCTCGGCGAAACGTGCGGCGCGTTGCGGGCTGACGCTGGGCTTGCAATGCGGACAGCTGACACCATCCAGATAATCATCGCTTTGCATATCGGCATCGCTAAGTGGCATACGGCAGGCATGACACATGTGATAGCTGCCTTGCCGCAATTTGTGATCAACCGCGACGCGCCCGTCAAAAACAAAACATTCGCCTTGCCATTTGCTCTGCTCTGCGGGCACCTCTTCGAAATATTTTAAAATGCCACCTTTCAGGTGATATACCTCGTCAAACCCATAGGTCTGCATCAGCGCTGTGGCCTTTTCACAGCGAATGCCACCGGTGCAATACATCGCCAGCTTTTTCGGACGTTTGGCTGCAGGTTGTTTGGCCAGCTCTGCCGCCCAATTTGGGAAATCACGAAAATTGGTGGTGTTCGGATCGACCGCGCCATCAAACATGCCAATCGCGGTTTCATATGTGTTGCGTGTGTCGATCAGCATCACATCCGGGTCGCTTATCAGCGCGTTCCAGTCAGCTGGCTCAACATAGGTGCCGGTGGCTTTGGCAGGCTGAATATCGGGACAGCCCATGGTGACAATTTCCCGCTTTAACCGTACCTTCATACGCAAAAATGGCTGCGTATCGCTGGCCGAAAATTTCAGCGACATGCCGTCAAACCGGCTGTCTGTCTGCAGCCATTCCAGCATTTGTTCCATTGCCGGCACTGGCGCGGCGATGGTGCCGTTGATGCCTTCCTGTGCCAGCAAGATGGTGCCCGCTACGCCAGCCTGATCACAGCGGGCCTGTAACTGTGCGCGCAGATCCGGCGCATCATCCAGCTGCACGAATTTATACAGCGCGGCGACGACAAATGTGACGTCATTGCTGCGCCGCGCCAGCATCTGATGCATCATCTCTCGATAGTCTGACATTGGCTGTCGATATCCTGTTTAGGGCTATTTTGGGGCAATTTAGCACCCCGCCCGATGAAAACCAAGATGTTGAAATTGGCGGCGGTGCCCGGCAGCAAAATTTCTGGCCGGGCGGGCCTAGCTGGCGGGTTTTGCTGATGATCTGGCAAGATGCGGATCACCGGCCCATACATCAGCCAGCCAGCTTTGCAAAAACCCCGGGCCAGCCACGCTGATCAGCATATTGCGCAAGCGTCCGCGAGCCCCGCCAAACGCCATCACCTTGCCGCTGATATCGGCTTTGCGAACGACTGCAGATACCGCCATGGTGCGGTTGCGTGCATAGATGGCGAGGGCATTGTCAATGTCGTTGCTGTGGCAAAGGGCGTATTGCAGACTGGCCGCATCCTGCAGCGCCTGACCAGCGCCCTGTGCCAAATGCGGCGGCATAATATGGGCAGCGTCACCAGCCAGCGCGACCCGGCCGCGCCGCCAGCATACCGGGCTGCCAGCCGGGGGAAGCGATGTTTTTGTCCATTGAAACTGGCTGCTGGCAAGCTGTTCCAGCATTGGATCGGCGCGGAAAATCCGGGCTTGCCAATTACCGGCGGCCTGTCTGGCTGACAGGGTGACGGCAAAATTGATGCGCCTGCCACCGGCAATCGGGTAGTGCACAAGATGCGCCCCCTGACCAAGCCATAAATTGCTGGCTGGCTGGGCAAAAGCCGCTGGCAGATCGTCGGCATCAATGTCTGCCCGCATGGTTACCCGCATATCGCCCCGCATACCAGCCCGCATATCACCCCGGGCAAACTGATAATCTGCGCCCGGTGTGGCACCGGTGACAAAGCGCCGGCCAAAGCCGTTCATCCCGTCGGCGGCAATCAATGCGGTCGCCTGCATGCTGCGGCCATCATCGCAGACCAGCGCGACGCCGTCATCTTGCGTAACCGCCTGATTGATCAGTCTGGCATGCAATGTGATGCTGGCGCGCGCGGCAACAGCATCCTGCAACAGACGCAACATATCAGCGCGGCTGATACTGGCATATTGATGCGTCAGCGGCAGGCGCGTTAAGGTGGCACCGCTGGCAAGGTCGCGCACAATGATATGGTCAAGCCGTGTGGCGCATTGCATCGCCGCATCACCCAGACCAAGCTGGTCAAGTGCCTGCCAGCCATTCGGTGCCAGTTGAATGCCGCCGGCCGGGGCTGTTGCTGGCGCGGCCCCGCAAAGCGCCACATCATGACCGGCATTGGCGGCTGCCAAAGCGGCGCTGAGCCCGGCGATGCCATGACCACTGACCATGATTGTCATCTGTTGCGCCCCCGCAGGTTTTCTAAAAAACAATGTTCAATTAAAAAGCGATCACCCTACCCGATGCGCCGGGTGCGGTGATCGCTGCTAGGCTAGAGCGTGTCGGTCATGCGTGCAACCAGCGATGACCGGTCACGGTTACTTTGCGTCAAGCTCTGCATCTAGTGATTTGCGGAATTTATCGACAATCTCGTCAACATGTTTGCGCTCGGCGACAAAGGCCGGTGCAATAATCGCGTTATCACCAGTGAATTTAACATGCAGGCCATTCCAGAACATGGTTTTCTGCATCTGCCCACCACGGTGTCCGGCGACACCATCTGATATCAGCTCAACACCAGCCATCAGACCAATGCCGCGGATATCGGCAACCAGTGGATGATCCTGCAAGCTCCAGACCGCATCGAGGAAGTAATCTTCGAGTTCCGCTGCCCGGTCAAACAGACCTTCGCTTTCATAGATCTTCTGTGTGGCTATCCCGGCTGCACAGGCTGCCGGATGCGCCGAATAGGTGTAGCCATGGAAAAATTCGATCGCATTTTCCGGTGCTGCATTCGTGACGGTGTCATAGATTTCATCAGTCACCGCGACGCCGCCCATGGGAATGGCACCATTTGTCAGCGCCTTTGCCATGGTAATAATGTCAGGCTTGACATTGAATTTCTGTGTGGCAAAAGCGGTGCCCATCCGGCCAAAACCGGTGATGACTTCGTCAAATACCAGCAATAACCCGTGCTTCGTGCAGATTTCACGGACTTTTTCCAGATAGCCAACCGGTGGCACCAATGTGCCGGTCGATCCGGCAACAGGTTCGATGAACACCGCTGCCAGGGTGCTGCCACCCAGATTTTCGGCAATGCGTTCCAGATCCATAGCCAGTTCGGCGCCGGTCTTTGGCTGGCCTTTTGAAAACCGCTGATCTTCTTGCCAGGTGTGGCGGATCAGTGAAATATTGGGCAGCGTCAGGCCGAAGGTTTCACGGTTGCGCACCATGCCGGCGAGCGATACACCGCCCATATTCACCCCATGATAGGCGCGTTCACGGCTGATCAGACGGTTTCGCTGGGCCTGTCCACGGGCGCGCTGATAGGCCAGAATCACCTTAATCGCCGTTTCGACTGACTCTGACCCGGAATTGGTGAAGAACACATGATTGAACTCATCTGGCAAAATCCGGCAGACGCGCTCGGCCAGTTCGAAAGAACCGGGATGGCCTAGCTGGAAATGCGGTGTGTAGTCATTGGTCAGCATCTGTTGATACACCGCCTCGGCAATTTCACGGCGGCCATGACCAAGTGGCGTACAAAACAGGCCAGATGAACCGTCGATCACCTCGCCACCTTTATAATCCCACATATACATGCCATCCGATTTCACCACAATACGCGGGTCTTTTTTGAAGTCGCGATTGGCGGTGAATGGCATCCAATGGCTCTCTAATGAATTTACGTCATATGACATCGGCTTGTTTCCTTCAAAAATGTGACCTTTTGCGGGGTCAGTTGCCAAAATTTCCTATGGTGCCGAACCCGGGCTTGCGGCCGCAAATGCTGCCGGTGCTGGATTCTCGCACGCACAAATAAACCCTATCGAACAAATCTACCATTTTACAGCGCGCACCATCGTCGGTGACGGCTGTTTCCCCCGGTGGTTGCCGGAAATTTATCATGACAAAAGCGACGGATCACAGCAAGCATCGCTTATAGTGCCAGTTGCGGCATTGACTGGTACCAGATAAACAGCTTCAATGGCCGCTATCGGTCTGTTATGCGGCTCTGGTTCAGGCGGGTTTTGTGCGGGCGGTTTTGGTGCGGGCGGCTGTAACGCGTAGAATGGTGGCAATAGTGAACGAGCATTTGATCATTACATTGGATAACGCCTCCGGCATCAGCTTGCAGGCGCAAATCCGACAATCGGTTGTTGAGGCCATTTTGGGTCATTCGATTTTGCCGGGTGACAAATTGCCATCCAGCCGGGCGCTGGCCAAACAATTAAAAATATCGCGCAATACGGTGATTCTGGCCTATCAGGCGTTGGTTGATACCGGCTATTTGCGGCCGCGCGAACGCTCTGGCTATGTGGTCAGCGATGATGCGCCAATCACCCGTCTGGTTGATACGCCGGGCGACCAACCGCCGTCTGATTCGGATCGTGACAGCCCCGGTCAGCCAGAGATATTGCCAAAAGCTGTACCGGACAATGCGGCAGGTCATGTCGATTGGGATCAAAAGCTGGTGCATTCCTACAGCTATATCCGGCCGGTGCAAAAGCCGGTGAACTGGCGTGAATTTCCTTATCCCTTTGTTTATGGTCAGGTCGATGACGAATTATTTTCGCATTCGGAATGGCGCGATTGCGCACGACAGGCGCTTGGCATGCGCAATTTCTCGACGATGGCCGGTGATTTTGGCCAGCATGATGATTCGATGCTAGTCAATTATATCTGTTCGCGCAGCCTGCCACGCCGCGGCATCAAAGCCCGGCCTGAACAGATTTTGGTCACTTTGGGTGCGCAGAACGCGCTGTATCTGATCGCCCAGCTGTTGATTGACCAGCAGAAACAGGTGGTGATTGAAAACCCTTGCTATCCTGATCTGCGCGACATTTTGTTGCAACGTACACAGCATATCACCCCGCTGGATGTTGATGCCGAAGGGCTGGTTCTGGATGAGACGGTTTTGGCGCAGACCGATGCGGTATTTATCACCCCCAGCCACCAATGCCCGACCACCTATACCATGCCGGCAAGCCGCCGGCGGCAATTATTGTCGATGGCAAAGCGGCATGATTTTCTGATTGTCGAGGATGATTATGAATTCGAGATGAATTTTCTGGAATCGCCAACCCCGGCATTGAAATCGCAGGATGTTGACGGCCGTGTCATTTATGTTGGCAGCCTGTCAAAATCGGTCTTTCCGGGTCTGCGTCTTGGCTATCTGGTGGCACCCGAACATGTCATCAAGCAGGCACGCGCCCTGCGGCATTTGATTTTGCGGCATCCGCCCGGTCATGCGCAGCGTACGCTGGCCTATTTTATGGCGCTGGGGCATTATGACGCGCAGATCCGGCGGTTGCGGCGGCATCTTGCCGAGCGCCGGCGGGTGTTGCAACAAGCGATGGATACCGAGCCGCTGTTTTCACAGGCAGCCGCGCATTTTGGCGGCACCAGTTTCTGGGTGCATGGGCCGGACTGGCTGGATGCGCGGGTGCTAGCACAGCGCGCCATGGCCGGGGGTGTGCTGATTGAGCCAGGCGATGTGTTTTTCCGCTCTGAGGCGGCGCCACTGAATTATTTTCGGCTGTCTTATTCGGCCATTTCCACCGATCGCATTGGCGAGGGTTTCAAGCGGCTTGTTAAAGCAGTTAATTCCCTAGTTTAGCATCCACTAGTAGTTAGTGACTAACTATAAGCCCTGTGCCGTTTTGACGGATGCAAACGTTAATTTGCAAAGATCGTCTAATAGGTCTCGGTCTGAAGTGTTGTTTTCAATCAACTTTATTAGAGGGCGGATGCTATCTGGGCGATAATCAAGACTACGGCTCTTTGGTTTGAAATTTTGATTAATGTCTTTAATGAAATAAAAGGGTTCTGGTCTTAAGAGGTCGCCAATGCTGAAACCGACTATTATTCTTTGCCCGGTCTTTTCAGAGAAAAAAACTGTGTACTCTAATGTAAAAGTTTCTGGTTCGAGAACAATTTTGACGGGTTGATGCAATATGGACGCGATGGGGGCCAACAATGTTGGCATCTGCTGGAGCAGTTTCATGCCACCCATCAAACAATCATTTAGCGCAGCAAGTTCTAGCTCATAAAAAGATGCATTATGATCTTGTGTATCTCCCATCAGCATCAACGGCGAGTGAAAAGGCAAGGATGTAGAGAATTTTGACTGATCCAGATCCCGATGAAGTAGCTCTACTAAATACCAAGCCTCGGCAAAAGCAGGCGTTCTATCATCGAAATAGAAACTGTGTGGAACCTTTACACCACTCTCGCAAAAATATATTTCAAGTTCACGAATGTTCACGCCAATTTGAAACTGATTTTCAAAATAGCGCGTGCGGAAATCCTGAGAATTACCATTCCACAATAGGCTCAAATGCTGATTTTGTGGTAAGGCGCCAAGAAAGCTATTGGCACCTCTTGCAGTCCAGAATAATGCGTTGTGTGCCTCGACACATGCATCTCGAAACTGCTTTGTCGCAAATATTTTTGGGTCAGGCCGGACTATTGATTGGCTCAAAAAGGTCTCATTTCCAGTTTTTCTTGTGAGTTTTACCACTCATCATCATCGTCTTCATCATCAAAAAATGTCGACTCATCGATATCACCGTCTTCATCGAAATCATATTCGAGTTGTTCAGTGACATACACCATGATGTTGTCACCTTCGACTTTCACGTCATAGGTTTTTAGCGGTAATTCTGCTTCATCCTGAAGTTCAAGGGTTTCGAGGTCCCAAGACCAAAGATGTTTTGTGCAAGTCAATTTACACCCAACCACAAGCCCAGACTCTTCAAGGGGCTCTTCCAAATGCGGACAAACTGGTGGGATGGCAGCATAGCCATTTTTGTGGCGTGCAACTGCGATAGGGATGCCACCCCCGATTCGGGCCCAAACCTTTTTGATTGAACCTACCGGGATCTCACTCTTTTCGCAGACCTTTGTCCAAGCCATTCGTTACTCTTTCTTCCGTCTCTGGTGTTTAGTTACTCAAGGGCGCACGCCTCTTCTGATTGGTTTTACAGGAGCCAATGCGAGCCCTTGTCAAGACGTCTGTTGTCGAGCTTCGTCTCGCGATTAGTGAATTTAGGTACGCCATCAATAATAGAAAACTGGTCTATGTATTTTCCAATCACGAATAGGCGGCTTTCTCCAGAGTCGAGGTGAGAATTTATACCATCAAGCATGTTCTGATATATCGTGACCGAACTGATCGCGGTTGCAGACTTGCCGCCTTCTGCGATATCGACTGAGTAAACGGAAGTGTGTCTGTGTAACGGTGAGTGATCGGTGTTGTGCTTTGGCAACATGTCCATCAACCCAACCAATTCTTTTTTGTCACCACTAAAATAAGTCATATTTTTGTTTATTTCTGGG
>ERZ1089243.55-NODE-55-length-10970-cov-5.303252_pt1 | contig 10970 bp, 16 predicted proteins | sample MGYA00383549_ERZ1089243 | MGnify/ENA primary metagenome ERZ1089243 (study PRJEB34543, sample SAMEA5968660) | marine metagenome | biome: water | collected 2014-06-21 | depth 2 m | study: Ocean Sampling Day (OSD) data from North Adriatic Sea
GGATCATGTATTGTGGTCATTCGGCCTGACGGGAAAATGGGACAATCACCATTTGGTAACATCCAGATACCGGCTGAACGGCCGGTTATGCAGGCGCAGATATCGCTGGCACCGTCGAGCTTTGACGAGTTGACCCGATTGTTGCGGCACCCGGCACCGCGGCCGGTCACGCTTGTTCTGACTGTTGTCGATAAATTATCTGTATCGCAAGATGGCTTGCTGTTTATTGATGATACGCTTGATACGGCGGTGACCGATATCTACTGGATTTTACCGGTTAAATAACAGCCCTAAACGCTGTTTCCCAGCACCGCTTATTGGGTCAATTTACGCGCCATCTCGGTTTCAGACTGGAGTAATCGTGATGACCCGGAAAAGGCCTGTTGCGCCCGCATCAAATTCGTCAATTCGGATGTCATGTCAATATTAGACATCTCAAGAGCGCCGGAATGCACCTTGCCACGGCCTGCTTCAATCGGCGCCCCCAAAATACCGGCACCCGATCTGGTGTTCTCTTTAAAATAGTTCTGACCAATGGGCGTCAGGCGGTTGGGATCAGCAAAATTTGCCAAGCCAATTTGACCAACAAAAAAGGTGTTGTTTTTGCCATAGGTCGCTTCAACCCTGCCGTCACTTCTGATGGCAACACCGGTTAACGACGCCTCGGTAAAGGTTTCGGCACCATTCACCGTGGTTGCCGTATTTGCTGTCATCGGCACGGTAATCGCCGCGCCAAGGGCTGACATCAACTGCATGCCATCGGCATTGGCAATCAAGCCTTCATTGTTCACGGTAAATGAGCCATCGCGCGTATAGAGCTTTTCATCGGGGCGGGCCGCATCGACAAGCGCGAACATGCCTTGCCCCTCAATCGCAAGATCTAAAACATCGCCGGTTTGCTGCAAACTTCCCTGCTCGCTCATCAGACGGTTTTCGGTTGTCACAGCGCCCAAGCCAATCCGCGCACCAGAGGTTTTGATCGATTCGGTCTGGCCATAAATATCAGCAAATGTCGCCTGCCGCTTTTTAAAACCGGTGGTCTTTGCATTGGCAATGTTATTTGATGTCACGCCCAAATCGTTTAACGCGACGTCAATACCACTTCTGATAACCGAAATCATTCATATAACCCTTTTCAAACTGAACTTGTTGTCAGCAAAAAATATGCCAAAGAACCGATATCACCGCGCCATCCGGTCATTTGCAGCGTTTCTCATAGAAAAAGTCACTTGTTTAGAAAATGCTAATGCCTCATATTATAATGCCAAAAGCCAGAGGGTCTGATGACGAACAAAGAAAATACATCCTTGGTTCCTGTGCGCAAAAACCTGCCAGCTGTCCGCAAGGAACAGGCGGTGACTGCGGCGTTTTCGTTGTATGAGGGCGAACGTCATTTTACCGACCGCGAAGATGTCCGCCAACATCTGCCTGACATTTTGGGAAAGGCCCTGGCACGCACCTGGATTGACACCGATTTTCACAAATCATTTGATCAGGATCCGGTTGCCACGCTCGAAGCGCATGGGATATTTATCCCAAGCACCATGACGATTGAGTTTCAGCGCAAAACCGCCGACCGACCGCGCATCGTGGTTTATGAACAAAACCCAAATTCAAAATTCAAGGCGCGGGTCTTGTATCTCCAGCTTGTAATGATGGCTGGGCGATAGGGTGCGCGCCATGCACACCACACAGCCCGCCTTATCGAGATATGTTCTTTTAAATGGCCTGGTCATTAGCCTGGTCATTGGTCTGGTCATTAGCTTGGCGCTGACATGTTCAATGACCACAGCAAATGCCGGCTCTCACAGTGCAGATGACACGTTTGGTGAGGCCGTGCAAGCGGTAAAAGACCGTGATTACGGACGCGCCCTTAAACTGTTTGAACAACAGGCAAACGACGCCAAACATGATGCGCAATACAATATGGCTGTCTTGCTGCAGGCCGGCAAAGGTCAACCGCGTAACTATCTGGACGCTTTATATTGGGGCTGGCTGGCCCAGCTTGGGGGGATCGAAGAAGCCGAGGATCTGGTCGGTGATATGCTTGACGCATTAACCGAAAAAGACGCTGAGGCTGTGCGCGGCCGCGTCAGTGAGACTTTGCAGGCACGGCTTGATAATGGTGACATCAATGCGATCGCACAATTTGCCGATTATCATTTATCGATCATAGCGGAACCAGACTATGGCACTGCTTATATCTGGTATTCGATCGCCGCCGCGCTGAATATTCCGGAAATGGCCGACCGGCGTGATGATACAGAAGATGACATAGAGGCAGAAGAATTGGCGCGTCTGCAAACCGAAGCCAGAGAGCTGTTTGACAAATATAATTTCGCGCCGTTCAATCCCAACAAAAAAGGAGGCGCAAATGATAGTTAAGGTGCAATGGATTATCGATGGTGTTATGGAAATTGACGCCGAAACGAATGAAGCTGCCGAGGCACTTGCTGATGAAAAATTACGCAGCTTTATACAGGCGCATCCGGAGTTGACCGAGACGCTGGGCGCCACGGCAATTCAGGGCCATGCCTTCACCGATGACGACAGTGCTTAACGCCTAGCCGAAGCTGTCGAGCAACTCGCTGATGGTTCTTTCAAGCTCTTCATTGTCATTTTCAATATTGGTGATTTCCTGACGCAACTCTTCAATACGCTGTTTGCGTTTTTCCATCACATCCCGGATCTCTTCAAGAACCGTGGCCAGACGACCACTCAAATCCGCTTCGCTGACTTCGTCTTCAGCCATAATCTATATCCTCTCATCTGTTACGCCTGTGTCCCCACGCGCGCCGCTTGTCGCATCAGCCCGGGGTTTTCACCCACGCCTTGGCACAGTTCATCCGGATCTGCTAAATTAATTACAGACGTAAAGCCGTTCAACCCTTGCAGATACTGTGCCAACATAGGATACCGCCATATGCCGATCAAACATCCCTCTTCGCCGCGCCGTTCTCGATGCCGAATGTCATCTATTGGCCGGCTTACCGCAGCATGGTGTTTTGTCAGCATATGCGCGGCGTTTAGCCCGGCCCTCGCCAACAGCCACAGTCAATTGCCAACCACGCCATGCGATATCCGATTGGTGTTTGGCACGGATGTGCGTGGCATGCCGTCGGTGGCCTATAAGCTCGGCTTGCAGATTCGCAATCGGGCGGCGCGGCATATCGCCGGTGTGTCGGTGTATTGGTTGGACAGCGGGTCTGCGATCATTGGCAATAGCAGTGCGACCTGCGGGGCCAAAACCGGTGGCATTGGCCCATCCGAAGCCGGACAATGCGAAACAATTGTCCAGCAAATTGGCGGCAGCTTGCTGCAAAAGCTTGGTCAAACCACCTGGACCGAGATCATCAATCACGAATTGACCAATTTTAATCAGGTTAAACAATGCGCCATCATTGGCTTTGACTATCACGACCATCAGCCAAAAACCTATTAACAGCCGCCGGCATCAGGCTTGGCATTAAAAATGCTTATCAGCCTGCGAAAATATATATCAGCCTGTGAAACGGCGAAAACCACGACCCGAATAATTGAACCTGCTGTGGGGATAAACGATGTCGAATGCAAAGTTAAAAGAACAAATCGAGGCAGCCAAGATTGCTCTTGTTCATTCTGCGGAACTGGCAACGCCGGCGCACACCCCCCAGCAGCCTGCCACCGTCACACAAATCGACAGCCCGGGTAACACCGACAGATCAGCCGAGAACAACAGCGTCACAGATGTTGCCGTAATGGCCGTCAGCCCCCAGACACAAGTACAGACACAGACACAGGCACAGGCACAGGCATTGCAGCAAGACGGTATGCCGCTCAGCGACTTTGAAATTTTAGAAGCGCGGTTACAAGAGTTGGAAACACAGATCAAAAACCAGCAACGTGACCTACATACATTGCTGCAAAAGCTGCGCGACATCACTGCCAAAAGCAAACCTCTGGCTGAAACGAAAAAAACCAAAGGCGCGGCCAAATGGGTATTTGGGTTTTTGCTTTTCTCGGGCGGTCTTCTCGTCGCATATTTCACCCTCGGCGTTGATGCGATTATGCAGGCTGGCTATAGTGTGATTGGCCAGATGGTTGCACTTATCGATATGCTGACGACCTATTTTTAACGGAAGCAGCTATGGCTGAGCTTGACGCTGAACATGACATACCAAAAAAACGATCACTGCGCGCAGGTTTGATACTGCCGCTGCTGATTGGTGCCACGATCAGCGTCATTGTCGGGCTTTTCGTTCTGGGATATGTCAGCCTGACAACCCCACCGACACAGCCCGATGATATCCGCAGTCTGCTTGATCAGAAACAACAGGATAGCGACCTGGCAGCGGCTGATGAGATCACTGATAATTCCACCGAAATGATTGTCGGTGAAGACGGTGTTTTTGACTTCGCGGCCTATCGATATTTTTCCTTCCCATTGCCCTTTGTGGTGAATTTTGCCGATGGCAATGGTATGGTGACCGTGGAAATTGCCATTGCCACTTATGCGACGACATTGCGCGGTGAGCAGCTGATCGAAAAGCTGACAAGCTTTACCCCGAAAATGCGTTCGACCATCAATTATATTATGGCCGAGCAAGTCTATGAAAATCTGGATACTGTGGCAAAACGCGAGGCGTTAGAGAAAAAACTGCTCGACGGCATCAGACTTGTCATCGATGGTGCCAATCCGGATGAACCAAGCGCCATTACCGATCTTCATTTCACAAAAATTGTCATTACCGGAACGCGTTAATGCGTTGCCCCAGCGAATGACAAGACCAGCGTTTCGAACGCCTCATTCTCTTCAGGCGACAATGCCAGTTTGGTCTTTACACCATCCTGCCGGTGATACTGCACCGCTTCTTGCGGAAACGACCACCGCATTTCAACCCGGTTATGCCGTGTCACGCGAAAATCAATCTGAATATTAAGCGGCGCAAATAATTGCGAAACGCGATGCTGAAAATCAGCCACATCATAGATCTGCACATTTTTGGGAAAGATCACGGAACGCTCAACACCTGTTTGATCAAGCTGTTGATTTGATTCAGCTTCACCTAAATCAAGCGATAATTGCTTGGGGCCAATTTGCTGTGGTGAAAGCAAGCGCACGTTTTCCGCCTATCCCTAAGGGTGTGATACCTTGTGGATAAGTTAGCGCAATTTTGCGATTCGGTCAATTATTTCTGTGGTTTAGAAAAAAACAAAACTGTGGATAATTACCCACTAAATAAATTCACGATCTGCAGCAAAACATTATGGCCCAATGGAAACAGAAAAAACCAGCCCAGACCGACAACCGCCAGACAGCCATAAAACAGCCATTTGGAACGCCATAATGTTTGCCGTCTTGGCGTCTCTGCAACAGGCGATAATGTCGCTGCGATATCAGACATCAGCCCCATCAATTCGGCGATATGACGCTGGTTTCTGGCATTGCCAGCCATTGCATGGTCAAGCCGCGTGACAAATGCCATCACGTGCTGCGTGCTCGCCTGTGCGACTTCGGCGGCCTGCACTTCTGCGGCTGCGCATTTGTTTTTCTGAAAAAAAGTGAACCCCTGAGGCATCGCATAATCTGTGTCATCAGTCAGCTCTGCCGCGCTGTGATCAGCTTGATCAGCCGGCCTATCAGCGACGCTGGCGGCGTCCCCTTTCAGGGCCACATCAAGCTGGCGTTTTAAATCATCATTCGACGGCATAAGTGACATCAACCCTCAACCCGCTTTCTAATCTAATTTAGAGTGATGTTGTTTGCAATTTTTTTGCCAAGCCGATATCCCGGCATTAATTATGCATAATTGTCAGTTGGGCGGTGGCTCTCAGCGCAACATTTCACAGTGGCCGGAATACTTGCAGCCAGTGGTTTGTTGTATAGCCGCGATGGTAAAGGCCAAATTTTGGCAGATCGGCAAGCCAGTCATTCGGATCAGCCCAATTGCCAGCATCACCGTCATCATCCGGTGATTTTTGCTGGCGCTGCTGCTGTTGCTGCTGCGGCGCGGCCATATCCTGTTGAATTTTCAAAAGCTCGTTCATCATTGCCTGTAAGACAACGACATCATTTCTGATTTTCTTAGCTGTTCAGCGCGCTATTTGTCACAATCTTCCACTGGCATCTCAATGCGCAAGGCGCTGGTATTTCAGGGCGCATAGCGTTGGCGCATCACTTTTTTATCAAGTTTGCCGACACTGGTTTTGGGAATTTCGGCGACAATTTCGATGCGTTCGGGCATCGCCCATTTGGATAATCTGCCTGTCGCAATCTCGGCCTCAAGCAGCTGGCGTATCGCCGCATCGAGCCTGTCTGACGCCGCCGCATTAACCGGTACAACAAGCAGCAGCGGGCGCTCTCCCCATTTCACATCCGGAACCGCGATAGCCGCAACCTCGGCAACATCATCACAAGATGACACAAGGCTTTCCAGGGTCAGCGATGAAATCCATTCGCCGCCGGATTTAATCACATCCTTGATCCGGTCTGTGATCAGCAATCTGCCAACATCATCAAACCGGCCGACGTCACCCGTATGCAGGTAACCACCACGCCACAGTTCTGCACTCGCTTGTTCATTGCCAACATACCCCTCGGTCAGCCACGGCGCCCGCGCAACAATTTCACCCGTGCTGGCGCCATCGCGAGGCACATCGACCATGTTGTCATCAACAATACGTAAATCGACCATAGGTGCCGGCCAACCTGCACGACAGCGGGCGGTCAGATCATCGGCATGATCAGGGTCAATCTGCGCCACCGTCAATAGCGGGCAGGTTTCGGATAAACCATATGCGGCGAAAACATTAATGCCCCGCGCCAAAGCGCTTGCCGCCAGCCCATGTGGCAGTGATGATCCGCCAATCACCACTTTCCAATGTGACAAATCGATGGATTGCGCCGGGTCTGCCTGCAACAACATATGCAATATTGTCGGCACACAATGCGAAAAACTGGCGCGTTCCTGATCGATGAGCTGTAACAAATGCGCCGGATCATAACGGCCGGGATAAACCTGCTTTACCCCAAGCAATGTCGCCGCATAGGGGAAGCCCCAGGCATGCACATGAAACATCGGGGTGATGGGCATATAGACATCATTCTGATCAAACCGGTTACTGGCCGCCATCGGGCCGAACATGGCTAAAATCGATAATGTATGTAACACCAGCTGGCGGTGTGTATAGGAAACGCCCTTGGGGTCGCCAGTGGTGCCGGTGGTATAAAAAGTCGTCGCCACGGTTTGTTCTGAAAATGTGGCAAAGTCAAAATGCGGCGCCGCAGCCGCCAGCATCTCTTCATAGACACCAATAATATCCGGGCCAGTTTCAAGAGACGCCACTGATGCGCCATCCTGTACCAATATAAATCTGACATCACGCTCAATCTGCGGGGCAATGCCGACAAGCATATCCCAAAAATCCACATGCACAATAATCACATCATCTTTGGCGTGATTGATGGTGTAAAGAATCTGCGCGGGTGACAGCCTGATATTCACCGTATGCAGAATGGCGCCAAGCATCGGCACCGCAAAAAAACATTCCAGATAGCGATGCGTATCCCAATCCAGCACCGCAACCGTATCGCCGCTTCCTATACCAATTGATGTCAGCGCATGCGCAAGCCGGTTGATGCGCGTGGCAAATTCCCGATAGCTAAACCGGCCATGACCGGCGCTGACAATTTCGGCATGCGGGGCCACCAGCAATGGCTTTGCCAAAATATCCTTGATCAGTAAAGGCTGCGTCACACCACCCTCCGCCATTTGCCTAAACGCTAGCAAGCAGACAGCGATAGCGGCAAGCCATTTTCAACAGCACACAACTTTCGCGGCGAGGATAGGCCTTATTCGTGCGTCATGCCGGTTGCCAGTGGGGCTTTTGAAATCCAGCCACCTCCCAGCAGAATATCGGCAGCATCACCCTGATAAAGCACCGCCGCCTGACCGCTGGCAATGCCATATTGCGGCGCATCCAGAATAATCACCGCAGCCGCCACATCTGGCCGGTCACAATAGATACGGGCGTTCACAGCAGGGGCGGTGTTGCGCAATCTTGCCAGCACTCTGGCACCATTTTCTGGTTGTCCATTGATCCAGTTGACGTCGTGCAAATGCACTTCATGACAGGCCAGCGCAGCTTGTGGCCCGACCAACACCGTATTGGTTTCAGCATCAATGCCGACGACATATAATGGGCCTTCGGATTCATCAACACCGGCGCGCCCGCCAATGCCGAGCCCACGACGCTGTCCGATGGTGTAGTCAATAACCCCATTATGGCGTCCCAAAACAGTGCCATCGAGATGCCGTATGTCACCAGCGTCAACCGCGCCGGGCCGGAGCCGGCGTACCACATCGCCATAACGGCCATTTGGCACAAAGCAGATATCCTGACTGTCAGGTTTTTCCGACACGACCAACCCATAGTGGCGGGCCAGATCGCGGGTTTCCTGCTTGCTCATACCGCCAAGCGGAAACCTTAAATAGGCCAGTTGTTCCGGCGTTGTGGCAAACAGAAAATAGGACTGGTCTTTACTTGGATCAGCACAGCGCCCCAATGACAGCCGGCCATGTGCCGAAAAGCGTTGCACATAATGGCCAGTGGCCAGACAATCGGCGCCAAGATCGCGCGCTGTTGCCAGCAAATCAGTAAATTTTACCGTCTGGTTGCACCGCACACAGGGGATTGGCGTTTCGCCGCGCAGATAGCTGTCGGCAAAATCCTGCATCACCTGATCCTGAAAGCGGCTTTCATAATCCAGCACATAATGCGGGATGCCAAGACGCGCCGATACGCTGCGCGCATCATGTATATCAATACCCGCACAACAGGCACCTTTGGCCTGCACCGCCACACCATGATCATACAGCTGTAGGGTGATGCCAATGACCTCATAGCCCTGATCATGCAGCAGCGCCGCGGTCACGGATGAGTCAACCCCGCCTGACATGGCCACGACCACGCGCGTGTCCGCCGGGGCTTTGGCAAAGCCCAGCGAATTCACCACATTGTCGCCAGCTGCAGCCATTTTGGATTTGGCAGTGTGCATCGCGCGATTTCACCCTGTTGTTTTCGGCAGCCGCCTAGATATCTTCAGGAACAGCCACTTTCAGCCCGTCCAGATCATCAGACATCTCGATCTGACAGCCCAATCTTGATGTTTCACTCAGCCCAAAAGCCAGATCAAGCATATCGAGTTCATCTTCACCCGGTGCGCCGGTTTTTGGAAACCATGCCGCATCCACAATGACATGGCATGTCGCACAGGACAAGCAGCCGCCACAGGTGCCCTCGATACCCAGATTGGCATCGCGGCCAGCTTCCATGACGGTGGTGCCATTTTCAACAGCCACATTATGCTCGGTGCCATCTGGCGTTACAAAAATAATATTCGGCATGGTTTCACGCACTCCTGCTATTCATCAATCATATCGGCAAGCGCGCTGTCCAGCGCACTGGCCCGGACGCCAACTTTAAACAGCCAGCAATTTAGGTTAGGCATTCTGCTTGTATAGACGCAGAAACACATCTGCAAGTGTTTCAAAATCAGCCTGTTTTGTTGCCCAACCGCCAGACACCCGGATGGCATGCGCGGCGGCGTCGCCAACCCCCATTGCATCCAGCACATGGCTGCGTTGCACTTTGCCAGACGAACATGCGGCACCGGCACTTACCGCAACGCCGGCAATGTCAAAAGCCATCACCATGGTTTCGGCCGCCTTTGGCCCGGCAGCGATACAGCTTGTGTTACCAAGCCGCCGGACTGATTTGCCAAAAATTTGCGCCGCCGGTAAATTGCATGTGATCTGCCTTTCAAACGCATCGCGCCAGCCGGCCATTCTGGCATAATGATCCGGATCATCGCTGGCCGCTTTGGCGGCGGCACCAAATCCGGCAATACCGATCAGATTTTCGGTGCCTGAGCGGCGCCCCTGTTCCTGACCGCCACCTTTTAACAAGCTCGACAAGCCGAAACCGGGTCGCACCAGCAATGCCCCAACGCCACTTGGCCCACCAATTTTATGCGCGGATAGGCTGGCATATCCAATACCCGATCCGGCAAAATCCATCGCTGTTTTGCCAAACGCCTGCACCATATCACTATGCAGCGTGATCTCTGCCCGCGCCGCAATTTCGGCAATGTCATCGAGCGGCTGTAACACCCCGGTTTCATTATTCGCCGCCATAATTGACAGCAGCGTTTGCCGGCGCGCCGCGACCGGCACAGCGTCGAGCTGAATTTTCAGGTCATCACAGTCAACGCGGCCATCGGCCAGCACTTTGACAAAGCTGATATGCGGGTGCGCGGCCCGCACCGAATCATGCTCTATCGGCGTGGTGATTATATGTGCATATTGGCTGAGAACCAGATTATTCGCTTCGGTGCCGCCACTGGTAAAGACCACCTCACTGGCGCCACATCCGGCAAGTCCGGCGACCGCTTGCCGGGCGTCCTCAACCCGCAAACGCGCCGCCCGCCCAAAGCCATGCACCGACGACGGGTTAGCCGGCGGCCCCATCGCATCCTGCATGGCGGCAATGGCCGCCGCACGCAACGGCGCCGTCGCATTATTATCAAGATAGAGTGGCGGCGCAGATGTCATTGATCCAGTCACATAATGGCTTAGCGCGGAGATTTGCCGCGACGTGGCGTCGCTTTTGCCGCTGATTTTGCTGCCGCTGATTTTACTGCCGCTGATTTTGCTGCACTTGATGACACCGCTGCGTTGGCCAGTTGATCTTCAAGCGCGCTGAGGCGTGCCCGCTGGCTCTGCACCTCGTCAACAAGCGCCGCAATCGTACGTTCACGCGGGTCGCTCTCGCGATCATCCGGCATTGCATAGGGGCTGAAATTTGTCGTTGGTTCGCTTGCCACTGTGGTTTTGGTCATTTGCCGGGCTGGCACGCCGACAACCGTGGCGCCTTCGGGCACATCTTTTGTCACCACTGAATTGCCACCGACCCGCGCACATTTATGCACG
>ERZ1089243.58-NODE-58-length-10677-cov-4.501318_pt1 | contig 10677 bp, 7 predicted proteins | sample MGYA00383549_ERZ1089243 | MGnify/ENA primary metagenome ERZ1089243 (study PRJEB34543, sample SAMEA5968660) | marine metagenome | biome: water | collected 2014-06-21 | depth 2 m | study: Ocean Sampling Day (OSD) data from North Adriatic Sea
GAAAGGGGGTCACGCGCGAATACTTTTTGCACATCCCTAGCCAAGCATCGAGTGCACCGTTACCGCTAGTAATAGCACTGCACGGTTGGAGTTCCACAGCGACGGGGTTTTCGAGAGCTTATGGCCTTAATGGCCACGCTGACGATAACGGTTATGCCATTGCCTACTTACAAGGTTCGAGTTTTTATTCGCCACTCGCGTGGGATGAGGGACTTCACTTTGTAAGCACTTGGAATGATGAGGCGAGCAACCTGACGCCTACCCCGGCAGGACCGCACTGCACAGCGGATAGAGTGCCGTACCCTTGCCCACCAGATTGCGGGTCCTGCAATCACTGTGGTTGGACGTCATGTGGGGACGACTTGGGATTTGTCGATGATGTCATCACCGAGTTGTCACAGCGCGCCGATATTGACGAGGAACGCATTTACTTATTTGGGAACAGTAACGGCGCGACGATGGCCCAGCGTTACGCCTGTGGCAACAGTTCACGGGTGGCTGCGGTTGTTTTGTCACTCTCTCAAATGCCGCCCGGATACACCTGTGGTCCGGCGAATGCGCTACCCATGTTTCATTATTACGCGGGCCGTGATGATGGCGTCGGCCACGATGGCACGGCGACCAGTGACGGGTGGATATACTCATCGGCGGCCGACAATACGCGAGTCTGGGCTGAGCACGCCGGATGCTCGAACCCGCCGCAATTATGGCAATCTGATCTTACTGACCAGTTTGGTTGGGAGTGTTCGGCGTATCGCGACTGTGGAAGTGAAAATGTTGATGTGGTGAGTTGTAAAGACCCTGATCAGCACCATGAATTGGGTGAGCAGCGGATACCCTGGATCCCCGCAAATTGTGTCACGGCAAGTCAAGCCGACTCCCTGCCCGGGCAACCACTTTGTCCTGACAGTGGGAGTGTGCGCCCTCAATCCGCAATGGACGTGTTTTGGGAGTTTATCAGTCAATACTGATATCTTATTTCCCCGCTGAGAGGGTAATGAACTCTACCAGAGCTTCGATTTCCGAGGCCGTCAGTTGCTCTGCATAGCTAGGCATAGCCCCGACTCCCTGAGCGAGCGCAGCTCGAATTCGGTGAGCGTTGGGCCTGAGCTCATCAAGATTAGGTCCGACAACACCTCGTGTACGAGCGGCCTCCAGAGTGTGACAGACGCCGCAGGGAGGGTTCGTAGTCTCTAAAAATAAGCGGTTACCTAGAGTGTTTTCGTCGTCAGCGACATCGTGTTTTCGTCCCGTAATTTCTGTTGCCACAGTAGTACCACTCTCTGCGAGCGCAACGGGCGTGGCTCCTGCGCTTGCCAGAGTTTTACTGACGACCACTGTGAGGCCGTGATCGAACCACCCGTTGTGCCCATAACCGCGCTGGTTTGCAGGGAAGTAACGAGGTTGCCTCTCGCCCAGTTTATCCGTCGCTCTACTGACCAGGTAATAATCACCGGCGGGTAGGTCGATCTCCAACTGAAACGTGCGCCAGGCATTGGGGCCAAGATCAGGGCCATAGAGTTGGGCCCGTTGCCAGCCCTTGCCGCCGTCTAGCGAGATATCGACATGATCGATACCGCGCTCTCCTGAAAAAGCGACACCGAACAACTGATGTTTGCCAGGGCGGGTGATGTCGTTCTTATCGCCCAGTCCGTTGATCCAGGATTTAACAGGCATGCGGTACATCGAGGGGTGACTCTTGTTCCCACTTTCACCCACCGCTCGCATTCGGTAGCCCGACTGCTGAATCTTACGATCCGACTCATCGCTGGTTGCTGCGATTCGCTGAACCCATTTGACCTGATTGACACCAACGTAGCCCGGCACGAGAAGGCGGACGGGACCACCATGAACCAATGGGAGGGGCTCTCCATTCATTTCCCAGACTAGCAAGCAGTCGTTAAGGCCTTTGGCTATGGGCACCGATCGCTCCACAGCGACGGTGCTCGGGTCGATACCGGCTGGAAGGGGTTCCCCGCCGGTCGCGGTCAGAAAGCGTGCATCCGGCGAGATTCCGCCAAATTGGTCGAACACATCGGACACGCGGACACCTGTCCACAGAGCACAGCCCGCGGCGCCGACCCCCCAAGGTGAGCCGGACGGCGCATGCTCAAAGAAGACTCTGCCGTTTCCGGAGCACTGAATTACGCATGCCACGGTGGTTGTAGGGAGCGTCTTAAGGTCGTCTAAGGTGATTACTCCCGACGCCTTGACCCCCTCTACCGAGAGACGCCACGAGGGTCGACTGTGAACGACACTTTGCTGGGGCATGGGTAAGTTGTTGCGAACAAAAAACTGCGAGATGGGGGTGATGGGGCCCTGGCCGTAGGCATTTCGAGCCGTCTCTAGCGCGAGTGGCTGGGCGTTGTGCTCAATAAAATCCCTCGGTTGTTTCCCTGCGGGCAGCAGCGCTTTGACGGCAGCCAGCGCAGACGCAGGTAAGCCAAGACAGGCGGCCGCAACAGCGTTGAGCGTGGCAGCTTTTAAGAGCCGCCTGCGAGATAACGTTTTCCAAGCCGTGGACATGAACTATGGTTTCGCTCGTTGTTATTGTAATAGAGCCCAAACGATGACGCCCAATGTCACTAAAATCAATGCGCGATGCATGACCATACTCTGTTTAAACGTGCGGCTCATGACGACGCCCAGTGCGCACCACACGACAGCAAAGAAGACCTGAGCGACTAAAAAACTCAGCGGTACGACAAGCAGGCGCTCCGCAGAACTCGTGAACGACTCGCCAAATTGTGTGAGCGCAAGCGTCGCCATCATCCAGGTTTTGGGACTCATCGGGTGAACAATACTCCCGGACCAAAATGTGAACGACGACGTTGTGGTCCCGGGTTCGGCAGGTGTCCAGTTGCGCAGAGCGAGATAGACCATGTAGGCAGCCGAAAAGTAGACAAATAGACTGGCAACCGTGGGGTTTGCCTCGATGAGACGCATCAGCCCCAGCGCCAGCGATATATTGAGAGCGAGTTTTCCTACAGTCAGTCCCGCGATAAAGGGAAGCGTGCGTGTTAGCCCCTGTTGCGCGCCCGAGGTCATGAGAAGCATATTCGCCGGCCCCGGTGTCGATACCATGACGATAATGAACATCCAGAGCGCGAGATAGTCGCTGACAAATTCCACAGTGTTGCCTGACGTTTTGGAGAAGCTCGGAGAATACGATACTTTGCGCGAGCGCGGCAGTGAACTCGCGCATTGGCATGCAGTTGGATGTGCTACTGTCGAAAAAGACGCCAAAGACTAAAAAGGGGATGTGATGGATTTATCCTATGGGAGTGAGTACGACCTTTTTCGCGAGGAGGTTAGGTCGTTCATCAGGGAGTTCAAGGACAAACAGCCCAAAGCCGATGACGGGATTAAAAGTCAAGCGATGCGAGATTGGCAAAGTCTACTGGTGCAGCATGGCTACCACAGTCGCACCATCCCCGAGGCCTACGGCGGATTTGGCGCCGAACCGGATATCATCAAGTCGCGCATAATCGCAGAGGAATTTGGTGCTCAGCGTGTTCACCGTGGATTTAACGGGCAGGGTGTAACGATGTTGACGCCAGTTCTCCTCGAGATGGGTACTGAAGAGCAAAAAAAGACGTTTATCGAGCCGACCATCCGAGCGGAGATGATCTGGTGTCAGGGATATTCCGAGCCCGGTGCAGGCAGCGACTTGGCCAGTCTCACCACCAAAGCCGAACTCGACGGCGATGACTGGGTGGTTAATGGCCAGAAAATCTGGACCAGCACCGCGCACCACGCTGACTGGATATTTTGTTTGGTTCGCACCGAGCCTGAGGCGCCGAAGCATCTTGGCATTTCGTTTCTACTGTTTCGAATGGATACGCCGGGAATTGAGATTAGACCGCTGGTCGATATGACGGGCGACGCTAATTTTAACGAGGTCTTTTTTACGGATGTGCGTGTTCCCAAGACCCAAATAGTGGGTGAGCGGGGTCAAGGTTGGCAGGTGGCTAATGCTATCTTGGGACACGAGCGCGGCTCGCTGGCAACGCCCGACGCTGCCCTTAATAGGCTAAATGGCGTCAAGCGCCTGATGCGTGAGGAAAGTATCAACGGTGCGCCGATCATGGATAACCCCATTTTTCGCGATCGATTGATGAAGCTGGAGGGACGTGCGCTCGCCATGCAATACAATGATATGCGGCTACTCTCTGCCAAGATCAACAAGAATCAAGACGTTCGGTTGGCTGCAATGATCGTGAAGCTGGCAGGGACCGAATTGCGCCATGAGATTGAGTGCTTAGGCATTGACGTGATGGGTGAGATTGGTCTGAGTTACGGTGACAATCCTCACTTACGAGGCCATGGATCATGGCAGTACCAATACATGTTTTATCTGGGCTTGATTATTGGCGGCGGCACCTCGCAAATACAGAAAAACATCATCAGCGAGCGTGGCTTGGACATGCCCAAGGAACCTAAGATTCCGCTAAAGGTAGCGCAAGCTGCACCTGATGGCGCGAGCAGGGAGGCCTGAGATGGACTTCGGATTATCACAGGATCAACGTTTACTCGACGAAAGCCTGCGTAAGTTCCTCACCTCGGAAGTGCCACTGGAATCGGTACGCAAGCTTGCTGCGGGTGAGTCGAGTGATGCGTCCGTCTGGCAGGGTTTGGCCTCTATGGGGCTAGCCGGTGTACTGATTCCAGAAGCCTATGGTGGTGCTCAGCTTGGTATGTTGGATGCCGTTGCAATCGCCGAAGCGCTCGGTTACGCAGCATGTCCCGGGCCCTTTATGAGCACCGCTGTTATGGCGAGCTATTACCTTGAACAGGCGGGTGCGACGGACCCATTGGCGGCCATGGCAGCCGGCACTTATCGAGTTGGGATTGCGTTTAGTGATGCGATTGGTACACGCAAAGGTCACATAGTGGAGGTTGATTCGGCGTTGTCAGGCCAGTCACTCTTTGCCCTCGATGCCGAGGCCGACGCCTATCTGATTGGCCTTGGCGATGGGCGCGTATTTATGATCGAAGCGTCCGAGGTGGTGCGAACGCCACTGACCACAGTGGATGTGACAAGAAGCGTGTGTGAACTGACCTTGAACGACACTCCTGCCTGCCTCGTGTCGTCCGATCCTGAATTACTAAAGCAGACACTCTATCGCGGCCGCGCTATCCAAGCGGCTGATACGCTGGGCGCGGCGCAATATATGCTTGACGAGGCGGTGGCTTATGCACTCGAGCGCAAACAATTTAACCGGGTGATTGGATCTTTTCAGGCGGTCAAGCACATGTGCGCCGAAATGGCCTCTCAACTGGAACCTTGCCGTGCTTTTGTGTGGTACGCCGGCCATGCCTTTGACGAGGCGGCAGACGAGGCGGCGTTGACGGCCTGCCACGCCAAGGCGCATCTGGCCGAAGTTGGACAATTTGTGGCGAAGACCAGCACGGAGGTCCACGGCGGTATGGGTTTTACAGATCTGGTTGGTTTGCATTACTGGTTTAAGCGCATCGGCTTTAACCGTCAGTTACTGGGTTCTCCCGAGGCTGTGAGACAGGAGGCTGCCGTATTGGATGAATTACGTAGACCCTAGCCCTATGCTGCGCCACCACACTAATAATTATAAAAGAGAGTCTGCTCTATGATCTTGAGACTGGTGTTCCCCGCGCTACTGTTGCTTGTTTGCGCTGGATGCGGGTCGGATAAGACCGTTCCCGGACACAGGGCTATCGTGACCTTAACCGAGGGACAGGCTGCAGGCGTTCCATCGCCTTATGATGATCAAATCACGGTGTATCGAGGGCTACCCTACGCAAAACCGCCGGTCGGTGATCTGCGCTGGCAGGCGCCGGCACCAGCGGAGTCCTGGCGCGGCGTTCGCTATGCCGATACGTTTTCTGAAAGTTGTTATCAACCTCGTCATTGGGACTACTTTGTCTGGCGACGCGAGGACTTTGCCGTTTCCGAGAACTGCTTATATCTCAATGTGTGGGTCCCCGATGATGCCCAAAACTTACCCGTGATGGTTTGGTTTCACGGAGGCTCTCACATCAGCGGGCAAGGCCATTCACTGATATTTGACGGAACGACATTGGCCAAACAAGACGTTCTCGTCGTCACCGTAAACTACAGGCTTGGCCCGTTTGGTTTTTTAGCGCACCCCTGGCTCAGTGAAATTGGTGATACGGGTTCGTCCGGTAATTATGGCTTGATGGACAGCATTGCTGCTTTGGAGTGGGTTCAGCGCAATGCTGATGCTTTGGGTGGAGACTCTGGGAATGTTACAATTTTCGGCCAATCAGCAGGCGCACAGAGCGTATGCTCACTAATGGCTTCAGGCCGTGCCCGCGGGTTGTTTCATAAAGTCATTGGTCAGTCGGCTTCATGTCTTAGCTCGGTGGCCACGACTGACGTGAATGGCTATCACCGCGGTTCCGAGTTGGTTTCTAAACTGGGTGTGAAATCTGCGGAAGAACTATTAGCAGCAGATGCTGATGCGCTTCTGGAGGCCATGGTCGCGTCAAACTGGCAATCAGAAACTCGAGTAACGATTGATGGCTACGTCCTGAATGAGCAGCCCCCTGAGGTGTTTTCTTCGGGAGCGCAGGCGAGGGTGCCAGTGATGCTGGGATTTTTAGCCGTTGAGGATGAGCAATTCTTTCCGGTGACCGAAGCCGTAACTGAAGCACAGTTAGATGAGTTTTTAACCTTTGTTGCGGGGCAGCGTGCCGCGGAACTCAAAGCACAATACGATATGGCAGATCTCACGCCTGGCGAACTTAAGGGCGTCATTTCTACTGATATTTACATCGCACTGGGCGTGCAGCGCTGGGCTGAGTATCAAGATGCGATAGGGCAGCCTACCTACCTCTACTACATGGACCACATACCACCGGCATTTCATATCTACATGCCCGAGCAGCCTTTCCTCGATTTGCCTGGCGGTCCGCGCAGCGGGGGGGCGTATCACTCGGGAGATTTGGCGCTGGTGTTTGGATCGACCGATAAAGTGGGTTACGACTGGACCGATGACGACCGAGCAGTCTCGGAGCATATGGTCCGATACTGGACGAACTTTGCCAAGACAGGTGACCCTAACGACTCAGGCGAAACTGAGTGGGGCGCGTTTACTCGTGACTCGTTGAACACTCAGGTTATCAATGTCTCACCTGCTACAGTGTCCGGGGTGAAGACGCGCATTTTAGACATACTATCTCACCGCCAACCGCTGTAAGCGGCGCTGACGGGATCGTAGAGGGAGAGCACGATCATGACATTCAAGCAGGCAACGACAGCGGCAATCATTCTGGCGGTTACCATCGCGGCAACCTCAATTCTCGGTGTGGCGAATGCGCACAATCACGAGGGCGAAAAGCCGGCAATGACGGACATCAACGTGGCTGCACTGACGTTACCGGAGATTACCCGTGGTCTCGAGGCCGGACAGTTTAATTCGCAGGATCTCACGCGTGCTTATTTGAATCGTATTGATACGATTGATCGCGCGGGCCCAACACTCAATGCAGTGATTGCTGTGAATTCAAGTGCAATGAAGCTCGCAAAAAAGAGCGATATGCGACGTGCGAAAGGCGAGGCGCTGAGCCCGCTCGATGGTGTCCCGTTTTTACTGAAAGACAATATCGAGTCCAAGGATCGCATGCCGACAACGGCGGGCTCCACTGCCCTTGTTGACAATATGACCGGGCGTGATAGTCCATTAGTCGCGAGACTGAGAGCTTCTGGCGCAATTATTTTAGGTAAGACCAACTTAAGCCAGTGGGCAAATTTTCGCTCATCGCACTCGGTGTCAGGTTGGTCCGCGGTCGGCGGCCTTGTGAAAAATCCGCATGTGCTCGATCGGCAGGCCTGTGGCTCGAGCTCAGGGTCAGCTGCTGCAACTGCGGCGAGTCTTGCATCGGGTTCGGTTGGTACCGAAACGAACGGTTCGATTATCTGTCCGTCGCAGGTGAACGGCGTGGTCGGCCTGAAACCGACACAAGGATTACTGCCGATCGATCACATCGTGCCCATTTCGGCAACACAGGACACCGCGGGTCCCATTACCAAGTCGGTGGCAGGTGCAGCACTCATGCTCGACGGCATGACGGGCTGGGAGAATGATTACTTCGGATCGCTCGATGCTGATGTTATTGATGGGATGCGGATTGGGGTGATGGAATTTTCGCGCAGCGATAACCCGAGACTCAATGCGCAGTTTGATGCAGCCATGTCTCGGCTCGAAGCTGCGGGCGCCACCCTAGTTCGAATCGACTCATTTGATCGGCCGGCAGACTTTTGGGGGGCATCGCGGTTAGTGCTCAATGTCGAGTTTAAAGAGTACATTAACCAGTATCTGTCGAGCTCGCCTGCCAATATTCCTGTGAGAAGCCTCTCTGAGTTGATCGCGTTCAATAACGAGAACGCTGAGGTCGAGCAGGCAGTCTTTGGACAGGATATTTTTGAGACTTCGCTTGCAGCGCCAGGGATAGAAAGTGAGGAATATCAAACAGCGCTGATGCTGGTCCGAAAGGCTACTCGTGACGAGGGTATCGATGCGTTGCTCAGCGAATACGACGTAAAAGTGCTAGTAGGGCCAAGCGGTCCCATCTCATCACGTGTCGATGTCGCCAACGGTGATGTTTGGCCACCTTGGGCGGGAGCTGGGTCGATGGCCGCGGTTAGTGGTTATCCCAATCTCACAGTGCCGATGGGCACTATTGCAGGTGTGCCGGTGGGCGTTTCGTTTATGAGCGGACGAGGGGAGGATCTATTAATCCTTTCCGTTGGCCTGGCATTTGAAAATACGGGTAGCGGCTCGCCAGAGCCATACTACAAGTCAACGATAAAAGCGGAAGATATGAGGGCACTCTGAGGGTGTGAGGCGAGTATGCTGGGTCGCTAGCGCCTGCTTCGGTACCGGTAGCGACGACAGCAAGTAGAACGCTTACCAAAAAAAATGGCGATCCAGTGCAAACGATCTAGGCTAAAGATCGAGAGCCAAATCCGCATCTCGTTGCGATAGTTTATGGAGCTCTCTTAATCACAGGATGGGAGCAGAAAATGAAAGCTATACAGTGTGTTCTATTGGGTTCAATTTTCTCAGTGACATCAGCCCTCTCGTTGGCTGACGGTCACGAGGTATTTGCTGGTGATATGGATCCGGCGGAGCCGATGTCAATTCAGGCGAACGTCTGCAGCTTAAATGATGGTGTGTCGATGGATGACTACGCCGACTTTTTTGAGCGATATCAAAAATGGGCGTCTAAAAATGATGCCGAGGTAGCGTCAGTGCGACAGTTTCCTTTTGCGACGCATTCCAATGCTAATAACCCTTATCCAGCCGACTTCGTTGAATTCCTCATTACGGATTTCGAAAATGCGGGCACGTCTTGGGATAAGTGGATGTCCGGTAAGTCTGGTCAAAAACTCAATGCCGAGTGGCAGGAGATGGCAACTTGCCATGTGAAATTTGCTGCGATGTTTACGCAATGGGCAGACGTAGAGGCGATCAACACTGATAACGATCGAGTGGTCACATGGAACTGGTGCAGCCGAAAAGAGGGCGTCACACATGATGATCTGAATGCAGCACACGCCGCGTTTGTTGAGGAGAATCCAGACGGCCTTGGGAATATCGGGTGGTTCACACTCTATCCCAATATTGGCGGTGCCGATTCGGCGGGCGAATTTGCACACGTTGTCGTCTATCCAGACATGGCGGGCTTGATGCAGCATCAAGAGTGGTTCGCAAAAGGCGGTTGGCGAGGTCGCATGGACTATTACGAGATGGCGAGCTGCACGGGCGAGGCACTGATGAGTGAAGTGGTGCTGGGACGCCCCGGCATGTAGAGCAACGTGGGTGATTGTTAAGGCCACGATAAGGTGGCCTTTTTTTTGCCCAAAAAGCGATTACCTTATGGTCCTGTGTCAAACTAAGAATCATAGCGTGACGATTAAAAAAATGAGGAGAAAGTCATGACCTACGAGTGTTTTGAATTGACGGTGTCTGACGGCATTGCGCATATACGGTTTAACCGGCCCGAGAAAGCCAATTCGATGATCCCATCGTTTTGGACCGAGCTTCCCGCTGTGATCAATGAGTTATCGCGCGATGCAGCGGCTCGCGTCATTGTCCTCTCTGCGGAAGGGCGGCACTTCTCTTCTGGCATGGACATCTCCGTCTTCACCGAAGGGGGTCTTGATGGGCCCGAGAGCGGTAGCCGGTTTGTTCGAGCGGAGGCGTTCCGACATCATTGCATGGCACTGCAAGACGCCTTTACGTGCTTGGAAGAAGCTCGAATGCCCGTTCTTGTCGCCATCCAAGGCGCAGCGGTCGGTGGGGCGATGGACCTCATTACAGCCTGTGACTGCCGCTATGCAACAAAAGACGCCTTCTTTTCCGTCCACGAAACCGCTATTGGAATGACCGCTGATGTAGGTACCTATCCTAGGCTAGTCAAACTCATTCCAGAGGGCTGGGCACGACAAATGTCATACACCGCAGAGCGAGTTAGCGCAGAAAAAGCACGCGAGATTGGCTTGGTAAACGAAGTCTACGATACAGCTGAAGAGATGCTCGGCGCAGTAATGAGCATTGCTCGCCAAATAGCGGGGCATGCACCGTTGGCCGTGTCTGGCGCAAAACGCATGGTGAATTATGCGCGTGACCACAGTACTGCGGACGGCCTAGACTACGTCGCTACGTGGAGATC
>ERZ1089243.68-NODE-68-length-10075-cov-11.480439_pt1 | contig 10075 bp, 10 predicted proteins | sample MGYA00383549_ERZ1089243 | MGnify/ENA primary metagenome ERZ1089243 (study PRJEB34543, sample SAMEA5968660) | marine metagenome | biome: water | collected 2014-06-21 | depth 2 m | study: Ocean Sampling Day (OSD) data from North Adriatic Sea
CTATAGTAATCAATATGCTTTGATAAATATTTTGACCAATTATTTCATTTTCACCTGTCAAAGGAAGAAACGCGCCAATTTTTAGCTCGGTTTTTGCAAAACTTTTATGATGGTTAACAATTAAGCTAAGTAAAATTATAACTACAATTTTAAAAAGTTTTTTCATTTGTTGCGAACAGTTATACATAATTAAAATATTTGTTAAATTTATGAATATTAAACAACAAACGTTAAAATCTGCCCTATATTTAATACCTACACCCATTGGTAATCTTGAGGATATTAGCACTCGTTCAATATATATTTTAGAACAATCTGATTATATTTTATGTGAAGATACAAGAGTAACATTAAAATTTCTTAATCATTTAAAATTAAAAAAAAAATTAATTGCTTTTCATCAATTTAACGAAAATGAAAAAATTAAGAGTATTCTTCAAGATCTTAAACATAATAAAATTTTATCACTAGTTTCAGATGCAGGAACACCAGCGTTAAGTGATCCTGGAAGGCTTTTAATTTCAAAGTGTCATGAACAAAATATTGATGTTATTCCGATACCCGGGGCAAGTGCTATCACCTGTGCAATTTCAGCATCTGGTTTTTCAGATCAATTCTTTTTTTGTGGTTTTCTTCCAAAAAAAGATAAAGAAATAAATAATATGTTAGAAAGTTATAAATCTTTAAAAGCAAGCTTAGTATTTTTTATGCCCGCTAGAGATTTAGAGAAAAATTTAATCTATTTTAATAAATACTTTCCTCAAAATAATTTTTTTTTAGCAAGAGAAATGACAAAAATTCATGAAACTTACATTCGAGACAAGGTATCTAATTTAAAAAATTATACTAAAGATAATTTAAAAGGTGAAATTACATTCATCATTGATAACAATTTAGCATCGCCAAAAAAGATAGTTGATATTGATGAGGAAATTAAAATGTTAATTGGCAAAATGAGCTCAAAAGACATTGCTGAATATCTTTCGAAAAAACTAGCAATAAATAAAAAATCAATTTATCAGAAGGCCATTAAGATTAATGAATAAATACATTAAAATTTTCATCTTTTTTATTTTTTTATCTGGATGTGTACCAGTGATAGGAGTTTCTACAGTAGGTGTTATAAGAACAACTGTTGAAGTAGCCGATGATCCAAGAAGCCTTGGAAGAATTGTAGATGATAATGTTATTGAAAAAAAGTTTTTATTCAAGATGGCTCAAGTGGATGAAAAATACTTGATTAAAATTTCAGCTAATTCTTTGGACGGACGTTTTATTCTCAAAGGCAATGTCGATACCGTAGAGGAAAAAATTAAAATGACTAAACTAGCCTGGGAAACAGATGGAGTTAGGTCAGTTGAAAATATTATTAAAGTGGATGATCAATCTTCATGGAAAGATAAAGCAACGGATTTACTTATTTCATCTCAGTTTAAAGTTGCAATAATTGCAAACAAAGCAATCAAATCTAATAATTTTAGTTTCACAACCATTAATAAAAATTTGTATATATTTGGAATTGCAAGAGATGAAGAAGAAAGAAAATCAGTCATTAATGAAGCAAAAAAAGTTCAATACGTAAAAGAAGTGACCCCAAGCATATTCTTGATTAAGGATCTTTCTAATAATCAAAGAATCACAAATTAATATTTAATTATCTCTGAAGAATAAGCTGCAATTGATGCTAAATTTAATATTTCTGAACTTGAAGATCTTAATGGTGCAATTTCAATTGGCTGTGCTAAACCAATTAATAAGGGACCTATAACTTTTCCACCGCCAAGTTCCTTTAATAATTTAATAGATACTGCAGATGCATGAAGTGATGGCATGATAAGTATGTTGGCATTTCCCACAATTTTTGAAAAAGAGTAGCTATCTTTAAATTTTGGATTGAGAGCAACATCTGGCTGCATTTCTCCATCATACAAAAAATTTACATTGTTTTTTTTTAAAATTTCAACCGCTCCTCTTACAATTGTTGTACGCTCAGTTTTTGGTTGGCCAAATGTTGAGTGGGATAAGAAGGCAACCTTAGGGTCAAACCCTAAAAGCTCGGCTACTCTTGCGCTAGAAGTTGCAATTTCAGCAAGTTGTTCTGATGTTGGATATTCAGTAACGTTAGTATCAGCTACTAAAATAGTTCTTCCTTTTGAAACGTATAAGCAAAGACCAAATAAAATTTCATTTTCTCTTGGTCCAATAGAACTTTGTAATTTTGAAAGTGTTTCAGAGAAATTTCTCGTATTTCCGGCAACCATTCCATCAGCATCACCACACGCCACCATGCAAGAGCCCCAAGTAACACGATCAGATTTAACCATTTTATCACAATCTTTTTCCAAGATTCCTTTTCTTTGAAGTTTTTTATAAAGATAGTTTTTGTACTTTTCAGATTTTTCAGTATCTGAAGAGTTTGTCACTTCTATTTTATAATTTTCATCTAAACCAATTTTCTTTAAAGACTCTTTTAATTTATCTTTATTAGCAATCAATACAGGTTCTCCTAAGCCATAGTTTTTAAAAGCAACAGCAGCTTTCAAGCTTGTTTCATCTTCACCTTCGGCAAAAACAATTCTTTTTTGAGATTTTTTAATTTTAGTATTTATTCCTTGCATTATCCCAACCGATGGATCAAGCCTTGCCTCCAACTCATCAGTATAAACATCAAAATCTTTAATTGGTTTTTGTGTAACTCCGGTATCCATAGCAGCTTTTGCGACTGCAACTGGTATTGTAGTGATTAATCTTGGATCAAATGTAGATGGAATAATATAATTTTTTCCATAGTGAGGTCTATCCCCGCCATAAGCTGCTACAACCTCATCAGGCACATCTTCTCTAGCTAATTTTGCAATTGCTTGAGCAGCTGCTACTTTCATTTCCTCATTAATAGTTTTTGCTCTGACATCCAATGCACCTCTAAATATATATGGAAATCCAATCAAATTATTTACTTGGTTTGGATAATCTGATCTTCCAGTAGCAATGATTGCATCATCTCTAATTTCTAAAACTTTTTCGGGTCTAATTTCTGGTTCTGGATTTGCACATGCAAAAATGATTGGATTTTTTGCCATAGATTTAATCATTTCCTGTGTAAACGCTCCTGCAGCCGATAAGCCTAAAACAACATCTGCACCTTTAATTGCATCAGCTAAAGTTCTATCTTTAGTTTCAATAGCATGTCTTGATTTCCATTGATCAATACCTTCTGGTCTTCCTCTATAAATAACTCCTTTTCGATCACACATCGTTACATTTTCATGAGGAACTCCTGAGTTTTTAAAAAGTTCTGTACAAGCTATTGCGGAGGCACCCGCACCATTAACAACAATTTTTACTTCACTGATTGATTTTCCAGAAATATCTAACGCATTAATTAAGCCAGCAGTTGTTATAATTGCTGTCCCATGCTGATCATCGTGAAAGATTGGAATATCTACTAATTCTTTTAATTTTTCTTCAATTACAAAACAGTCTGGTGCTGCAATATCTTCTAAGTTTATTCCTCCAAAAGAACATGCAATATTTTTTATAGTTTTAATAATATCTTCAGCTTCAGTTGAATCGATTTCAATATCAATTGAATCAATGTCAGCAAATCTTTTAAATAAAACTGATTTACCCTCCATCACGGGTTTTGATGCAAGGGCTCCAAGATTTCCTAATCCTAAAATTGCTGTACCATTACTAATAACTGCAACTAAGTTACCCTTACTAGTGTAGTCATATGCAGTTTGAGGGTTTTTTGAAATTTCTACAACAGGAACGGCTACACCTGGAGAGTAAGCTAAAGATAAATCTCTTTGAGTAGAGAGTTGTTTAGATGAAATGATTTCAATCTTGCCCGGTTTACCTTTTATATGAAAATCTAGTGCCTCTTTATCAGTATATTTTTCAATAGTTTCTTTCTTACTCATGCTAATTTTGGTCCCAATATTGTGATGTAGAAGTATTAATGTAGAAGGTAAGAAGTGTAAACAAATTATATGAATATACTTAAAGCAGTAAGTTCTTTTGGTTCCTTAACATTGTTGAGTAGAGTTTTAGGATACTTTAGAGATATATTAATAGCAGTTTTTATTGGTACATCTTCTTTAGCTGATGCTTTTTTTGTAGCTTTTAGGTTACCCAATACGTTTAGAAGATTATTTGCCGAAGGTACATTTAATGCTGCATTTGTCCCGATTTATACAAAACTTACTCTAAAAAAAGACGAAAAAAATTTTACAAATACAGTTTTTAATTTCTTATTAATTTCACTTTTGGCGCTTACCCTTGTCGCCGAAATTTTTATGAGTGGATTTGTATATTTAATTTCACCTGGCTTTGTTAATGATCCTGATAAATTTAAGTTAGCAACAGATTTAAGCAGAATAACATTTCCATTTTTACTTTTTGTTTCTCTTTCATCTTTCTTTTCAGCAATTTTAAACTCGAATGGAAAATTTGCAGTTGCTGCTGGCGTTCCAATTATTCTTAATGTTTTTTTAATTATTTCAATATTTTATGCTCATTTTTTCGATCATTCTTACGTAAAGAGTATGGCAATAGCTGTTTTTTTATCAGGTTTAGCACAATTAATTGTTTTAATTATCTATAGTCGAAAGTTTTTTATTCCAAAAATTAATTTCATTATAAAATTTGGAGATCAACTAAAGGTATTTTTTAAAAAACTTTTACCAAGTATTTTTTCATCTGGAGTCATGCAAATTAATATTTTAGTTGGAACTATAATTGCTTCTTTCCAATCAAGTGCTGTCTCTTATTTGTATTATGCAGATCGAATTTATCAATTACCGCTTGCTATATCTGGAATAGCGATTGGCACTGTTGTTTTACCGGTCCTAAGCAGATCAATTGCAAGCGATACAAATGAAAGGGTGTTATTTTTACAAAATAGATCAATAGAATTATCGATATTTTTATCTGCACCAGCTGCGGTAGGCATAATAGTTGGTGCTGAAGAAATTATTTCTTGTTTGTTTGGTTATGGATCTTTTGATCAGGAAAGTATTTATAATACTTCAAGAGCATTGGTTATTTTTGGTTTTGGATTACCTGCTTTTTCTCTATTAAAACTTTATTCAAATTTTTATTTTGCAAGAGGTGATACTAATTTTCCTTTTAAAGTTTCTGTGTTTACGGTGGCTATGAATATTTTAATTAGTTTAGTTTTTTTTGAAAATTTTGGGTTTTTGTCAATCGCAGCAGGGACATCCATCTCATGCTGGTTAGCTGTATTCGTTTACAAATTTAGTTTAAAAAAAAATAGTCTCCATTTATCTGATAGTGTTTTTATCGAACGATTTGCTAAAATTTTTGTTTGTTCGATGGTAATGGGGTCGTTACTTTATTATCAATTTTTTTATTTCTCAGAAAAATTTTTAGTTAATGACTTAACCAAAGTTTTTTATCTATTTTTAATTATAGGTAATTCGATTTTTGTTTATTTTATAATGTCTATTATTTTTAAAGCTTTTAGTATTAAAGATTTTAAGTTAAAAAATTATAAATAAATATGAAAAGAGTACTATCAGGAATTCAGCCTACCGGTAATTTACATTTAGGTAATTATTTAGGAGCAATTAAAAATTTTGTGAGCATGCAAAACTCTTATGAATGCTTTTACATGTTAGCAGATTTACATGCTATTACCGTTAGAGTTGAGCCAAAAGATCTAAAAGAAAATATTTTAAGTACAGCAGCAGCCTTCCTTGCATCGGGTTTAGATGAAAAAAAAAATATAATTTTTTCACAGTCAAGCGTTAGAGCCCATTCGGAGTTATCTTGGATATTAAATTGTACAGCTAGAGTTGGATGGCTTAATCGAATGACACAATTTAAAGAAAAAGCAGGCTCAAACAAAGAAAAGGCAAGTGTAGGACTTTATACATATCCGGTATTAATGGCTGCAGACATTCTTGTTTATCAAGCAACACATGTTCCTGTTGGTGAAGATCAAAAACAGCACTTAGAATTATGTAGAGATATTGCCATTAAGTTTAACAATGATTATGGAAAAGACTTTTTTAATATTCCCGAGCCTATTATTCCTGACATTTCAGCCAGAGTGATGAGTTTAAGAGATGGATTAAAAAAAATGAGCAAATCAGATGAGTCTGATCTATCAAGAATTAATTTGACAGACTCTAAGGAGCAAATTGTTCAAAAAATTAAAAAAGCAAAAACTGATAGTGAGCCAATTAATGAGGATATTTTTAATGAAAAATCAAAAAGATTTGAAGCTCAGAATCTCATTAGCATTTACGCAGATTTAAAATCTGAAAGTAATAAAAAAATACTAAGTCAGTTTGAAGGTAAAAATTTTTCTGAATTTAAAAAGGATTTTACTGATCTTTTAATTGAATATATTTCACCAATTTCTGATAAAATTGATTTATTAAGAAAAAATGAAGATCATCTTTTAAAGATCTTAAAGGATGGACAAGAAAAAGCATCTAATGTTGCTGATAAAACCATGAAAGATGTAAAAAATATAATAGGATTGAGTTTGTGAAAAAAAAATTCTTAGTTGTTATTGATGAAAGCAAAGAGTTAAAAAATGCTATTCATTTTGCTGCACAAAGAGCAAAAAATACTAATGGAAGTTTGTCCATGCTCTATGTAATTGATCACGCTATTAATGCTCAATGGTCTAAAGTAGAAAATTTAATTGAACAGGAAGAGACTAGTGAAGCAAAAAAAATATGTAGATCTTGGGCTCAAAAAATCAAAGAAAAATTTTCAATCGATACTGAGATAATTTTAAAACTTGGCAACAGAACAGATGAATTAGTTAAGTTATTAAAGGAGGACAAAGATATAAGATTCTTAGTTTTAGCTACTTCTGATGAAGGTGAAAGTCCTGGACCAATAATAAAATCGTTAATGTCTGCAAAAATTAAGGAATTATCCATACCTGTGGTTTTAGTTCCTGGTTCTATTGAAGAAAAAGATATAGATTTAATAGTTTAGATATTGAAAAAAACAGAAAAATTTATAATTAATTTAATATGATTAGCGTAGTTGATACTCCAAATCCGGATACTAAAAAGTTTATTTTTGATAAAGTTATAGTTGAGGAAGGTTCAAAAGAGTTTACTAGAAATGATGACATTAATCTAAAAATAGTTAAGTCTATTTTTAGCGTAAAAAATATTGATCTAATTTATTTTGATAAAAATTTTATTTCGATAAGAAAAGCAAAAGATAGTGATTGGGATGATTTAACCAAAGAACTGCTTGCAATATTAAACCAAGAAATAACTGAAGATTTTAAACCACTCGTTTTTAAAGAAGAGAGTCAATTTGATGATGATATTTCTAAAAGAATAGAAGAGGTTTTGAATGAAAAAATTAGACCAGCTGTTGCGATGGATGGAGGAGATATTAGACTAAAATCTTATAAAGACGGTGTAGCAGAAGTTTTATTAAAAGGAGCATGCGCAGGTTGCCCAAGTTCAACAGTCACATTAAAGCATGGTGTAGAAAGAATGATTAAACATTATGTTCCAGAAGTGAATTCGGTAGAAGCTTTTAATATTAATGAGTAGAAAAAAATATAGCTATTTAGATCATCTAGTTTTAACGGCAAAAAAATATGAGGTTGAAGAGTATCTCTATTACGAAACCAAGGGCAGAAAATTAACTGCAAAACAAATTGAGTTAATTTTATTAAGAAACGGAATTAAAATACCAACTGATGAAACACCAAGATTATCAAAAGAACAAGTTAGAAAAGAGTCGTATACAGGTTTATTTCGAGCTGCCGCTCTAGTTACAATTATTTTTGCATTTGTTTTATTACCAGGTGTTATTCAAAAAAATACCGCATTGGTTAAATCAACTTATAAAAAACAAGATATGGCTTCGGTAGTAATCGAAGAACCTAAAGAAGATATAAAAGATATTTTTTTTGAGGAAAGGGATACACGAGGTTTTAATACACCTCATGCCCAAAGTGTTTTAGCACTTTTTGATGAGTTAGAATATGATTTAAACGATGTTAGACAAGGCAAACCTGTTAAACCAGTTTTTTTTACGCAATTACCTAGAGGAATAAATGAACTTGAAAAAATTAACGATAGAAAAAAAGTATTTATTCAAATCGTATTACCATTAGTTTTATCTGAAAATGAAGAGATTTTACAAGAAAGAAAAAAGATTTTATTTTTATCAAAAACAAGAAAGCTCACTTCCTCAGATGAAGAGTGGTTAAATGAAAAATTTAAATATTACAAAGTTGAAAAAGGAAATTTTGAACTTTTATTGGAGAGGGCAGATATTATCCCACCATCACTTGCAATTGCACAGGCAGCTTATGAAAGTGGATGGGGTACATCAAGATTTGCTTTAGAAGGTAATTCACTGTTTGGTCAAAGAACGTGGAAAAAAAATGCAGGTTTAATTCCTCTTGATAGAGAAGAAAGTGAAACTTTCAAAGTAACTAAATTTGATATTATTAGAGCTTCAGTAAAAGCTTATAAGAAAAATTTAAATACTCATAAATCTTATGAAAACTTAAGGCATGAAAGATACAAAATGAGAAATAATCTTGAAGAAATATCAGGATTAGAATTATCTAAATACTTGGATAATTATTCAGAAATTAAAGATAAATACGTTTACTACTTACAAAAAATTATTGAGCAAAACTCTTTAACTGATTTTGATAAATCCATATTATTACCGACAAAGAAATTAAATTTAGCTTAAGCTAAATGTTTAGTGAAAATTTTATTTTTATAGATACTGCATTAGAAAATATAAATTTTTTTGCCGTTAATAATAAAAAAAATTACTCTCTAAAAATTAAAAATATTCAAAAAAGTGAAAATTTACCTATTCTTTTAAAGAAATTTTTATCATCAAATAAAATTAAAATTAACAATACATTTAATGTTTATATTAATTTAGGGCCAGGAAACTTGATTGCAATACGCAATGCTATTACAACAGCTAAAGCATTTTCAATAATTTATAATTGTAATATTTTTGGAGTTTCCTTTTTTGATATTTTAAAACTAAAAAATAATACTAATAAAATATTAATAAATTTTAAAAAAAATGTAATTGGCTTTGATATTAAAAATAAAGTTGCTCATAAAATACTTGAGCCTAAGATAGTTAACAAAAGTAGAAAAAAGTTCTCAAATATCAATATTAAAGTAGAAGATATAAAATCTGTTATTTCTCTCAAAAAATTTACAAAGAAAATTGTTCCAATTCCTTTATCGTCAATATAATTTAGAATTATGAATAAAATATCTCCTTTTGCAATAAGCCTAGAAAAAATTTGCCAAGATCGTGGTCTAAGGTTAACAGATCAAAGAAAAGTTATTGTAAGATTATTAGAGGAGACAATTTCAGATACTAAATTTCATCCAGATGTAGATGAGATTTTTAAAAGGGCCAGTAAAATCGATAAGAAGATAAGTGTCGCGACAGTTTATAGAACAGTAAAATTGTTAGAAGAACACGGCATTATTGACAAACACGATTTTAAAGCAGGTAAGGCGAGATATGAGGTGTCAACTGAAAATCATCATGATCATTTAATCGATGTTAATTCAGGTGAAATTATTGAATTTGTAGATGATGAAATTGAGCAATTAAAAAAAAAAATCGCAAATCGTTTAGGTTATGATTTGATTGATCATAGACTTGAACTTTATTGTAAAAAAAAATGACTAGTAAATCTTTCTATATAAAAACTTTTGGTTGTCAGATGAATGAGTATGACTCAAATAAAATTTCAGATTTGATGACAACAATAGAGTACATGAAAACAGATAAAATTGATGAGGCAGACTGCTTTATCTTTAACACTTGCCATATTAGAGAAAAAGCAACACAAAAAGTTTACTCAGACATAGGCAAAATAAAAAAAATTTATAGAAATAAAAGAAAACCTATATTTGTTTTAGCAGGTTGTGTTGCACAAGCTGAATCGTCAGTTGTTTTTGAAAAAAGCGACTATGTTGATATTGTTGTAGGTCCACAGGCTTATCATAAATTGCCTAATTTAATTAATGAATTTAATTTAAAAAAACAAAAATCTATAGATACA
>ERZ1089243.84-NODE-84-length-9272-cov-5.000325_pt1 | contig 9272 bp, 8 predicted proteins | sample MGYA00383549_ERZ1089243 | MGnify/ENA primary metagenome ERZ1089243 (study PRJEB34543, sample SAMEA5968660) | marine metagenome | biome: water | collected 2014-06-21 | depth 2 m | study: Ocean Sampling Day (OSD) data from North Adriatic Sea
TCATATCGGCAGTGCCCCAACAAGGCCAAGGCAAGCCGTAATATTCACCATCCAATTCACCACCAACGGCCTGCAATGTTGTCCGATCGAACACATGCTGGTTGGCCATATGCGCTTTGATACGCTCAGGTGACTGACCGGTGTAACCAATGGTCCACATACCGCCGTTAAATTCACGCGTGACATCTTCGACGTATGGCTCTTCGCCATTTACCTTAATGTTACGGAACATACGGTCAGCAAAACCGAACTTTTTCGCAAATTTATAGATGATAGTGTGATCAGGCAACGAGTCGAATGACGGCTCAATGACCTTTTCACGCCACTGCAAAGAGCGGTTTGATGCAGTAATTGACCCATATGTTTCAAACTGGGTTGTTGCTGGCAGCAAATACACGCCGTCTATACGATCAGACATAACTGCTGAAACGGTTGGGTATGGATCGATCACAACCATAAGGTCGAGCTTTTCCATCGCCGTCTTCATTTCTTTCAGACGTGTCTGGGAGTTTGGTGCGTGGCCCCAAAATACCATTGCCCGTAGGTTATCTGGCTGGTCAATATTCTCTTTGTCTTCGAGAACACCATCAATCCAGCGTGATACCGGGATACCTTTGAGGTTCATCAGACTCTTTGATTTGCCGTCTTTGCCCTTGAGTGAGTCAAAACGGCCCTTCAGCCAGTCAATATCTTCGTCCCAAACGCGTGCCCAATGCTTCCAGGCGCCCGCTGACAAGCCATAATAGCCAGGAAGTGAGTGTGACAGAACACAGAAATCTGTCGCGCCCTGAACGTTACAGTGACCGCGGAAAATATTCGCGCCACCACCAGATACACCCATGTTGCCCAACGCCAGCTGGAGCGCACAATAAGCACGTGTGTTGTTATTACCATTGGTATGCTGCGTACCACCCATACACCAGATAAAGGTGCCGGGACGGTTGTTCGCCATGATCTTGGCAACACGCTTGAGCTGTGATCCAGGAACGCCAGTGACGCGCTCGGTCTCTTCCGGAGTCCATCTTTTGACCTCAGCCAGAACATCTTCCATACCATAAACACGCTGGCGGATAAACTCTTTGTCTTCCCAGCCATTTTCAAAGATGTGCCACATGATGCCCCAGATCAGCCCAACGTCTGAACCCGGGCGGAACTGAACATATTCGTCAGCATGCGCTGCGGTGCGTGTAAAGCGTGGATCACAAACAATCACTGGTGCGTTGTTCTGTTCTTTTGCTTTAAGAACATGCATCAATGATACCGGGTGCGCCTCGGCAGGGTTGCCACCAATAATAAAGATCGCACGCGAATTGTGGATATCATTATAAGAGTTGGTCATCGCCCCATAGCCCCAGGTGTTCGCCACACCAGCAACTGTGGTTGAGTGACAAATACGCGCCTGGTGGTCACCGTTGTTTGTGCCCCAATAGGCATAAAATTTACGGAACAGATAGGCCTGCTCATTGCTGTGCTTGGCCGAACCCAGCCAATACACTGAGTCAGGGCCTGACTTCTCGCGGATATCGATCATCTGGTCGCCGATTTCATTGATCGCATCGTCCCAGCTCATCCGCACCCACTTGCCGCCAGACAGCTTCATTGGGTATTTCAGGCGCCGCTCACCGCTCGCAGTTTCGCGAACAGATGCACCCTTTGCGCAGTGTGCGCCAAGGTTAATCGGGCTATCCCAGCCCGGCTCCTGACCAGTCCAAACACCATTTTGCACTTCTGCAACCACCGTACAACCGACGGAGCAATGCGTACAAACTGACTTTTTGATTTCTGCGGCCATACCGGCACCGGCAGCTTGTGCAGGCTTCACATTCGAGCCCACAACTGCGGCGGCGGTCGCCAAACCTCCAATAGCAAGACCAGACCCACGCAAAAATGCGCGGCGGTCAACAACCTTTTCGGCTGCCTCACCAATGAAAGATGATGACTGGGGGCCTTGCGCAACCCCGGACGTCTTCTTTCTAAGCATATCTTCCTCCTAAATGCAAAATCCTAAACTAGAACCGTGCGCTGTTGTAAAATGCTTTGACATGTTCAGTCTCACGATACCCCGCGCCTTTTGGCTCTATGGTTTCGCCTGCTGACGCTGATTTACCCGCTACGGCCACCGCACCGGCAGCTGCAACAGATGCAGCTGACCGCTTTAGAAAGTCGCGACGGGCTGCAATAGCACCCTCTGCTTTTTTGAGTTCCATTCTTCCCTCCAACTTATGCCACGCAAAAAACGCGTGGTACTAAGGCACCGGGGCCTAACGCTACCCGGTCCCATCCATTTTGAAAGCAATGCTTTCAATCTCTAAAAATGCCCTGCCGATTGTACCAACCGGCGCAAAAAACACGACGGTTTTTGCCGCTTCGATATCGCGCATCAACAAGCCCGCCCATGGATCTATATGTTTATTGAAAAAGGCCGCCTGCTCTGCGATTGAGAACGGCCGCCCGAATTCACCGCGAATCAGACCTGCCATCATATCAAACAGGCTAGCAATATGATCCTCTGGCTCTTTCACGCCGTCGACGCGAGCAATACCAATGTTCGCCATATCGGCGCGCAGATTTGCTAGCGGCTTGTCGTGCAGGAAACCGGTTAGATAATATGAGGCAAAGGGCAAAATTTCACCGCGCCCAACACCAATGAACATTTCAACATATTCATTCCGGATCAATCCGTTATCGATGGATTTGGCAAGATGCGCCAGCGTCAGACAGGCACTGCCGATGGCGGTGCCGTCACCTTGCAATTGCGCTACTTTTTCGATCAGTTCATCGCTGGGTTCAGTGCGCAGCAAAGATGCCAGAAAGTCGTACATATCCGCCCTCAGCGAATCCTCTTCACTGATTGGTTGATTGTCGATCACGGCTTCGTTTGCACTCAAAATACATCCCCTCGCATACAAAACGCTAGCACAGCCTTTTAAAGGGTGCAACAAGCGGCGGCCAGAATACAAAAATTTTTAAACCACCACAGGTTGCATAACCCTGCACCAACGGCCCATCCATCGGCAAAAGTTTAACTCGTTGGTTTTGTGTTAAATTTCATGCGTTTTGGCCGCGGCGCCACAGGCTCGACCTCAGCAATTGCGGCAGGCTTCACCGCGGCATTGTCAAGACTGCTCCGATTTGCCTGCGACACAGTGTCATCATGATGGGTGTCATCGTGATAGGTGTTATCTTGATGGGTGTCATGCTGATGGGTGTCATGCTGATGGGTGGTTTGTGTGTTTTGCGAGACATCCTCGTCTGCTTCAGCCCCAGTCTGCGCTTCTGGGCTCTCTTCTGGTGTCTCTTCTGGCGTGTCTTCTGTCGGCTTATCTGAATCGGTGGCGTTCTCGTCATTTTCGGCTGACGGCGCTTCTTCGGCGGCCAGCTTTGCCTGTTCTGCCGCCTCTTCCTCAGGGGAGAGCACTTTTTGCAAATAGCCCTTTCCCGCCTGATAGGCAGTTTGCATGCCCTCAATCACGGTGGCGGCATCGGTATAATCCTCGCCATATTCGACCATTTCATCGACAAACCCAAAAAACGGGTTGATCCGCCATAGCCGCCGCAAAGCCATTTGCCGCAAGCGTTCAGGTGTTTTCCCATCAAAAAACTTGTCAAGCCCGGCTTCCTCTTCAATCTCGGCCGGATCGGGCAGTTCGTATTTTTCCAATAGCTCGGCGTCACTCAAGGCTGCGTCTTCGTCGCTCTCTGCTGCCTGATCATCGGCATCATTTGCCGCCAGCGCCGCTTCATCTGCCGCCTCTTCCGGCACCTCCAAGCCCTTCGCAATCTGCGTTTTGCGCGCGGACCAGCGCGTCAGGAACCCGCTCTCATCGCCTGTGAAATCGCTTGATTTTGAGTCACCATCTTTGCTCATCATATTGTCCCACGGCGATTAATTTATGGTTACGGCTTTGGTTTTTTGACAGCGGCAGCTTTGTGCCCCGCGCTGCCTAATAACAGAACATTCAGTGGTAGTCTGGCTTACCGGTTGGTGAACGAAACACATCGCCGGCGCGCTGCAAGCGTGGGTCACCCCGCCCTGCGTCCTGACCATCAACCCGCACCTTATCGCGTTTCCGCTTTTTAAATGGCTCCGGCTTAAAGTGGTTTTTCACAAATGCCTCAACAAACGCGGCAATTGGCCCCTGTAACGGCAGTTTTTCGATCTGATCCTCGCCACAATCTTCGATATCCTGAATATTATAGGGCGACAGGCTCAGTTCAGCCAGATGCACATCAACATCATCGCCGTAATCATCATCGGCTTCATTGTCACGCAACACAACATAAATGGCCGGTTCCGACGATGCCAGATTTTCGGCATAGGCCTCGGCCTCGGCGCGGTGCAAATCGAGCGATGCCTCAGCGCTGAACAAGGCACCGGACTCGACGTCATCGGTGCTGGCGCGCAACCGTTCCAGCCGCACATTGTTAATCGGCGGCAAGCCGTCACCAGCGGCCAGCTCCAGCGGCACCAGATCATGCACAACCCAGCGATGTGACTGCCAGATATTCTGCATTTCCTGGCGCTCAAAAATAATCCGCACCGCGTATAAAACATGTTTCGATGATGCCGAAATCGACTCTGTCAAACTGTAGCTCCTCTTTACTGCGTCACTATTTCGTCTTTATCTGGCTTTGGCAAGGCCTATCGGCCGGGCGTTGCCGGGCTTTTCCACAAACAGGCTTGTGTTTGAAGATTTGCACACTAGGTTAAGGACATCATAAAATTTTCCATCGCACAGGTGAGGCCGCCAGCAATGTTTAACCTTTTTAATAACCAAGTGATTGTTTGCAATTGCGGCGGCACCATGGATATTGACGGCAAAAAGCTGGCAGAGAGCTGTAGCAAAACGGCATCATGTGATGTGGCTACGTCATTATGCCGCACCGAAACGGACCGGCTGGCCGCGGCGATGACAGCGGCGCGCGACGATGGCGTTAATCTGATTGTTGCCTGCACCCAGGAAACAGCGACATTTGACAGTCTCGCCGAAGAACATGGCTGCGCGGCACCGGCAACAGTGAATATCCGCGAGATGGCCGGGTGGTCTGATCAGTCAGCCACAGCGCTGCCGAAAATGGCGGCATTGATGCGGCAGGCTGGTGACAGCCAGCGACCGGGCCGAAGCCTGAGTTTGGTGTCACATGGCCGCTGCCTGATTTATGCTGATGCCGGGCGGCCAAATGGCGGCAGCAGCGCGGCACTAGAGCTTGGCAGCCGGCTGAATGGCAGTCTGGGCGTGACCGTGATGATTGCCAATGCCGATGACAGCCTAGAGGCCACCACCGATTGCGGGCTTGTGACGACAGGCAGCATCCAGTCTGCATCCGGGCATTTCACGCATTTTGATCTGATCATCAATAAATTTGCCGAATCTGCCCCGCATAGCCGCGATCACTTGGTGTTTGGTTCGACCATGGATGGCGTTGAGACAAGTTGCGACATATTGATCGATCTGACCGGCGATACCCCGCTGTTCACTGGCTGGGAAAAGCGTGACGGTTATCTGCGTGCGCAGGCTGATGACAGCGTCGCCTTGGCAAAAATTGAACGCGAGGCCATGCAACTTATCGGTGAATTTGAAAAACCGATTTATGTCAATTTTGATGAATCCATCTGCGCCCATTCGCGTAACAAGATCGGCGGTTGTTCCCGCTGTCTCGATGTCTGTCCGGCCGGCGCGATCACCAGCCTTGGTGATCATGTCAATATTGACCCAGCGATCTGTGGTGGCTGTGGGTTGTGCGGCGCGGTATGTCCGTCTGGTGCGGTTCAGACCGCCTATCCGCCCGCTGACCAGCTGCTGGCTGGTGCGGCACAGCTATTGACCTATTATCAGGATGCAGGCGGCAAAAATGCCAGCCTGCTGTTGCATGATGACAGCTATGGACAGGAAGTCATCGCCATGATGGCGCGTTATGGCCGGGGTCTGCCAAGCCATGTGCTGCCGGTGGCGATGCATGCGATGGGGCGGGCCGGACATGATCTGATGGTTGGCGCCATTGCGCTTGGCTATCAACAGGTTTTTGTTCTGTTAAACCCAAACAAAACAGTCGAGAACGAGCCATTGACCGCACAGCGCGAATTGGCCGAAACGATGCTTAAAGGCGTCGGCATGCATGCCGACAACCAGATTATATTACTGGATGATGTTGATCCCGACATGATTGCCGAAAAACTCTATGATCGCGCCGGCAAATCAGCCGGAAAGCCAGCACCATTCGGCCCGCTCGGGACGCCACGCGGCTACACCCGGCTGGCCATGCGCGGCCTTGCTGCGGCGAACAAGGTAAAGGACGCCGTTATCGCGCTTCCCGCCCACGCACCTTATGGACGGGTTGAGATCGATACTGAAAATTGCACCATTTGCTTATCCTGTGTCAGCGCCTGCCCGGCCGGGGCGTTGCAGGACAACCCGGACGCGCCGCAATTGCTGTTCCGCGAGGATGCCTGTTTGCAATGCGGAATTTGTGCGGCAACATGCCCGGAAAAAGTCATTACACTGGTGCCGCAATTTAATTTGTCAGATAGCGCCATGGCAGCCGAATTAGTGATTGAAGACACGCCATTTCCCTGCACCCAATGTGGCAAGCCATTTGGCAGCTCAAGATCGATCGAAAAGGTCATTACGCGGCTAAAAGACCACAGCATGTTCCAGCAAGGCGCCCGCACCGATATGTTGAAAATGTGCGAAGATTGCCGGGTTGAAGCGATGTTTGCGCAGAATGACAAAACCATGGATGTCGGCGAACGACCCAAGCCGCGGACAACCGACGATTATTTAAACTAGCAGCAGGCCTAACCTAGCATCAGATTGGGCAATCGGCATCAGGCTGAAAATCTCTAGGATTGCGTCGCCAGCGGCAGATTCATCAGCAGATTTTGCGGTTTGAAACGCACCACCCCGGCGGCATCCATGGCCAGTCCCATATAGACGGGCTTTCCCTGCATCTCTGGCGCAAATCCGCTTTCAGCTTCGAGCTTGAACAAGCATAGAATTTGCCGCAAGCGGGCGTCATCGACATCTTTGCCCTGATATAAATCATTCAAAATAGATGTGGCTTGTGCGTCAAGACCAAGATGCCACGCCCATGACTCATCCTCAATTTGCAGCATCGGCGTTATCCGCACGCTCAACGACAGAAAATGGCTGACCCATTTTTCCATCACCCGCGCCAAACCATCAAGCGCTGGTTGGGTAAAGGCCATATCAACAGATGTATTGAACTGGTCTGACCTTGGCCAATATTCATCCGCTGTTTCAGTCGCCAGAATATCAATCGCGGTCTCATTGCCGGCATTGTCGTCACCCTGCAATTTCTGCATGCCGATTTGCAACTGCACGGTGGCATGATCGGCGACCATAATGCGGCCATCATCCAGCGTCACCACCTGATCGCGGAACAGCAATTCAGCCGCACGAACCTGCAGCGGATCGGTCACACCATCCAATATGTTGCGTAAAATAATTTGCGCCATCTGTTCAACAAACAGCGGTGGAAACTGGATCTGCGCACCGCGCGTGATCGCCATATACGCATCTTCGAGACTGTTATACTGGGACAAAAAATCACGAAATCGCAAAACTGCCTGATAATTGTGAACAACATCTTTGTCGGCAATTTCAAACAGATCGGTCGGCACCACAGATGCAAATGGATCTTCGGCCAGTTTCTGGTGAAGCGCCAGCTCAGCCGCGCATGACTCAGGCTCTGGCGCTATTTCGTCACGGTAAAAATAGGCCCGCATAAAATCAACTGTTGGCACCATATATCCATTTTCATCCCGCGCCAGAAAATGCCATCCGGAGGTGAGCCAAAAATCCTGTGTCATCTATTTAAAAGTCTTTCTTGGATTGATACTAAATTTACATTGTCACTGTGGGGGGCAAACTGACTGGTAGACTGACTGGCAAACGAACCGCAGCTGATGAATGGTTTAGCCGGTTTAGCCATTTTCGACATCATCATCAATGATCGTCCAGATTTTCTGTTCCGCACAGGAGTCGGGCTTTGGCAAGCTGCGAAACACCTCTTTTATGCCGTCATCACCCCAACTACGCTGGAGCGCCAGCAACGTGCCGGTTTTATGCGGTGCGCATAGCTCTGCCATAAATTCTATCTCTTCGGCGACAGCGCCAGCGGCAGCAGCCGGTGACGGTGCGCCAAATTTTTCCACAAGATGCGTTGCCAGAAGATTTTCAATGGTCGCGACATCGTCGGGCCGCGCTGTGACAACGCTGACCAAAGTCGAAAAGCCGAATGACTGACACCCCAAAAACCCGTTGCTGAAAGCTTGTTTCACTTTCCCTGAAATAGCGTCAGCTGATAGTGACGCAAAGCAAAATGTGCCGACAAGTGCCCATTCCCCCTCGTCAGCGGCGAGCGGGAACACATTGAGGTCAGAGGGGTCAAAACGAATGGTGCGGGCAAGTTTCATCGGATATCAGTTAATGTTGCGGTTTTGCCAGCATCGGCGTGCCGCACGCGGTTTCCAGCGCATTTGGCGGGATTGATACAGGCTTTCCGTCACGTTTCACCAACATGCCACCCGCCTCGTCAAGACCAAGCCATGCAAGCGTCGCATCACTCTCACAGACAAGCTGCACAGCATTGTCGAGGCGATGCATCCAGGCATCATAAAGTGGCCGAAAGCCGTCATCCTGCCAACGATTGACCCAGACCAGAAAATGCCGGCTGCAGGATTCAACCAACCGCGTTCTGGAAATATGTCCACCCCCCTCTTCAGACAGCGATGTATGTTCATGCACACTGTTCTGCCGCAATCTTTCTGACTCCGCATCATCCTCGACAATGCGCAATTCGGCACTGACAACCAGCCAGTCAGGCACCCCATCAGCGCCAGCCGCCGGGTCAAGCGTCATCCGCACCACACCAGCGCGCCCTTGATTAAGCAAAATATATCCGGGCATCTGATAGCTGACAGCGACCTCTGGCGGCGCCAATGCGCCCACCGCATCACCCACCGCGATCATCATTGCGAACAGCATCTGGCTGGCTTCTGCCACCGCCACTTCCGGCCCCAAAACAACCGCGATATGCATTTTATCGACGGCCTCGGAATAAAACACCGTGCCGACATCCGATGCGGCCGCCAGCGCGATTGCCTTGGCATGCACGTCATGCCCGACCGGCACCGCCACAGCATTCAGCAAAGGCGGCAGTTGCGGGGCCTCGTTATCATCGGCGGGAACATCTTCGTAATAGAGTGTCATGCACTGTCCTCATATCGGATATCGGCGATTGTCATCAGT